>Ga0079224_100000369_pt1 | contig 42555 bp, 38 predicted proteins | sample Stecom2015_FD_80414 | JGI IMG/M metagenome (GOLD analysis project Ga0079224, IMG submission 80414) | Agricultural soil microbial communities from Utah to study Nitrogen management - Steer compost 2015 | ecosystem: Environmental > Terrestrial > Soil > Agricultural land | place: USA: Utah... | reverse complement strand
GTGTGCGTCGACACCTGCACCGGCGCCAGCGCCAACCCCAGATCATTCGCAACCTGTTTCAAGAAAAGCATGTTCGCTATGCTGCCTGAATCAGTACGCACTATTTACCGGCCTGCTCAGTAATTCGGCGGCGCCTCGACGTCCGGCGTCAACGTCGAGATCGGATCGCTGCACGGAAACGTAGCCGCCAGAGCGTCGTCCAGCAGCTGCTCGACGTGCGCTGCATCGTCCTGTCGGATCGACTCTGATGCGGACCGCTGCGTCGACGTTTCCGCGGGCGTCTGCATCTGTTTCGAGCGCTGGCGCGACGATTTCTGCGGCGATTCTTCGCGGCGGCTCGCTGCGGAAGCGCGGCGATGTCGCGATTCGGAAGACTCGTGTGGCGAATTGAAGCTCATGTCGAAACCTCAGGGAATTGCGTGTCGCCCCGGACGCAGCCGCGCCTCGGACGCCGTGACTCCATTGGAGCAGACTCCGGCGTCGCCCCGCGGGGCGTACATGGCCAGAAATCGGCGCCGGAAATCCTTCTCCAGCACCATCGGTATTCCACCCTCCCAATCATCATTGCCCTCGATGAGGACCGGACCGTCGGGGGCCACGCCCACGTCCCAACCGACCGAATGGATCGTGGACAATCGCCGGTGCATCCGCAATACGAGATCCACGGCCTCACGGAAGTAGGGAATTTCGAAACCCTCGAAGCGCACGCCGCTGTCGGGATGCACTGAGGTGCGCCCGCCATAGCCAGGCTTGAAATACCCTTCTCCGCGCAACCGCCCCTGTTCCGTATCGACGCCGACGATCAAGCCGCCGGCCGCCCAGTTGTCGACTGGCTTGCCGCCCGCGCCCACACGCAACGCCGCGCAGAACAGGACTGCCTCGCCGTCCTGGCAGAATGTGATCAGTCTCAGAGTGTTGAGCGACGCCGGGTGAAGCGCGCGCAGCATCGAATGCTGCTCGATGCGCTCCTGGAACAGATAGGAATCGTCCAGCCTGGCGCGCAAACGCTCGAGCGAAGCTTCGACGCCGTTCATGAACAAGCGTCCGCGATCCGTTCTCAAGCTGAACGCGCCCTCGCCCTGGATGCCGGCCAGCTTCTTGCAGAAACCGTCGAGCGCAGGCGCCTCGGCGGCCTGCAGGCTGTCGAGCGGCGCCGTACGATCAGAATCGAACCACAGAACGCCGCGCGCATCGAGAAGCGCGAACGCCTTGGGCGCGGCGACGCCGACGCTGGCGGCGAGCTGCGAGAACAACCATTTGTCGCGCAGCAGGCACACGTAATTGAACGGCTGGTCCGGCATGAGATTGCGCTGGTTGCGAATTCTCCGGAACACCGGATAGGGCAGCACCTCGCGAGCGCGAGCCGCGAATTTCAGGTCGAGCCCATACACATAGTAGTAGGCATTGATCTCGCCGTAGCGCACGAACCACCACAGCAGCTGCAAGAATATGCGCCCCTTGCTCTTGCGTGGCTCCTCCGGCCAGTACGAACGCGACAGACGTGGATCGAACGTGAGATCAAAAAGCCGCCGCACCGCCTTCACCGCACGGCGTCGAATCCGGGCGATCCGCCCTTCTGTTTGGGGTGCTCGATCCATACGAAGCGGACCTCCACGCAGCCTCGCGTGAATGGAACGATTACGTCTACGTCGCGCAGCCGCTGCAATCGCCCGCTGGAGAATCCACGAGGATCATTTGTTGCGCCGCATAGGCGGACGCATGGCGTGCACGCCCGGTTCCCCGTGTAAGCGTCGCCGGGCGCCTTCACGGGCCGATCGGCTGCGAACCGACTCAGCCGACCCACACCTTCACCGTGTTTTCGCCCGCTCGCAGCAGCGACGCTGCGGTGCACATCGCAATGCGAGCGGCGCCTGAACGGTACGGATGGCTGTCTCGCTGGAACACTGCCTCCGCGCCGTTGATCTCGACACGCGCGACGCCGGACCCCTGCCCGCGAAGCTCGTAGATGGCCTCGACCTGCCGCCCGCAGATCGACAACCAGGCGCGCATTCCATCGAGCTGCGCAGGAATCACGGGGTCTACGATCAGCGCATCGTGTTCTTCCACGAACCCCAGCAGGCGTCGCACGATCAGTCCCAGCGCAACGCCTGGGCCGCTCGAGTACACGCGCCAGCCGCCCTCGAGCGCCACGTCGGCGCGCTGGAGCCGCTGGTACTGCGCTCTGGCTTCGTAGCGATCCGCGAAGGCCGCATCCGAACTGGAGTAGTAGCAATTCGACTGGCGCAGGGCGGCGCTTTCGATCAGTGAACGCAGCCCGACGGGATTGGCCTGGCAGAGCGCGTGGAAGAACCGCTCTGTCTCGCCGAGATGCGCCAGCGCCTGCGCATACCGCAGGTGTGCATGCATGTACATGAGGCCAATCTCACGGCCGAAGTACGCCGCGCTTTCGGCGCGACGGAACAGTCTTTCCGGCCCTCCGCGATAGGGCATCGGCTGATCGAACAATCGCAACCCATCCGGGCCGGTGAGATGCTGCTCGATGAGCTCCAGGTGCGATCGAGCCTGCGCAGGCGTGAGCATCCCTTCGAGGATCGCGTGCACCATCGCCAGCGAGCTGTAAGTGACGCCGCTGCGCTCATCGCGCGGGTGCAGCAAGTATCGAACCTCATTGGAGTCGAATGATGCGTAGCCTGCGAGCACGCCGTCCGGCAACAGCCAGCGTTGGAAATCCTGCTCGATGGCGCGCGCCTGCGCCTCGCATCGCGCGGCATGGGCGTCGCGCCCCGCGATGTGCAGCGCTCGCGCCAGCGTCGTGAGCATCTGCTTGTGCAAAGTTACGGGCCAGCTGCTGCACATATGCTCGCGCATCGAGGCGTCCGCAGGCTGCAGAGAGTCGTTCCAGTCGCCGGCGCCGTAGGCGCACAGCTGCGTTCCCGGAAGGAGTCGACCATCGATTACGGCGAGCGCACGACGCACGTGCTCGCCGACGCTGGCGCTTTCCCCCGAGCCGTGAAACGGCGCAGCCGCCTCCAGCAGGTCCGCATCACCCGAGGCTATGATGTACTGGGCGAGCGCAAGCACTGGCCAGAAGACGATGTCCCCATGCGAGTCGGCCGCACGGATGCCGCGATCACGCTCGACGAACATGAACCACCGCGGCCAATCTCCCTCGGGATTCTGGGCGCTCATGACGCGCAGAATGAGGTCCCGCGCTTCAGCGCGCCGACCGAACGCCAGAAGCAGCTCTAGCGGTCCCTGGCAGACGTCCCGGGTTCCCCAGCCGCCGCCAGAGAACTGCTCGAGGCCGCGCGGCGCAAGGTAGTGAATCAAAGCGTCGTGGGTAAACCACGGGATGATGTCCGACAAGCGTGCGAGCCTGGCGGCATGGACGCCTCGCGCAGGCGCCTGCATGCGAAGCGCCGGGAGCCCTCGGCGGGCCTGCGCATCGCCAGCGTCCGAATCTGCGATGAGCCGTCCGCGGACGCGTAAACCGGTCACGCGGGCCGGCGCGGCGACCATGCACACATACGGCAGGTCGCGGGCGCGCGCGTCGGCGAACAACAGCTCATCGCCGCCCAGCGCTTCGAAGGATGCGCCCTCGATGGGCGACAAGAGGAAATCTCCCCGCGGAAATCGCTTGTGCATCAGAGAGCCCTGCGGCGCGCGAATGCAGACGCCCTCGCCTTCTCGACGCCACACCGCGCAACCGGCTGTGTCGCCGTCGTCGCCGTCGAGCGCCGCATGCACCACGATGAGGCTGCGCAGCGGCGGTCCACGAAGCACTTCGATCTCGAGCGTCAACTCGTGCGCGGCCTCGTGCGCCGCGCTTCGGATCTCGACCACGCCTTCTGCGCAGCGATATATCCAGCGGCACATCTCGGGCGCCATTTCGAAAGCGGAGGGAGCGTCCAGCAGACGCCAACCATCGTGCGTTTGCAGAAAGACGCGAACGCCGCGCGCCCGAAACAAGCCGAGGTAGGTTCGAGCGGTCGATGTCAGCCGGTTGAGGCTCACGTGCCCCTGCGTGATCATCGAGTGGAAGACGCCGTTCATCCACGCGGTGGAGGTAAGCGCGACCTCCTCTGGAGTCAGCCGCACGCCCGTGCGCAGCAGATGTCCGTGCGGCCGCAGCGTCTGCAGCTCCTTGAGCCTGGTCGCTACATGACTGCAGCGGCCATGAAAGAAGGACAGCAGCCGGCCTTCGCCGTCGCGCTCTTCGTGCCTGAGATCGGCTGAGAACAACTGACGTATTTCGTCCTCGGTCAGATCGAGCGCGATCAGAGGCGGGGCGCTGGTGAACAACGTCTCGGAACTTGCAGTCGACCGCGCGCGCGACAGGCGGGCTCGCGGCGGCTCCGCAGCGAGCGTCTCATCGACGCATTCCAGATCCTTTGGCGAACTGGCTTGCGGATGATGCGGCAGCAGGCGGCCGAAGAATCCGAAGCCCACGTGTTCGCCGCGCGGCAGATGCACGGAGGCGTCCTGCAGCACCGCCATCGAGTGTTCATGCTGCAGACGTCGGCCGGGCAATCCTTGGGCGACGCCTTTCGGCGGGGCGGCGCTCCGCATCGCAAGACCGTAGACCTGCAACGCATCGGTAGCGAACGAAACCGCGCGACGCATGGAGCCGATCAGCGCCCAAGGATGTGCGCCGTTTGCTTCCAGGTTCTGTCGCGAGGCGATCGCCCAGCCAAGCCGGGGATGCTCGAGCGGCGTGTGATCGACGTAGTGGCTGACATAGAACTCGTTCAGGCGCACGGCCGGATACGGCGCGAGCGCTATGTCCTGGGCGTGAATCGCGTCGATCTCGGCAAGCGAACCGGTGTTCTCGACATCGATGCGCCAGAACCACGCCGCCGTCCATTCGGCAAGCGCCAGAGTCACTGTGTAGCGCACTGCGGCGCATTCACCGACGCCGGACAGCAGACGCTCACTGCGGCGTACGAACGACGTCCCAGCGTATGGCCCAAGCAGCGGCGCGAACTGCAGTTCGCCCGCCCGCCTGACGCGCAGCCATAGATTCGCCGGTCCACCATCGATTTCACTGCCGACGAATAGATTGATCGCAAGCTCGCCGAAGCTCATCAGGCGCAGCGCGCCGTGCCGGCAGAACTCGGCGGCCAGCCCGCAGCCGTTGACCAAACGAATCAATAGGTCGCCTCCGCCGCCGTCCTCGCTGGAGTATCCGCTCTCGCCATGTCGTTCGATTCTCGACCCGCCGCTCTGCTGGCAAACGCTCGCCGCGTGGCAAAGATCCGGACGTCGGCGGGGCCGCACGCGGCGATAGAACCTTCTGTCCGGCGATTCTCGCGCTTCGTCAGCCAGAGCCTTTGCGAACGCCGTTGCGGAACCCGCGGGCCGCTCGTCCATTGCCCAAGCAGGCTGTTTGCGAAGAGGAGTCTCACATGGGTCAGGCGCTTACAACCACCGATCATGAAGCCATCCGACGCTGGGTCGAGAGCCGCAAAGGACGTCCCGCCGTCGTGAAGGCGACCAAAGGAGGCTCGGCCGGGAGCGCCGGTCTGCTGCGCATCGACTTCGATCCGCCGGAGGAGTCGCTCGAGAACGTGAGCTGGGATGATTTCTTCCAGACGTTCGAGCAGAACAACCTGGCGTTCCTCTACCAGGAGAAGACTGCGTCGGGGCGCCGGAGCCGATTCAACAAATTCGTCGACCGCGACAGCATCGAAGCGACTGGCGGCCTTCAAAGATAGGCTGCTGCATGAAAGGCGCCTCAGCCGTCCGGGTCTACCAGGCGGCGCAGGCGCCGCAGATCCGTTGGATCAGGGTCGGCGGCGGGTCGGCAGAGAAAAAACTCGTGCTCGGGGTGATCGAGGATTTCGAAACCGGCTGAGCGCAGCAAGGCCTCTGCGCATGCGTGGTCCGGCGCCCACCAGTTGGTCGCATCGCCTGCGACGGCGTGTTCGATAAACGCCATCTTGGGCCAACGCTCGTCGCGCAGCGCTGCACGATCATCGAGGGAGAGGTCGCGCGGCAGGTCGCGCGCGGCGGTCGGGTCGCCGCCCGGCATGGTCATGCTCTGGAACATCATCAGGCGGCGCGTAGCGCGGCGCACCAGATCGAGCGCCAACGTCGGATAGCGCAAGTGATAAAAGACGCCGGTGAACCACACGAGATCGAACGAACGTTCGTCCTTCAGCAGCCGATAGACGTCTCCCTCCTCGAAAGTGAGGCGCTCCTGCAGCTCGCATTGGCGAGCCGCCCAGCGCGCCTGGCGCAGATATAACGGCTCGACGTCCAGGCCCAGCACCTGCGCGCCGCGGCGAGCCAGCTCGATGCTGTAGAAACCGGCGTTGCAGCCGATGTCGAGCACCGACCAGCCTTCGAGGTTCTGCGGAATGCTCGCAGCAATCTTGCGCCACTTGAACCGAGGAAAATCGCCGAACCGGTGTTGCGGGGCGGTCTGCACTCCTCCGGGCAGGTGCAGGTTGTGAAACCAGGGGCCGAGCGCCTCGATTTCCTTGCGCTTGCTGGCGTCGGCCCGCATCAGTCGAGGCTCGCGGAGTCGGAACGCGCGTCACGAGAGCGCGCAGCGCGCTTCTGGCGTGCGCCTCGCGTACGCGCGGCGCGGGCTGCAGCAGCTCTTCACGTCCTCGATGCGGGACTCCAGCTCGGCGGCGCGTTGCACGCTGCTGTGCGTTTCGAGCACGCGCTCACGCGCCGCGGCCGCGATGCTCAATCGCTCGTGTTCGGAAAGCTGCGTGAGCACGTCGATCACGTCCTGCGCGCCGCCGGCCGTGAGAATCTCGACGCCCGGCGCAAACACTTCGTGCAGGCCGGGCCATTCATCCGAAATGAGGGGCGCACCGCACGCCGCCGCCTCGAACAGCCGAACGCTCGGCGAATAGCCGCAGCGACGCATTTCGGCGCGCGTGACGTTCAACGTGAATCGCTGACGGTTGTAGAAATCAGCGTGCTGCGCCGGCGGCAGGTGCTGCACGCGCCGCACGTTCCGCGGCCAGTCGAGCGGTTCCGGGTATTGCGCGCCGACCACCATGAAACTGCGGGACGGCAAGCGCCGCGCAGCTTCGTTGAGCAGCGCTTCGAGCGCGGGCTGCCGATCGCTGCTGTAAGTGCCCATATAGCCCAGATCGACGCTGCGCCTCATGACCTTCGGACGATATGCATCCAGGTCGACGCTGCAATACAAAGGGGCGGCGCGACGCGCGCCGAACTCTCCCTGCAGTCGCTCGATAGCCGGACCCCCGGCGAAACTCAGAATGATGTCGAATCCGGGAACCTGATCTGCGCGCAGGTAGCCGCACTGGTCCGCGGCCAGCCGCGAGAGCGTCACGGGCGTATCGATGTCATAGAACGCGCGCACGCCGCGAGCCTGCTCCAGCACGAGGTCACAGACTTCACGCCCGTCGCAAACGTACGAGCCGACGATGACCACATCCGCCGCCGCGATGCGGCGAGCGAACCGCAGCCGTAGATCCGCCAGGTCGCGGTAGAGCTGCGTCTCGCAATAGGGTGATTCGGGCGCATCGCGATGTCGTGCGTACCATGGCTGATCCTGCTCCAGAAACAGCACGCGGCGCCGGCGTTGATGCAAGCCCTTGACGAGCGAGCGGTAGGTCGTGGCGTGACCGTTACCCCAGGACGAGGTGATCGCGAGGCCGATGATGACGATGTCGTCGGACATATTGCGGGCGCCTCAACGTTGCGTCGACAAACCGGCCGCCGGCGCGCGAGCTGCTCAACGCGAACCGTGAACCACGGAAGGGTCCAACAGCGCGCGCAGCTCGCGCGCGCGATGCGCGTACGTGTGCTGCGCCAGCACTCGACGACGCGCGGCTTCGCCTATGCGACGCGCAGCATCGTCGGACAGTTCCGTCAGCAGCTCGGCCACGTGGTCTCCGCCGGCTGCACAAAGCACTTCAGAACCCGGTTCGAGAAAATCCTCCACACCCGGCCAGGCGTCACAGATCAGACAAGCCGCAGCGCCCGCCGCCTCGAACACTCGGGTCGGCGGTGAATAGCCGGCTTCCGCCATGCTGTCGCGATTGATATTGATGACCGCGCGCGGTGAACAGTTGAAGGCGTTGTGATCTCGCGTGTAGACGTGGCCGACGCAGGAGACGTTCGCTGGCAGACGGGCGTCCCGCTCCCATCCAGATCCTCCCAGTACGAAGCGCCGTTCGGGCAGCTTCGCCGCCGGCTTCATAAAGAATTCATGCACGCGCGCCTCTCGATCCGGCAGGCGATTGCCGAGGAAGCCGAGATCTCCCGCATAGCGGGCATTGGCTTGCGCAGGGAAATGCACGTCAGGATCCAGCGCATTGTAGATTGGCGTGCAGCGCCGCGCGCCGAAGCGAAGGTACTCACGCACCACCGGCTCACCGCCGCCGTACGTGAGCACCAGGTCATAGCGCTGGATCTGTTCGATGAACGGATCGTGCGGATCGTTGCGCATGCGCGCCAGAGTCGCGGGCGCATCCACGTCCCAGAAGATCGTCATACGGCCGCCGCCCATGCGCGCGACTTCGCGGTCGAGCAGTTCGTCGAACACACCGACTCCGCTCGCTTTGATCACGATATCCGCGCTCTGCGCCTGCTCGAGCGCACGCTCTACTCCGTCCGCGGCGGCCTGGTAGACGACGACGCGCGCCCACTCCGGATCGGGGATGTCACGATGCTTCTGCCGGTCGTAAGCGTCCGGCTCGTAGAACACGACGTCGTATCCGCTGTCATGCAAGGCGCGAATGACCCCGCGGTAGTAGGTCGCCGCGCCGTTCCAATACGCCGAGACCAGGCTCGATCCGAACATGGCGATGTTCGCCTGTGAATGCATGTCAAGCTCCTACGGTCCTCAGCGCGTCCGCGCCGCGCGCCGGCGACCCGTCAAGCTGATCGAGTATTCCCATCAGCTCATCGACGCGATGCGCGCACGTATGCCGGTTGCGTATGGTTTCCAGGCCGCAGCGCCGCAGGCATTCCGCGAGATCGCGATCGTGCAGCACCCTGTAGAGCTGTCGCTCCATCTGCACGCCGTCCCTCGCCTGGAGGTAGTCGACGCCCGCCCTGAACAGATCCTCCGAATCGCTCCACGGAGCGCAGATCAGGGGTATGCCGCAGGCGAGCGCCTCGAACATGCGGATGGTCGGAACGCCGCTGAGCGCCTGGGCGTAAGCCCGGCGCGGCACGTGCACCGTGCATTTCCAGCGCGCGAATATCTGCGGAACGCGATGATTGGCCAGCCAGCCGCCGTATTGCACGTTCGCTTCGCGCAACGCCGCGCGCGCCGCCTCGGGATAGCGAACTCCATAGATGCGCGAGCGGAGTCCGAGTCTGCGAGCAGGCTCGATGAGGAACTCGCGCAACTCGGCGCTGCGCTCCTCGTCGCCCCAGTTGCCCACCCATACCAGATCGCCGTCGCAAGCGTCGGCAGGCAGCGGGCGAAAGCGCCGCACGTCCGCCGCCTCGTGCCAGACCCATGCGGCGCGCGCCCAGCCGTTGCGCAGATAGCGTTGCGCGATTTCACGGCCGAAGGCCAGCACACCGTCGTAGCGGCGCAGGTCGAATGCGTGGATGGCCCGCGGGTCCGTGACGCTGCGATGGTGCGTGTCGTGAAAGAACAGGCGCAGCGGCAGTCCGGCGGCGCACGCGCCGATCCTGCCGACCAGGTCGGGCTCGTTCCACTCATGCACGATCACCACATCGGCGCCGTCGAGCGCGGCGTCCACGTCCAGCGACTCGGGGTGATACATGCGGCTGCGCAACTCCGGACAAGCGCGCGCGAACGCATGCAGCGCATCCTCGCCCTGCTCCTGCACGAGGTTGCGTCGGCTCCAGCCGTTCTGCGGTTCGTAGACGACCACCTGGTGGCCGCGGGCCTGCAACTCGCAGACGAGGCCTCGCAGGAAATGGGCGTTGCCGTGATTCCAGTCGGAAACGAGCGAGTGATAGAACAGCACGAATCTCATGCGAAGGCGCGCCCTTGAAGAGGACGGCGCTGCGCCAGACGCCGATATTGCGAGAGATAGTTCTGCGCCATCGCTTCGGGCGCGTAACATGCAGCGCGGGCGGCGGCTCGCGCAGCGAGACCTCGCCGCAAAGCCGGCTCTTCGATGAGCTCGCGCAACGCGCCGTGCAGCGCGCCCGCATCGACGGCGGGCGTAAACAAAGCCGCGCCGTCCCACAGCTCGCGCAGCGTCGGCAGATCCGAGAGCACCAGCGCGCAGCCAGCCAGCGCCGCTTCCAGCACAGCCAGGCCGAAAGGCTCGTACTTCGCCGGATGGACATAGATCGCGGAGCGCTCGAGACGCGAGTACAGCTCTGGCTGCGAGAGCGTCCCAAGGCAGCTCAGGTGCGCCGCGCGCAAGACGCGGCCATCGGGGGCGGTTCTCTCGCCGGCTGCGAACACCGGCCAGGGCAGATTGCGCGCCGCGGCGTCCAGCGTGGACATGTTCTTCGCCTCATCCCACAAGCGGCCGCATGCAAGAACGACGGGCGCTCGCGCCCGATGCTGATCGCGAGCGAAAGTGTTTGCGCTGCAGCCGTTGTGGATGGCCACGCCTGGCGCGCACGGCGCATAGCGGCGCACGAAGTCTTCGAGGAACGCGCGCGTCGGCGCGACCACCGCATGCGCAGCACGCGCCCCCGCCGCGATCCTGCGCCGATATTCATCCCACTCGGACGGGGCCGGTTGCGCGTGCACGGCGCGCCACCACGAACAAACGCAGGAATGCGCGACCACCAGCACGGGCCGATCCCATGAAAGCGCCGCGTGCGCATAACCGTTCAAATGAACCAGGTCCGGCTGCTCGGCGCGAGCCAGCTCGAGCAACCAGCGGCCGGCCCTGTCTACATCCTCCCAGGGATCCGCCATCCATTCGAGCTTCGCGTCAAACGAGTGCAGGCGCAGATTGCTCAGCCGGCGCGCCTGCTCGAGCTGTCGAAGATTCGGCGCGGGACCCATGACGGCCAACACCACATCGACCTCGCAGGCCTGCAGCGCACCGCTCAACTCCATGGCGTAAGTCCAGACGCCGCCAACCGCATCCGCCGTCATGAGAACTTTCATGAGCGCAGGCATCCTTGGCCATGCAGCCGCCCGGCTTCCGCAGCGTCACAGGGTCGTCGGTCCATCGCAGCTCCCGTAGATCTCGTCGATGAGACGCGCGCCTCGTTCCACCAGCAGCGCCTCGGGATCGAAGCTGCGATCGTTTCTCAGCCGATCGATCCAGGCCGTCAGCGCGCGCGCCCCCCAGTCGTCAGGCGGCGCGCCAATGCGCTGCGCGCTGCGACCGCGGAACACGTCCAGGGTGAAGTCATAGAACGAGCCGTTCACGTTGCTGAAGCGAGCGCCGCCGCGCGCGGCGAAGATGTGCATGCCGATCACGGCGTCGCAGCCGGCGTGAGCGTTCCAGGAACAGGCGAGGCGCACAACCGCGCCGCCCGGCTGAACGAACTCCGCCAACGCCATGTCCTCCACCGTGGCGCTGCGCGGGTCGAGAATCGCGCCGCATGAGAACAACCCTCGACCCGTCAGCGTCATCTCCGGGCCGTCCTGCAGCCAGAGCGCAAGGTCGAGCAGATGTACGCCGAGATCCAGCAGGCAGCCGCCGCCCGACAGCGTGCGGTCGTAAGCCCACGCCTTGTCCGGACCGTAGGCGTTGTGGAACGCGAGCTCGATCGCGAGGATGTCGCCGAGCTCGTCGCCGCGAATCAGGCGGCGCAGCTCGGACATTCCCTGCACGTATCTGTAGCAGAGATCGACGCCCAGCAACCGATCTGCGGACTGCGCCGCGTCGAGCACGGCGCGCGTCTCCGACGCACTCACCGCGAGCGGCTTCTGGCAGAAAACGGCGAGGCCGCGCCGCAAACACGCGATCGTTTGCCGCGCGTGCAGCGCGTTGGGGGTCGCGATGACTACGCCGTCGAGGTCGCAGGCCAGCAGCTCATCGAGATTCGCGACCATCTTGGCGTGCGGATGCGCCTCAGCCGCCGCGCGCAGACGCGCCGCATCACAGTCGGCAAGCGCCGCAACGATCGCCCCCGAGGGCGAGACGGCCTCGAGCCGCTTGCGTCCGATCCAGCCGAGCCCGAGGAACCCCAGGCGCGGCGCATCCCTCGCTCGCCGCAACGCCAGCCGCGCCGCACTCATGCCGCCTCCATGCGCACCCAAGCCTTCATGAAACCGTCCGGGCGGGTGCGCGTCAGCTCGAACGCTCGATCGAGCGCAGCGAGCGGCTCTGAGTGCGTGAGCAATGGAAACGGGTCCAGCCTGCCGTCCAGCACCGCTTGCACGGCGCGCTCCATACCGCGCACGTAACGCTCGGGCGTGCGCTCGTGTGCGTTCACCACGTCGAGCGCACGCCAGTTCCATTGCTGCATATCGACCTGCCGCAAACCATCCTGGTGGTATCCGGCGATCACGAGGCGGCCGTACTCGGTCGTCAATGCGCTCGCCAGATCCAGAGTTTCCTGCAGCCCCGCCGCCTCAATCACGCGGTCATAGCCGCGCCCGCTGCTCAGGCTGAGCGCGCGCTCGCGCGCCTCTTGCAGGCGCTCGCCGCCGATCGTGTACTGCGCGCCCATGCGCCGCGCCTGCGCAAGCCCGTAGGCCCGTCGCGACACGACGACCACTGTGGCGCCGACTTCGTTTGCAAGTTGCGCCAGCAACACGCCCAGGAATCCTGCGCCCACGATCGCCACCGATTGCCCGGCGCGGATGTCGCTGCGCTCGAAGATGTTCATCACGCAGCCGAGCGGTTCACCCGGGAACGGCGCTTTCCCGAGATCATCCGGCAGACGCACGAGCGCCTCTCGCGGCGCCACGTCGTACTGCGCGTAAGCTCTTCCGGAAAGCACGGCGACGCGCTCTCCAATCGCGTACTCCCGCACGTTGTCGCCGAGCGCTTCGACGACGCCCCAGCCCTCGTGTCCGGGCGCGCCCGGTTCGGCCGGGTAGCTGAACCAAGGACGTCCTTCCCATACTGGAAGGTTGGAGGCGCAGACTCCGCATCCTTCGAGTCGCACGCGCACTTCATCGGCTTCGGGCTGCGGCGCCGGCGTGCGAACGATCCGCGCGCGCCTCGAGCCCATCAACTCTACGGCGTCCTGCTCGAGCGGCGTCATGGACTGTACGCTCCCGCGGCCGCCTTGGCGTGCGCTGCGCGATCCGCTGCGGGCGACGGCGGCGTGTGCGGTCGAGAAAACCACTTGCAGAGCGCGTCCAGGCCCGCGTCCACGTCGATGCAGGGCCGCCAGCCGGTAGCGTCGCGAAATTTGCCGATATTCGAGACGTAATAGCGCTGATCGCCGACCCGCCAGCGATCGAATCTGAGCTGCGCCTGGCGGCCCGTCGATTTTTCCGCCTTGTGGATCAGCTCGAGCACGCCCACCGCGTTGGGCGGCCCGCCGCCGACATTGAAAGCCTGGCCGGTCAGCCGGCCGATCTCGCGCCGCACGCTCTCGAACGCATCCACGACATCGTCGACGAACAGGATGTCGCGTACTTGCAGACCGTCGCCATAAATCGTGATCGGCTGGTCCGCCAGAAGAGAGCGCACGAAGTGGGCCACCCAGCCCTGGTCCTCGTTGCCGTGCTGATGCGGCCCGTAGATGCAGCTCATCCGCAGCACTGCGGTGCGCAGGCCGTAGCTGCGTGCGTAGTCCAGCACGTACTGGTCCGCCGCTCCCTTCGAGCAGCCATAAGGGCTGTGAAAATCCAGCGGGCGCGACTCGTCGACCCCCGCTGCACGCACCCGGCCGTCGATAGGCTCATAGCGGCCCGACTTCGCTCGAACTTCGACGTCCCCTAATACACCGTACACCTTGTTCGTGGACGAGTACGCAACGGAAGGCGGGCGCCGCATCGCCCTGGCCGCTTCGAGCACGTTCAACGCGCCGCGTGTATTCACATCGAAATCTTCGTGCGGATCGATCAGGCTGGTGGTCACTGCAACCTGTGCGGCCAGGTGGACCACGTGCTCCACGCCGCGCATCGCTTCGCGCACGGCCGTTGCGTCGCGCACGTCGCTGCGCACGAGCTCGAGCGACTCGCGGAACGTCGCCTGCAACCACGCCGCGTTCTGTTCGCTGCCGGCGCGCGCGAGCGAGTCGAGGATGCGCACCGGCGTCCCATCCGCGAGCAGGCGCGCCGCCAGGTTCGTTCCGACGAATCCCGCGCCGCCCGTGATGAGAATGACCGGGCTCATAGCGTAAGCCCCCGCCGCTGCAGCTCCGCCGCGGCATGCATGAAGTTGTCGTGGGCGTTGACGCCTGAGAGCCAGTTCGCCAGCTCCACCAGGCCGTCTTCGAACTGCACACCCGGGTGGTAGTGCAGCATGCGCTGCGCCTTGTCGATGTCGGCGAAGCAATGCCGGATGTCGCCGATGCGGTGCTTCCCGGTAACGACGGGTTCGACGCCGACGTTGAGCGCCTCGATCATGCGCTGCGCCACCTCGACGATCGAGTACGAGCGCCCGGAACCCACGTTGTACGCCTCGCCCGTCGCCGGGGTTGCGAGCGCAAGGCGACACGCCTGCGCCACGTCCCATACGCTGACGAAGTCGCGGCGCTGCATGCCGTCCTCGAAAAGCAGCGGTGGATTCCCGTTCAGGCAGCGCGCAGCGAAAATGGCGAGCACGCCCGTGTACGGGTTGGACAGCGACTGATGCGGCCCATACACATTGAAGAATCGCAGCGCCACGGCGGGCACGCCGTAGGCCGCGCCGAACATCAGGCAGAGCTGTTCCTGGTCCCACTTCGACAACGCGTACACCGAAGCAGGCGCCGCACGCTTGGTTTCCGGCGTCGCTACCGGGCTCAGAACATCACCGGCTTCCTCCAGCTCCCACTGTCCGCGCATCAGGCGCTCGCGACTGCGCATCGCAGGCTCGCAGAGCGTCCCGTCACGGCGATACAGACCTTCGCCGTACACGCTCATGCTGGACGCCGCGACCAGGCGCTGCACGGGATTGCGAATCAGCTCCTCCAGGAGCACGGCCGTGCCGCGATTGTTGATGTCCGTGTACTTTTCGATCTCGTACATGCTCTGGCCGACGCCCACCGCAGCGGCGAAATGACACACGTGCGTGACGCCTCTCAGCGCGCGCCGCATCGCATCGCGATCCCGGACGTCGCCCCATTGAGTCTCCACTTCGTCGTGCAGGTAGGCAGGGAATCCCGTTTGCGAGCCGTGCACCTGCTCCTCGAGCGCGTCCAGAACGCGCACGCGTACGCCGCGCTCGGCCAGCGTGTTGGCGAGATGCGAGCCGATGAAGCCGGCGCCGCCCGTGATCAGCACGCGCGCGTCTCGCTCCAGGTTCGGTCCGTCGACGTCATGCGAGGCGCTCATACCGCGTTGGCTCCCGCCAGCGAGGATACGGCCGTGGATCGCTCGCCCGGCGGCGCCTTCGCAATGTCGAGTTCGCCTCTCTCCAGTCTGTCCTGCACGTCCTCTATGGTGAGCTTCAATCCCTCATCGAGCGGGGTGCGCGGACGCCAGCCGAGCGTCTGCACCGCAAGCGAGATGTCCGGACGACGCCTCGGAGGATCGTCCACGGGCAGCGGCGCCATGACGACGCGCGACTTCGAGCCGGTCAGATGAATGATCCGCTCGGCCAGCTCACGCACCGAAAGCTCTGTCGGGTTGCCTATATTCACGGGACCGCTGACGTCCCGCGCACCATCCGTCAGCAGCATGATGGCCTCGATCAGATCGTCGACGTAGCAGAAGGAGCGCGTCTGCGCGCCGCCTCCGTACACGGTGAGCGACTCGCCCGCGAGCGCCTGCACGATGAAGTTGATCACCACACGTCCATCGCGCAGGCGCATCCCAGGTCCGTAGGTGTTGAAGATGCGGGCGATGCGCACCGGCACGCCGTAATGCTGCCGATAGATGAAGCACAGCGTTTCGGCGCATCTCTTGCCTTCGTCATAGCAGGCGCGAGGACCGATCGGGTTGACGTATCCCCAGTAGTTCTCGCTTTGCGGATGCATGGTCGGATGGCCATAGACTTCGCTGGTCGACGCCTGGAAGACCGTCGCGCCGCACCGGCTGGCGATGCGCAGCAGGTTGTCCATGCCGCGCACGCTGCTGAACAGGGTGTCCAGCGGACTGCGCTGATACAGCACGGGCGAGGCGGCGCAGGCCAGATTGAATATGTCGTGCACTGCGAATTCCGCGCCGAAATCGTCATCGAGCAGGGCGATGTCCTGCTCGATCAGCTCGAATCGCGGCTGCGGGATGAGTTTTTCGATGGCTTCCGGCGTCGACGTACAGAAATTGTCCACGCACAGCACGCGACGACCTTCCGTGAGCAATCGCGCGCACAGATGGGCGCCGAGGAAGCCCGCGCCCCCGCATACGAGCGCCGGGCGCGCGCTGGAGCCCGCCCGCCCCTTGCGTGCGAAACTTCTGCGTCTGAGCGTACCCACACTGCTCTCCTCGGATGAGACTGGTCTCGGGTGCGACTGGCCTGACGCGACGTCCTCCGCTTGCGCTTCGAAGCGCGCGTGCACCGCTCGCAATTGCTGCAACGAAACGTAAGTAGCAACAACCGTGCCGCACTGTGCAGCGGCAGGATTCCCGCAGCGGCGCGCATTCCCGCGATTCATGCGGAAAAAAATTTACAGGAGTGCGCATCGCTTACAGGCATGCACGCGGTGAACCATGCAGCGCTGCAACGTTTGTACGTTTGCATGCTTCGTGCATGCCTCTGCACGCCTGCCGATCGCACGACGGCGCCGGCGCGCCGTACGTTGCAGCGGCGCATCGATGGACGTGCAATCTCGAGGACAGCGCCTTGCACCAGAACTCGATACGCGTGGGAATCGTAGGCGCCGGAAACTGCGCTTCATCCTTCGTACAAGGGCTGCAGTACTACCGCGACGCCGAGCCGCTCGAAACGATTCCGGGCCTGATGAACCCGATGGTCGACCGCTATCACGTCGCGGACATCTGCATCTCCTCGGCTTTCGACGTGAGCGCGAGGAAGGTCGGCAAGGACCTGTCCGAGGCGCTGGGCGCCGCCCCCAACAACACGCTGGAGTTCGCGCCGATCCCGCCGCTCGGAGTCACCGTGGAGCGCGGCCCTACGCTCGACGGCATCGGCGAGCATCTGCGCGAGGACGTCATCGAGTCGCCGACAGCCGCTGCAGATGTGGGACAGGTGCTGCGCAGCACGAGCACGCAGGTGCTGGTCTCGTATCTGCCGGTGGGCTCACAGCGAGCGACAGAGTGGTACGCCGAACGCGCGCTCGAAGCAGGATGTGCTTTCGTCAACTGCATTCCCGTCTTCATCGCCTCGAACGCCGACTGGCGACGCCGCTTCGAACAGGCGCGCCTGCCTTTGATCGGCGACGACGTGAAGAGCCAGGTGGGCGCAACCATCGTGCATCGCGTACTCGCCAACCTGTTTCGCGAGCGCGGCGTGCGGCTCGACCGCACGTACCAGTTGAACTTCGGCGGAAACGCCGATTTCAAGAACATGCTGGAGCGCGAACGGCTCGTGTCGAAGAAGCTCTCGAAGACCCGCTCGGTCACCAGCCAGGTGGAGGTGGCTGCGCAGAACATACACGTCGGCCCGAGCGATCACGTGGAGTGGCTGAGCGATCGCAAGTGGGCCTACATCCGCATGGAAGGCACCGCGTTCGGCGGCGCGCCGCTCAACATCGAACTGAAACTCGAGGTGTGGGACTCGCCGAACTCCGCAGGCGTGGTGATCGATGCGGTGCGCTGCGCCCGCCTGGCGCTCGATCGCGGCCTGGGCGGGGCGATCGTCGGCCCCTCCAGCTATTTCATGAAGTCCCCTCCACAACAGTTTCCGGATCACGTCGCGCGGCGCCTGACTCTGGAGTTCATCGCCGGCGCATCCAGCGTCGACTCCGATGCGCCCGAGGGCGGCGAAGCCATCGACTCCAACCGGCGAGGTCGCGATGAGCACGCGGTTTCTGCTCGTACGTCACGGCGCGTGCGAGCGAATGGATGATCTGCTGTTCGGGCGCGTCATCGACGTTCCCCTCAGCCGGCGCGGGCGCATGCAGTCTGCACGACTGGCGCAGGGCGTGGATGGACTGCCGGTGCTGCGGATCGAGGCCAGTCCGCGGGTGCGCGCGCAACAGACGGCGCAACCAATGGCGGAGCGCCTGGGCTGCACGGTGCTGCCGTGCGCCGAACTGGACGAGGTCGATTTCGGGCGCTGGGCCGGACAGCCGTTTCAGGAGCTGGCGCTCGACCCTGAGTGGCGGCGCTGGAATCAGCAGCGTGACAGCGCGTGCACGCCGGCGGGCGAAACCATGGCCGGCGTGCAGAAACGCATCGTGGATCACATGCGTCGGCTGGCCGCGGAGAGCCTGCGCGCCCACGCCAACGACGTCGTGGTGCTGGTGACTCACGCCGAAGTCATCCGCGCGGCGTTGCTGTATTGCCTGCACGAGCCGTTCGGGCGCTACGCGACGCTGCGCATCGATCCGGCCTGCGTGAGCACCGTGGAAGTGAGCGCTCGCGCGATGCGCGTGCTCGGCGTGAACCGCAGCACGCTCGAGAGGACGGTCGACGCATGAAGCTCGTGATTTTCGGCCTGACGATCAGCTCCTCATGGGGAAACGGCCACGCGACTCTGTGGCGAGGGCTGTGCAAGGGACTCGCGCGGCTCGGCGTGCGCATCGTGTTCTTCGAGCATGATCAACCGTGGTACGCCAACAGCCGCGACTGGATCTCCATGCCGGGTGGAGAGCTAGTGCTTTACGACACGTGGCGCTCGATCGCCTGCCGGGCGGAGGCGGAGCTGCTCGACGCCGACGCCGCTATCGTCACTTCGTACTGTCCGGATGCGATCTGCGCACAGCAGGCGGCGTTTGCTGCGGCCCGCCCGATCTGCGTGTTCTACGACCTGGATACGCCGGTGACGCTCACTCGGCTGCACAATGGCGAGCGCGTGCCGTACATCGGCGATGACGGCCTCGAGCGCTTCGATCTCGTATTGAGCTACGCCGGCGGCGCCGCATTGGATCAATTGCGCAGCGTTCTGCGCGCGCCGCGCGCCCGCACCCTGTACGGCCACGTCGATCCGGACGTGCATCGGCCGGTGCGGCCGCAGCCGCAGTACGCCGCCGACCTGTCCTGGCTCGGCACTTACGCGCGCGATCGGCGCACCGGAGTGGAGCAGCTTTTCGTGAAGCCCGCCCGACGCGAGCGCGCCCGCAAGTTCCTCATGGGGGGCTCGCAATATCCGGACGACTTCCCCTGGACGCCGAACATATATTTCGTGCGGCACGTCGCGCCGCAGGATCACGCCGCATTCTTCTGTTCGTCGCGACTGACGCTGAACGTCACGCGCGCCGCGATGGCGCAGATGGGCTGGTGTCCATCAGGCAGGTTGTTCGAAGCGGCCGCCTGCGGCGCGACGTTGCTGTCGGACTCATGGGCCGGTCTGGATGAATTCTACGAGCCGGGCTCGCAGGTTCTGGTCGCCGGCGGCTCGCAAGACGCCGTTGACGCTCTTGACGCCGACGACGCCGAGTTGCGTCGTATCGGGCGCGCCGCCCGCGAACGCACGCTCGATGAGCACACGTGTCATCACCGCGCCCGGCTTTTGATGCAGTTGCTGCACGATTGCGCCTCGACGCAACGCGCTGATGCGCCGTTCGTCTCCACAGCGCCGCGCGCTTGACCCGCGGAAGATGAAAATTCCGCAACGTTTGATCTGAGCTATCCGCTTCCTTCTTACGCTCACCCGGGAGTCATCATGTGGGGCCTGATACCCGCCGCCGGACGCGGCAGCCGCATCCAGCCGCTGGCGTTCTCCAAGGAGCTGCTGCCCGTCGGCGCTCGCGTGCTGAACGACGTCGAGCGACCTTGCGCGGTAAGCGAATACCTGGTGGAGCGTTTGATCCGGGGCGGCGCGCAGAAGATCTGCTTCGTCATCGGCGCCGGCAAATCGGACATCCTCGAATACTACGGCGGGCAGTTCGGCGGCGCCGATCTGGTCTACGTCGTGCAACCGCAGCCTGCAGGACTGTGCGACGCGATTTTCCGCGCGCATCCGCTCATTGCGCCCGACGAGTGCGTGGCCATCGGCCTGCCGGACACAGTGTGGTTCCCCGATGCGGCGCTCGCCGAGCTGCCGGACGACCTGCTGTCCTTCCTGCTCTTCCCGGTAGAGCGGCCCGAGCTTTTCGACGCCGTCGCGCTCGACGATGCGGATCCAGAGCGAGTGATCGAGATCCGCGTCAAGCAGCCGGACGCCGGCACGTGCTGGATATGGGGCGCAATCAAGGCGCCCGGACGCGTGTATCACGAGCTGCGCTCGTTGTGGCTGGCGCGTGACCGCCGCGACGAATACATCGGCACGCTGGTCAACGCCTACATCGCCGCGGGCGGTCGCGCGCTCGGCCGCAAGGCGGGGCGCGCCTACGTGGACGTCGGCACGCTGGACGGTTATCGCCAGGCGATCGATTTGCTTCGCGAGCCGATGAAGACGCGAAAGGAAGGCGGCGCACGTAGACGGTTCTGGGAAGCGACTGGCAAGGAAGGAAGCGGATAGCGGATGGCGGGCAGCTCGGAAATGAGCCGATTGCGAGGCTTTCATATGTGTGGGCGGCGCGAAGCGCGCCGACGCCAGTGACTTTCAGAGGAGCGCCAATGCTTGAAGCCGCAATGATCTGGAACGAGCCGAACAATAAATCGCATTGGGATCCGGAGCTCGACCCTGGCTGGATCAGGTTCAGCGGTATGGCGCGGCTCGCCGGGCAGGCCATCCACGCCGAGAACGCCCGCCTGCCCGTGGTGCTCGGCGGAATCTCGCCGATCGATCCTGAGTTCCTGGGGCTGCTCGATCGCCAGGGAGCTCTCGCGGACATCGATGTGCTCGCCGTGCACGGCTTCCCGCTCGACTGGAATCTCTGGCAGATCGATGCATGGCCGCAACGCCTGCGTGAGATCCAGGCGCTCTCGCAGCGCCCTGTATGGATCACGGAAGTCGGCGTGTCGAGTTTCGGCGCTGAGGAAGTGCAGGCCTGGGGGGTCGAGCGCACGGCGGAGCTGCTCATCGGGCGTGCGCCGCGCATCCACTGGTACAGCCTGTACGATCTGCCGCGCGCCTGGGAAGCGACGACTCGTCACAAGGAAGCCGAAGGCTCCTCGTACTACCGTCATTTCCACATGGGCCTGCTGCGCGAGGACGGCTCGCCGAAGAAAGCGCTCGAGCGCTTTGCGCAGTACGCTCCCGCGTTCGGCATATGCCAGTGGTTCCACTATGGCGACCATCGCCTGGATGACGCCGTTGCGTGGCTCAAGCGCCTGGGCGTCACGCACGTGCGCACCGGCCTGTCATGGGCCGACAGTTATCGTCCCGACGCCCTGGCGTGGTTCGACCGGCAGATGGCGGCGTTGCAGGATTTCCAGGTCACGGTCACGTTCTGCTTCACGCCCGAACACCTTGGGCTGGCCCCTCACCATACGAGCGCGCCGCGCGAGCCGGAGCGCTTCGCGGAGTTCTGCGCATGCATGGTCGCGCGCTATGCGCCGGCGCACAGCGGCGGCTCGCGCTTCGAACGTGCGGAGCAAGCGGCATGAGCCGGGCGTTCTTGCTTGTGCTCGATTCCCTCGGCGTGGGCGGAGCGCCCGACGCAGCAGCGTTCGGCGACCAAGGCGCGGCCACGCTGGGACACATCGCGCAGTGCTGCGCCGCCGGCGGGGGCGATCGATCGGGCCTGCGACGCGGCCCCTTGCGCATCGCCAACTTGGCGGCGCTCGGCGTCGCAGAGTGCTGTCGCGTCGCAACCGGCGACGCGCCCATCGGCCTGCGCGCGGATTCGTGGTCGCATGGTTGCGCGGGCGCCGCCGCCGAAATATCCACGGGCAAGGACTCGCAATCCGGCCATTGGGAGATCACGGGCGCCCCCGTGCGATTCGAATGGGGCTATTTCCCGAAGGAAGAGCCGTGCTTCGCACCCGAGCTGATCGATGCGCTGTGCGCCGCGGCGGGTCTGCATGGCGTGCTCGGCCAGAGACACGCTTCGGGCACGCAGATCATCGAGGAGCTGGGCGAAGCGCACGTACGCAGCGGCAAGCCGATCTGCTACACCTCGGCGGACAGCGTCTTTCAGATCGCCGCTCACGAAGAAGCTTTCGGTCTGGAGCGGCTCTATCGCGTATGCGAAATCGCACGCGCACTGCTCGACGAGGCGCGCGTCGGCCGGGTGATTGCGCGGCCTTTCCTCGGCGATCCAGGCAGCGGCTTCCGACGCACGACGAACCGCCGTGATTACGGCGTCGACCCGCCGCCCGACACGCTCCTGCACCAGGCGGCCGCCGCACATCGCGATATCGTGTCGATCGGCAAGATCGGCGACTTATTCAATCATTGCTCGACGGGACGCGAGCTGAAGGCGCCCGACAATCACGCGGTGTTCGACCGCCTCATCGAAGCCGCGCCGCGACTCGGCGAGGGCGGCTTGCTGCTCGCGAACTTCGTCGACTTCGACACGCTCTACGGTCACCGCCGCGACGTCGCAGGCTACGCAGCCGCCCTGGAGGCGTTCGACGAACGGCTGCCGGAATTCATGCAGCAGCTGCGCGCCGACGATCTGGCGATCGTCACGGGAGACCACGGTTGCGATCCCACGTGGCCCGGAACCGATCACACCCGAGAATGCATTCCGGTGATGGCGTTCGGCCCGAACGTCGGGCGCACCGCGCTCGGCCGCCGCACGAGCTTCGCAGACATCGGCGCCACGCTGGCGCAGCGCGTGGGTCTGACGGCGAAAAGTGGAAGAGCGTTTCTTTAGAAGCGGATAGCTCAGAGGATCAGCAGCTTCTCTCGGTAACGGCAGACGCCCTCTTGACTAACCGCTAACCGCTATCCCCTATCCGCTTCCCGCCATGCCCGACCCCTGGACTGCCGCCATGCTTCGCGGCAACTTCGAAACCGCCTGGCGGGTGTGCGATCGCGTATTGGAGGCGCGTCGCGGTCTCGACTGCAGCACCTGGCCGCGCCACCTGCAGTTCCTCTGGGACGGCGCTTCACTCGAAGGCAAGCACGTGCTCGTACACTGCTATCACGGCCTGGGAGATACGATTCAATTCGTGCGCTTGCTGACGTCGCTGCGCGCGATCGCACGCCGGATCACGTTGCGCGTGCAGCCGGCGTTGCTCGATCTGTTGCGCGGCGTAAACGGAGTCGACGACTTCCTGGCGCTCGACGATAGCCATGCGGACATCGAGCGCGACATCGACATCGAGCTGATGGAAGTTCTTCACGCCCTGCGTTTGAGCGTCGTCGAGATTCCATCCACCACGCCGTACCTGCATGTGGCCCCTGCGCGGCGCTCGCCGACCGCCGACGGCGCCCTGCGCGTCGGTCTGGCGTGGCGCGCCGGAGACTGGCGACCCGAGCGCTCCGTCCCCGAAGCGCTGCTCGAACCGCTGCGCCATATCCGCAGCGTCCAGTGGTTCTCGCTTCAATACCCGTCGCGACCGCCGCCGTTCGCGATGCCAAGTCTCGCTTGTCGAGACATCCGAGAGCTGGGTCGGCGCATTTGCACGCTCGACCTGGTGATCTGCGTAGACACCATGACCGCCCACCTCGCCGGAGCGCTTGGGGCGCCCGCGTGGACGTTGCTGACGCACGGCTGTGATTGGCGATGGATGAAGACGCGCAACGACACGCCCTGGTATCCGACCATGCGCTTGTATCGGCAGCATCGCCGCGGCGACTGGCGGCGTGTTCTCGAGTCGGTCGTCGCGGGACTGCAGGCGTTCACTCCAGCGCGCGATACTCGTTCAGTCGGTTGTACAGCGTCTTCAGGCTGATGCCGAGCACCGCGGCGGTGCGCGTCTTGTTGCCTTCGAAGAACTCGAGCGTCTGCGTGATGACCACCTTCTCGATCGCCGACAACGACATGCCTGGCTGAAAGGTCACCGCCCCGGGCGCGGGCCCCGGATTGGACACCGTGGGTCCGTACGAGCTGCCGCTGCGCAGATCCAGCTCCTCGTCGGCCAGAATGAAGGCCCGCTGCACGGTGTTGGCCAGCTCGCGCACGTTCCCTGGCCAGGAGTGCTCATGCAGATAGCGCAGCGAATCCATGGACAGCCGCTTGTGCGTACTCTCGCTGGCGTTGAGCTGCTGCAGGAAATAGCGCGCCAGCAGTTCAACGTCGGCGCCGCGCTCGCGCAAGGGCGGCGCCTCCAGATGGAATACCGCAAGCCGATACAAGAGATCGGTTCGCAGATGATTATCCGACACGGCGTCCACCACCGAACGATTGGTGGCGGCGATCACCCGGGCGCGCAGTGGAATCTCGCGCTCGCCGCCGACGCGACAGAAGCGCCGAGACTCGAGCGCGCGCAGCAGCTTCACCTGCATGTCGAGGGGCATCTCGGCAGCTTCATCGAGGAACAGCGTTCCGGCGCCGGCGCGTTCGAAATAGCCCGTCTGTGAACGTACGGCGCCTGTAAAGCTGCCGCGCTCATGACCGAACAGCTCGGCCTCCACCAGCGTCGCCGGAATGGCGCCGCAATTGACCGCCACGAAGGGCTGGTCGGCGCGCCCGCTCAGCGAGTGAATGGTCTCGGCGATCAGCTCCTTGCCCGTGCCGCTTTCACCGCTGAGCAGCACGCTGACGCCGGTCGGCGCCACGCGTTCGATGCGCTCGAACAGGTCGCGCATCTGCCGACAGGACCCCGTGAGTTTTCCGAGTCCGCCAGGCGGCGGCGCATCCAGGACGCATGAAGACCGTCGTCCCCATCGCCCCTGCCCGGCCACGTTCACAATCACTTCGTCTCCCACTGACTCGGGATCGGCGCACTCTGATCCAGAGCACGGCCAGCGTTAACGTCACCGCCTGCGTGTATGTTCCTGCCGATCGCGGCCGCTCAAGCCACGACGGATTGCGCCGCATCGCCAGCGTGCGCCGCCATGAGCTGGCGGAAATCCGGAGAAGTCGCCGCGAGAGCCTCGGCCGAACCTTGCGCGACCACCCGTCCGCGATGCATGACGATCACTTCATCGAAGCGCTCCAGCAGATGCAGTCGATGAATCGAGGAGACCAGGCAGGCGTCGCCGAACGCCGCGAAAAGATTCGTGTACACGCGCAGCTCAGTAGACGAGTCCAGGCTTGCGGTCGGTTCATCGAGCAGCAGCAGACTGCTGCCTTGTGCGGCCAGCAAGCCGCGCGCAAGCGCAACGCGCGCGCGCTGACCGCCGGACCAGTTGGCGCCGCGTTCGGCGACCGCCGCGTCGAGCCGACGCTCACCCTCACCCAGGAAATCGCTGACGCACGCCGCATCGAGCGCGGCCTCGAAGGCGGCGCGCGGCGGCGCGCCGTGCACCGCTTCGCACATCGACAGATTGTCTGCGAGCGTCCCTTCGAACAACTCCGCGTCCTGCGGAACGAGGGTCGCTGCGCCGCGCAGGAAGTGCGCCGCTTCCGCGCCAGAAACGATGGCCGGTCCGTCGCTCTGGTCGATGATGATGTGCTCGGCCTCGTAGAGGCCGCTCAGCACGCGCAGCAGCGTGCTTTTCCCGGAACCGCTGCCGCCTATCAACGCGTACTTCTTGCCGCGCTCGAGATTGAGGCTGACGTGATCCAGCGCGGGCGTCTCGCCACGCGCTGCGGAATGACGAAACACCAGATCGCGCAGCGCCAGCCGGCGCCAGTTCTCGTCAACGCGGATCCGAGTCTGCGGCGCATGCGACAGCGGCGCCTCACGAATGGCGTCGCCGCTCGTGTAATCGGCGTGCTGACGCGCGAACGTCTGGAAGTGCGAAGCAACCGCCGAAACGACTCCACCGGCTTGCAGGGCGTACTCCCATACCATGTACACACTGCCGAGCAACAACACCTGCTCGCCGGCGGAAGCGGCGGCGCCGGCCGCGAGCCATGCAAACAAGGCCACCAGAGCGCAGCTCAGCGCTCGGCTCGCGATGTCGACCGTGCACCACTTGGCCTCGTTCAACAAGATCGAGCGCTTCATGGGCTCGAACACCGCATCGAGACGACGCTGCATGAGCGCGAGCACCGAACGAGCCTGGCGCAAGGCGAACAATGTGGTCACATTGCTGAGCGCATCCACCAGCGTGGATGCATAACGCCGCTCAGCGGCGTTCTCGCGAATCGCCAGCCGGATCATCGCGCGATCGAATCCGACGACGCACAACCAGACGCCGCAGAAGCCGACGATGGCTGCAACGCCCACGTACGGCTCGATCCACCATAGGGCCACGACCGGCCCGACGAGCCGCACGAAGCTGTTGAGATAGATGAACTGGCTCTGCGCGAAAGCGCACAGAGCCTGACTGCTCTGCTGCACGCGATGAGCCGTCGCCGCCGAGTGACTGTCCTCGTGCCAGCAAAGCGGCGCCTGGAAAAGACGTTCGGTGAGCCCCTGGGCGATGCGCGTGCGCACCGTCAATGCGACGTGACGTTCGAGGATTCGCCCCGGTCCGTGCAGCAGCCAACTACCCGCAGTGGCGGCAATCACCAGCAGCAGCCACAAGCCTGCATCCTGCAGCCCCGCAGCGCCTTGCGTCTGCAGAGCGTCGATCGCCCTGCCCGCCAGGTAGGGAACCGACAGCAACACCACCTGCGCGCCGACCAGCAACGCCATGCCGCCCAGGAGCTTGCCGCGCGCGCCGCGGGATTGTCGCCACAGCTCGCGATACAGAAACGCCGCCCCGGCTGGTTCGCGGCGGCGGCTTGCTTTGTCAGAAGAAGGAGCAGCGGGAACGGCCGCGCCCGAGACAGGACTTACAGCGACGGCCTCGCCGCTCGACGCACTCATGCGCAAAGACACCACGCAAGCAGGATGACGCGCACTGTAGGGACGCCATCGCAGCGAATAAGTGAGTCGTTCTAGGCTTCGCGATTACGTCGATTGCTGAATCGCAGCTCACCCGACGCCGGCGCCCTTCACGCGCCGGCGCTTCGCGACCGTCGAGCGGCGCGGCGGCTCGGCGAGGCGCAGGGCGTGCGTCGACTTCACTTCCTCCATGACGAAGTACGTCTGGGTGTGGCGCACGCCGCGGATCGCGGCGATGCGGTCGCCGAGAACGCGGCGGTATTCGTCTAGGTCCCGCACACGCGTCTTGAGCAGATAATCGAAGCCGCCCGCGACCATGTGACATTCGACGATCTCCTCGACCGGCATCACCGCTTCCTTGAATCTTGCGAACACATCCGGCGTTGCGTGATCGAGCGTCACCTCGGTGAAAGCCAGCATCGCCTGGCCCAGGCGACGCGGATTGAGCTTGGCGAAGTAACCCTCGATATAACCGTCCCGCTCCAGGCGCCGCACTCGCTCGATGCACGGAGTGAGCGTCAGATTCACGGTGCGCGCCAGCTCGGCCACCGCCAACCGCCCGTCCTTCTGCAGCAACGCCAGAATCTGCCGGTCTATGCGGTCCAGCTCGCGAACCGGTTCGGGCGCGACGCTCATAGTGGTTTATGCTCCGTGAGATTCTTTGATTGGTTTATTAGACTACCTGAGTGGCGCTAATGTAGCGAGTTATGCTTGGCCACCGCCATCCGAGACGCCTTCGCCAGCCCATGTTCGACCACCCTTCCTACGACGCTCACGAGCGCGTGCACTTCGCCCATGACGCCGCCTCCGGCCTGCGCGCCATCATTGCGCTGCATTCCACGGCCCGCGGCCCCGGCGCCGGCGGCTGCCGCTTCTGGAGCTACGCTTCGAGCGCCGACGCGCTGACCGACGCTCTGCGGCTGTCGCGCGGCATGAGTTACAAGAACGCGCTGGCGGACCTGCCGTTGGGCGGCGGCAAGGCCGTGGTGCTGCTCGATCCGGCGCGCGGCAAGACGCCGGAGTTGCTGCGCGCGTTCGGCCGGCTCGTGCAGTCGCTCGGCGGCGCGTACGTCACTGCGGAAGACGTAGGGGCGAGCGTCGCAGACATGGAGGTCGTGGCCTCCGAGACGGCGTTCGTCAGCGGACTGCCGCGCACCGCCGTCGAGGGCGACGGCAATCCGTCGCCCAAGACCGCTCTGGGCGTATTCCTCGGACTGAAGGCGGCGGTGCGTTTCCAGCTCGGCCGCAACGATCTCGACGGCTTGAGCATCGCCGTTCAGGGCCTCGGCGGCGTCGGCTACGAGCTCTGCCGCATGCTGGCGCGCGAAGGCGCGAAGCTGCGGGTGGCCGATATTCGCGAACAGAACGTGCGCCGCGCCTGCACGGAATTCAATGCAACCGCAGTGAGCGTGGACGCCATCCTGTTCGAGGACGTCGACGTGCTGGCGCCGTGCGCGCTCGGCGCCGTATTCGACGAAACGACCATTGCGCGCGTGCGGGCCCGCGTGATCGCCGGATCGGCCAACAACCAGCTCGCCGCCGCGCAGGACGGCGCGCGCCTGCAGGCCGCAGGCATCCTGTATGCGCCCGATTACGTGATCAACGCGGGCGGCATCATCAGCGCCGGCCGCGAGTATCTCGGCGGCGCCGACGCACGCTCAATCGAGCAGGAAATCCGCCGTATCCCGGTGCGGCTGACGGAAATATTCGAACGAGCGCACGCCGCGCAGCGTCCCACCAACGAAGTAGCCGACGAGATGGCGCGCGAGCGCCTGCGCGCCGCGCACTCCTCATCGGCGACAGGCATGGAGGTTGAAGCATGAAGCGATCCAGACTTCACGTTCCCCGCTCGCCCGCGCGTCCTGGGGAGGCGCCGGACTTCAGCTACCTGGCGCTCTCACCGGCCGGCGCGCTGGCCCGACCCGACCCGAACGCCCCACTCGCCGAGATGGAGCCGCTCACCAGCGGACTGGTGCGAGTGCTCGACGACCAGCACCAAGCGCTCGGTCCCTGGAACCCGCACCTGCCCGCCGCCGACCTGGAGCGCGGCCTGCGCTACATGCTGCTCACGCGCCTGTTCGACGATCGCATGCATCGCGCGCAGCGCCAGGGGAAGATCACGTTCTACATGAAGTCGACCGGCGAGGAAGCCGTGTCGGTCGCGCAGGCGATGGCGCTGCGTCCCGGGGACATGCTGTTCCCGTCGTACCGCAACCAGGGTCTGCATATCGTGCGCGGCCTGAAGCTGGTCGACCTCATGTGCCAGCTGCTCTCGAACACGCGCGACATGTGCAAGGGACGCCAGCTGCCGGTGATGTACCACTCGTGCGAAGGCCGACTGTTCTCGATCTCGGGCAACCTCGGCACCCAGTTCCCGCAGGCCGTAGGCTGGGCCATGGCTTCGGCCATCAAGAACGAGGACCACATCGCCGCCGCCTGGATCGGCGACGGCGCCACGGCCGAAGCCGACTTCCACTATGCACTGCTGTTCGCACAGGTGTATCGCGCGCCGGTAATCCTCAACGTGGTCAACAATCAGTGGGCGATCTCCACGTTCCAGACCTTCGCCGGCGGCGAGACGCGCTCGTTCGCGGCGCGCGGACCGGGCTACGGCATCCCCGGCGTGCGCGTCGACGGCAATGACTTCCTGGCCGTCTACGCCGTGACGCAATGGGCCGCCGAACGGGCGCGCACCGGCGCCGGGCCGACGCTGATCGAGTTGGTCACCTATCGCGTCGCGCCGCATTCCACGAGCGACGATCCGTCTCGCTACCGCCCCAAGGACGAGTTCGAGCGCTGGCCGCTCGGCGACCCGATCGAGCGACTCAAAGCGCACCTGATCGCGCTGGGCGAATGGTCCGAGGAGCGCGAGGCGACGCTCGCGAAGCAGTGCGAGGAGCAGATCACCGCCGCCTGGCGTGAAGCGAACACCTACGGCACGCTCAGCAGCGGCCCGCAGCTCGATCCTGAAACCATGTTCGACGACGTGTTCAAAGAGATCACGCCGAGTCTCGCGCGACAGCGCCTGCAACTGGCGAAGGAGCGATCCGGGCGATGAGTCAGATGAACATGATTCAGGCGCTGAACTCCGCCATGGACGTGATGATGGCGAGAGACGACAGCGTCGTGGTGATGGGCGAGGACGTAGGCTATTTCGGCGGCGTATTCCGCGCCACCGAAGGGCTGCAGCGCCGGTACGGCGAGCACCGCGTGCTCGACACGCCGATCGCCGAGGGCGGCATCGTGGCGGCCGCCATCGGCATGGCCGTCCACGGACTGCGCCCGGTGGCGGAGATCCAGTTCGCCGACTACATCTATCCCGCGTACGACCAGATCGTGAGCGAGCTGGCCCGCATCCGCTATCGATCGGGCGGGGACTTCTACGCGCCGGTCACGATCCGCACGCCGTGCGGCGGCGGCATCCGCGGCGGCCAGACTCATTCTCAGAGCCCGGAGGCGCTGTTCGCGCACGTGTCCGGCCTCAAGGTGGTGATGCCTTCCAATCCGTATGACGCCAAAGGCCTGCTGATCGCGGCGATCGAGGACGACGATCCGGTCATCTTCTTCGAGCCCAAACGCCTCTACAACGGCCCGTTCGACGGCGATCCGAACAAGCCGGCGAGCGGCTGGACCTCCCATCCCATGGGCGAGGCGCCGGAGGGCCACTATCGCGTGCCGATCGGCTCGGCGCAGATCGTGCGGCCGGGCTCGGATATCACGATCGTCACTTACGGCACGATGGTGCACGTCTCGGTCGCAGCGGCCGCCGCTCTCGGCGTGGACGCCGAAGTGATCGATTTGCGCTCGATCTCGCCGCTCGACGCCGAGACGATCTGCGCGTCGGTGAAGAAGACCGGCCGCTGCGTCGTGGCGCACGAGGCGACTCGCTTTGCAGGGTTCGGCGCCGAGATCCTCGCCACCATCCAGGAGGAGTGCTTCTGGAGTCTGGAGGCGCCGATACAGCGGGTCGCAGGCTGGGACACGCCGTATCCGCATGCATTCGAATGGGAGTACTTTCCAGGGCAGGCGCGCGTCGCCGCCGCGATCAAAGCAGCGATGGAAGAGTCATGAGCCGATACGTCGTCAAGCTTCCGGATCTGGGCGAAGGCACGGTCTCATCCGAGATCGTCGCATGGCGTGTGCAAGTCGGCGAGCGCATCGCCGAAGACGATCCCATGGTGGAGATGTCCACCGATAAAGCGGTCGTAGAGATGCCCGCGCCGGTGTCCGGCACGGTCGTATCACTCGGTGGGCGGCCGGGTGATCAGATCGCGGTGGGCGCCGAGCTGATCGTGCTCGAGACCGATGCGACGGCGCCTCGAGATGAGTCAGCCGGACCATCAGACAGTTCCGCTCAAGCGAGCGAGCCGACCGTGGACATGCAGCCGTCGGCGGCGGCCAAGTCGGCGGCGCCCGTGCAGCGCGCCGCGCGCCCCGAAGAATTCGACGCGCAGCCTTCCGCGTCTGAGCAGCGCGCCGAACCACAGGCGCCCAAGCGGGTGATGGCCTCCCCCGCCACGCGCCGCAAAGCCAAGGAAGCGGGCGTGGATCTAAGCGCGATCGAAGGTTCGGGCCGCGAGGGTCGCATCCTGAAGCGGGACCTCGAGGCTGTTCTCGGCGCCGGCGGCGCGGCGGCGACGCGGCGCTCGGCCCGCGGCATGACTGCGCCGCGCACCGAGACCGAGGAAATCCGGATACTCGGCGTGCGCCGCGTGAGCGCACAGCGCGTGGCGGAATCCAAGCGCACGATTCCTCATTTCTCGTACGTCGATGAGGTCGACGTCACGGAGCTCGAGAAGCTGCGTAGACATCTCAATGGAAAGCTTCCAGAGGGCTCGGCGCCATTCACCTATCTGCCCTTCCTCGCCATGGCGCTGGTGCGGGTGATCGAACGGCTGCCGAAGTGCAATGCGCGTTTCGACGCCGAGCGAAATGTGCTCGTGCAACATCGCGGCGTGCATCTGGGCGTCGCCACGCAGACTTCGACCGGACTTAAAGTGCCCGTAGTGCGGCATGCTGAAACGTTGTCGCTCCACCAGATCGCGGCCGAAATTCGCCGCGTAAGCGCAGCGGCGCGCAACGGCACGGCCAGCCGCAACGAGCTGAGCGGCTCGACGATCACCATCACCAGCCTGGGCAAGCTAGGCGGAATCGCCTCGACGCCGATCATCAACGCGCCGGAAGTAGCGATCATCGGCGTGAACAAAGCGCTCGAGCGTCCGGTAGTGCGCCACGGCGCGATTGCAGTACGCCTGCTGATGAATCTCTCCTGCTCCTTCGATCATCGCTTCATCGACGGCTACGACGCCGCCGAGACGGTGCAAGCGCTGAAAGAATATCTCGAGCAGCCGGCGACCATATTCATTCCGGACAGCGACTGAATTCGCGTCTCACGTTTGGTCGTCCGCGGGTAGGAACGAGGCGTCACGCGCCTCTCTCTGACCATCCGCTGGCCGGTATCGGCTTCTCTCTTAAGGGAACTCTCTGCGCTCCAGGCGCCTTGTGAGCATGCAAGGCTCGAGCGCGCTTGGCCCAAGCGGCGACGCGCTCGGTAGTTTTTTCCAGCGCCCACCCCGCTCGGGCGCGGAGCCGCAGCCGGAGTGACGCAATGCAAACGACAGAGGGTTCGGGCCGAGGGTCCGCGCGCGGACTGGCTCAACGACTGAAAGAGGATAGCCGTCAGCAAATCGAGAGTCGTAAGCGGTCCGCCGCCGACCAGATCGACGAGATCGCGCACGCGCTCGGACGAGCAGGCGAGCAACTCGAGCATCAGCCGACGTTGGCCGCCTACACGGAACAGTTTGCTCACGCCGTCAGCAACGTCGCAGCGCGCATTCGCGAGGGCAGCTTCGAGGAGCTGGTCGACGACGCGCGTCAGCTCGCACGGCGCAACCCAGGCATGTTCATCCTGGGCAGTTTCGCCGCTGGGGTCACGCTGGCGCGCTTTCTCAAGGCTTCGAGCGAATCGTCGCACGGGGCGGAGTACTCGGCGCAGTTCGGCCAAGCCGAGGCGGCTCAACCGGATCAGCCGTCGCGCGAATACTCGGCGGCGATGGAAAGCTCGGCGCAGAGCTCGTCCGCGCGCGGGGACGAATCGGGAGTGCGCACCGGCGCGTACGGCGCCGGCATCGATTCCGGACTGGGTCGGCCGCAAGGCTCGCGCCCGGACGGAGGGTGAACACGATGGTTGCTCAGATGTCCGATCGCGGCCCGGCGCGGGCGCCGCGCGGGTCGCTGGAGCAGGAATCCGCCGCCGGGCTGCTCAGCCGCTTGTTCAACGACGCGACCGCGCTGTTCCGCAACGAGATTGCGTTGGCCAAGGCTGAGGCGCGCAAGGCGTTCGCCAATGTGAAGGCGGGCGTCGGGGCGATCGCGATCGGCGGCGCGGTTCTGTTGGTGGGTGCTTTAGCGTTGGCGGCGGCGCTGATTCTGGGCCTGGCCGAAATGATGGCGCCGTGGCTTGCCGCACTGCTCGTGGGCGTAGCGTTCGCGATCGTCGGCGCGGTGCTGATTACGATGGCCAAGAAGAAGCTAGAGCCGCGCAATCTCGCTCTGGAGCGCACGCAGAGTTCTCTCAAGCGCGACGCCGAAGTGGTGACGCGCCGCACTTGAACAGGAAAGCAGCGGACGGTCACGGAGAGCGCTGCGGACGCTTTCATGTCACTTGAGGAGCACGCATGAACAGTTCCACCGGCTCCAGCCACGATCCCGCCCGCCGCGCCGGTGCGGGCGGGCGCATCGAGCCGGGCCTCGGGGCCCAGACGACCGCGAGCGCTCCATCGAGCAGAGCACACCGCGCCGCCTCGAGCGAGCCGGCCGAGCTCGAGCGCGAAGCGAGCGCGATCCGCGCCGACATGGATCGCACGCTGGAGGCGCTCGAACAACGTTTTGCACCTCGCCAGCTGCTGGACCGATCGACCGAGTACCTGCGCGTCCACGGCGGCGACCTCACCCGAAAGATAGGAGACACCGTGAAGCAGAATCCCATGCCAGTGCTGCTGACGGCGGCAGGACTCACGTGGCTGATTGCATCCAGCCTGAAGTCACGTCGAGAGTCGGACGAGTACGCGTCCAGTTACGACGAGTCGCATGACTATGCAACGTCCTCTGAGGAGCAGGCGGCGGAGCAAGACGATGGCGGCGGTTTGAAACAGAAGCTCGGCGAGACGCTGAGCCGAGGCAAGGAGCGGTTGCACGCTGGACGCGAGAGGCTGCGCGAGAAGGCGGCCACGGTGAAGGAAAGCTGGCGCTCTTCGCGCAGCCGCGGCGGCGAGCGCGTCTCTGCGTCGATGCAATCGACGCGCGAGCGAGCTCGCGAGCGAGCTCACCATGCTCAGGAGCGGGCGCAAGCTCTGATCGACGAACAGCCGCTGCTGGTCGGCGCGCTCGCCTTGGCGGCGGGCGCATTGCTGGGAGCAGCGCTGCCGACCACGCAGTACGAACGCCGCACCATGGGGCCGGTGCGCGACCGCACGCTCGAGAAGGCCAAGGAAGCCGGCGAGCGACAGTACGATCATCTGCGGACCAAGCTCGAACGGGAAGACGTGCAGGTCAGCGGCCGGGCGAACTGAGGCTGCAGAGGAGCTCGGCAGCCTCGATGCGGACGCCGCCTCGCCGTTCGCCGCCCAGGCGGCGCGGCGCAGCACCGATCCGCCTGCGCGTCGCGTGCACGCCGCGGCGGCGGCGTCAGGAAGTAAGACTCACGAGCGCGGCGGCCCGCTGGCTCCTGGTGTGCGCGCTCGCGCAACCGACTACGGGTTCGGCCGGTGAACCGCGAACGAGCTACGGGCCGAACCCCGAACTGCCAGAGCCCCGAATCTCCCTGATCCCTACGGTCAACATCGCGCCCGCGGTCGGATGGCCCGAGGAGCGCACGCCGCACGCAGCGGAAGGCTTTCAGGTGAATGCGTTCGCCGCAGGGCTCGATCACCCACGCTGGTTGTACACGCTGCCGAACGGCGACCTGCTGGTCGCCGAGACCAACGCGCCGCGCAGACCGGAAGCGGAAGCGGGCGTCAGGGGCTGGCTGACGGGCGTGATCATGAAACGCGCCGGCGCAGCGACGCCCAGCGCAAACCGCATTACTCTGCTGCGCGACGCCGACGATGACGGCCGCGCGGAGACACGCACCGTATTCCTCGAGAACCTCAACTCTCCGTTCGGAATGACGTTGATCGGCGAAGACCTCTATGTCGCGAACACGGACGCGCTCATGCGCTTCAGGCGCCAGCCCGGCGCTACACAGATCTCCGGACCTGGAGAGAAAGTCGCCGATCTGCCGGCCGGACCGCTGAATTGGCATTGGACCAAGAACGTCATCGCCAGTCAGGACGGCGCGCGCCTGTACGTCACTGTCGGATCCAACAGCAACAACGCCGAGCGCGGCCTCGACAAGGAAGAGCGGCGCGCCGCCATCCTGGAGATCGATGCACGAGACGGAACCACGCGCGTGTTCGCTTCGGGTCTGCGCAACCCGAACGGACTTGCCTGGCAGCCGGACAGCGGCGAGCTGTGGACGACCGTGAACGAGCGCGACGAGCTGGGCGACGATCTCGCGCCCGACTACATGACCGCAGTGCGCGACGGCGGCTTCTACGGCTGGCCGTACAGCTACTTCGGTCAGAATGTCGACGAGCGCATGAGGGCGCAGCGCCCGGACCTGGTCGCCAAGGCGATCGCGCCCGACTACGCGCTTGGCGCACATACCGCCAGCATGGGAATGGCGTTCTACACTGCCGCGCAGTTCGCGCAACGCTATCGCTCGGGCGCCTTCATCGCGCAGCACGGCTCGTGGAACCGCAGCGAGCTTGTCGGTTATAAAGTCATCTTCGTGCCGTTTCGCGAGGGTCGGCCGGCGGGCTTGCCCGAGGACATACTCACCGGCTTCATCAACGAGCATGGCGAAGCGTTCGGGCGGCCGGTAGGCGTCGTAGTGGACGGCCGTGGGGCGCTCCTGGTCGCCGACGACGTCGGCAACGTAGTCTGGCGCGTGAGCGCGGTGGAGAGTGAGTGAATGTCGGTGCACATCGTCTGCAGCAACTGCGACTCCGTGGTGCGCGTCCCGCACGAGCGTCTGACCGAGAACCCGCTGTGCCCCCGCTGCCGTGCGCAGTTGATCGACGGCAAGCCGCATGCGCTCACCAGCTCGAATTTCGATCGCTGCCTGCGGCGCAACGACCTGCCGCTGGTGGTGGACGTGTGGGCGCCCTGGTGCGGGCCCTGTCGCATGATGGAGCCGCACTTCAACACAGCAGCGAAGCGTTTCGCACAGCGCGCCCGCTTCACGAAGCTGAATTCCGACGAGGAAAGCGCGCTCGCTTCGCGCTTCAAGATCCGGGGCGTCCCTACGCTGCTGGTCTTTCGCAACGGTCAGGAGATCGCCCGGCAGACGGGCGCGCTGGATTCCGACGCACTGACGCGCTGGCTGACTTCGGTGCTCGGTTGATGCGGGCGCTGCGGTCGCCATTTTCGACCCGGCGCAGTCGCCGATAGCGCGACCGAACCGCCGCAGTTCGCGATCCTCGCGCCTTCAGCTTCAGCTCAGCGCCGCACGCCACGCGACGACCACGACGGCGACGCAGATCGCGCCGCTCACCCCCTGAAACACGGGCGCGCGGAGCCTGCGCATGATCGGCGAAGCGTGCGCCGCGCCGACAGCAGCGCCACAGATGAATCCCGTCACATGCGCCACCACATCGGTGCGCTCCCCTCCCGCTCCGGTGAACGCCAGCAGCGCGGCGCCTGCGATCAGCGGCGCCCAGCGATGCGCCCATCGCATACGGCGGTCCGCACGGCTGCGCCACGAATACGCCGCGACGAGTCCCAGCGTCGCAAACACGGCGGTGGATGCGCCGACGCTGACGCTGGCGGGAGGCGCCAACAGGCTGTCCAACAGATTGCCGCCGGCCGATGCGATGAGGATGCTCAGCCAGGCCACGCCCGCGCCCAGAAGCTGGCCTGCGTAGTAGCCGAAAACCACGCCGAACACGAGGTTCGCAAGCAGGTGCGCGACGTCGACATGCAACGTAAGCGCGGTCACCAGACGATGCCACTCTCCCGACTGCGCGAGCGCGCTGCGCAACGCGCCCGCGGAAATCCAATCCGCACCCAGATAATTCTCTCCCGCGAAATAGGCGACGGCGATGATCACTGCGGCGTAGCCCAGAGCCCCCGACCATGCATGTGCATGCGTCTGGACTGGCCTGGTTTGCGCTGCAGCCATCGTGCGGGCTTCGGCCTCGTGACGCTGCAGTTCCTCATGCGCCGCTCTGCGGGCGTCCTCCGCGACCAGCAACACGAAGCTGCGCTCCCGCTGCTCGATGTGCGACTCGACGCCCACGGCGTACAGCAGGAAGGCGCGCTGTTCACAGTCAGCGAGATGCGCGGAGCGGTAGATCTCGACTAGAGCCATGAACGGCGGCCCGCGTCGAGGACGTCAGGTTTACAGGTCGAAGACGTAGTAGAACCCATGGCTCAGCCGACTTCGCGGACTCGATCGGGACTGCGCGCCTGAGTCTCACGTCGCCTGAATGGGCGGCGCGCGCCGAGTCGCGCGCCAAACCCAGAGTGTGACGTCAGCCAGCACGGACTCTCGAGCAAGCGGCGAGACAGTCCACGCCAGCCCACTCACAGCTTGCAAATCTGCAAACCCGACGCCGGCCCACTCAGCCACCGCTCGATCTTCGCCGTGAGCGCATCCATCGGCAGGGCGCCGTCGCGCAGCACCTGGCTGTGGAATTCGCGCACGTCGAATCGCTCGCCGAGTTCGGCTTGCGCGCACTCGCGCAGCTCACGGATGCGGATCTGACCGATCTTGTAACCGAGCGCCTGGCCGGGGATGGCCATGTAGCGCTCCACTTCCGCCGCAACGTCGGTCGGAGCCATCGAGGAATTGTCGAGCATGTAACGGATCGCCTGCTCGCGACTCCATCCCTTGACGTGCAATCCCGTGTCGACCACCAGGCGCATGGCGCGCAGCATCTCGTCGCTCAGCTTGCCATAGTACTGATATGGATCGGTGAACAAGCCGAGCTCCTTGCCGAGCGATTCGGCGTACAGCGCCCAACCTTCCACGTACGCAACGTAATCGCCGCCGAAGCGGCGGAACCGCGGCAGGTCTTCGAGTTCCTGCTGTATCGCGATCTGAAAATGATGCCCCGGCGCCGCTTCATGCAACGCAAGCGTCTCCATGCCGAACCTCGGCTGCGCTCTCAAGTTGTACGTATTGACGTAGAACACGCCGGGCCGCGAGCCGTCCGCGGAGGGAGGCTGGTACGAACCGCCCGCCGCCGAAGCAGCTCGAAACGGCTCCACGGCTCGCACCTCGTAATCCGCCTTTGGAAAGTCCGAGAACAACCTGGGCAATCGCTCGTCGATTCGGCGCTTGAGATCGCGATACGCCTGCAGCAAAGCGGCTTCATCCTCGAAATAGAACCGCGGATCTTCCTGCAGATGCTTGAAGAACGCCGGCAGGTCTCCATGAAAGCCGACCTCGCGCATCACCTGTTCCATCTCGGAGCGAATGCGCGCCACTTCACGCAATCCCAGCTCATGAATCTCCTGCGGCGCCACGTCTGTGGTGGTGTAGTAGCGCGCCAGGAATGCGTACCAACGTTCACCGTCGGGCAGCGCAGTCCAGGCGACGCTCGTGCGCGTGCGCGGCAGGTACTCGTCTCGAATGAAATCATGCAGGCGGCGGTAGGCGGGATTGATCTCCTGTTCGATGGCGCTGCGGTAAGCCGCTTCCAGCCGCCGCCGGTCGATCTCTGACACGGCCTGCGGGAAGTCTTGGAGCGGCGTCCAGAACAAGCTTTCCTCAGGCTTGGCCGCGACGATCGCCGCAAGCTGCGGCAGCGCCCTTTCCATCAGCACGCGCGAGCTCACTACGCCTTTGCGCACGCCTTCGCGCATGTTGACGATCGCCTGGTCAGACCACTTCACGTAGTCGCGCATGCGGCTCAGGAATCGCTCGTAGTCTTGGGCTGTCTCGAACGGTTGGGCGCTGCGCCCGGAGCCGAGCACCGGCATCAGCATCGGCAGGCTCGAGAACTGATTCACCGGCAGCAGCTCGGCGGGAAACTCAGCGGCCGCGATCGCCATACGTCGCTCGCGCAGGAAGATGTCCAGACTCAGACGATCGGCCTCGGACAGCGGCGCCTTCTCGAAAGCGAGCGCCTTGTCCAGAAAAGTTCGCTCGACGGCCAGCGCTTCGGCGATGTGCGCCGGCGATATGTCGTTGCTGAGCCGATCGTTGTAGCGCTGGTCGCCGATAAACGTGGCCTGCAGCGGATTGAGCTCGAGAGAGCGTTCGAAGTAATCCTCGAACACCTGGGCGAGCTCAACCGAAGCGGCTGCATCCGCGGCGCGCGGCGCCTGATCGGCGGTCGATGCAAACGCAACGGCGGCAGTCAAGAACATCACGGTCAGGAACTTCGATCGCATGCTTCTCTCCCTTGAAACAACCTCACGCGCCCACTCTGCCGCGACCGCGTTCCACAGAGAAGTGCGGGCCGCTCAGGACCCGAGCAACTCTCGCACTTTCTCGGGCGGCCGGGCGATCACGGCGCGCTCGCCGTGGATCACGATGGGCCGCTCGATCAGTATGGGGTCGCGCGCCATCGCTTCGATCCATTGGGCGTCAGTAAGCGTCTTCCCTGCATACGCGCTTTTGTATACAGGCTCGCTCTTGCGCACCAGCGTTTCGGCGGGCGCGCCAAGGCGGCGCACCACCTCTTTCAGTTCGGCTACGGAAGGCGCGGCCTTCAGGTACTCGATCACTCGAGGCTTGACGCCATGCTCCTCGAGCAGCGCGAGCGCCGCCCGGCTCTTGCTGCAGCGGGGGTTATGGTAGATGGTGTAGTCGCTCATGGCTGCGCCCTCGTGCTGTGAGCCAACCGCGTTGTATGCTGCGGCCAGCCCGGAACTAGAATGAAATGATACGCGCGGCTCGGTCGCCGGGACCAACCCGCCTGCAGTCCGCGCGGCGTCCTTCATGCCGCGCTCTTCATCCAGGGGGAACCATGTCCGACGACGCGATCGGGGTCGCCCGCACGGACGCAGCGCCGCAGCCCGCCTCGTTCAGGGCGAGCGAGCGCTACCGCTGGTACGCCGTGTGGCTGCTGTTCGTGGTCTACGTGCTCAACTTCGTGGACCGCCAGATCCTGACTGTGCTGATCGAGCCGATCCGCGAGGAGTTCCACTTCTCGGACACGCAGCTCGGGTTGCTCGGGGGGCTGGCGTTCGCAGTGCTGTACTCCACGCTGGGCGTTCCGATCGCTCGCCTCGCCGACCGGCGCAACCGCGTCAACATCATCGCCGTATCCCTGTTCGCATGGAGCCTGTTCACGGTCCTCACGGGGCGCGCGCAGAATTTCCTGCAGCTGCTGCTCGCGCGCGTCGCCGTGGGAGTCGGCGAGGCGGGCTGCACACCCCCGGCGCATTCGCTGATCAGCGACTACTTCGAGCGACAACGCCGCACGACCGCGATCGCCATCTACACGATGGGCGTGTACGGCGGCGTGTTCGTCGGCTATCTCGTAGGCGCGCTGATCGCCGAAGCGTACGGCTGGCGCGCCGCCTTCTACGCTGTCGGAGCGCCGGGCGTGGCGCTTGCTGTACTCGTCAAGATGACGCTGCGCGAACCGCCGCGCGGATTTTCGGAAGGCGCAGCCGTGGCGACAGCGCCGCCGCCGGTCCGACAGGCGCTCGGCGCGCTGATGGCGAACGCCACGTTCCGGCGCCTGGCGCTTGCTGCGGCGCTGCACTCATTCGTCGGCTATGGCGTGAACGGCTTCCATCCTTCATTCCTGATCCGCTCGCACGGGCTGAGCGTGGCGCAGGCCGGCGTCGTGTTGTCGATCGTTTCCGCGCTGTCCGGCGTGGGCGGCACGTGGTTCGGCGGATATCTCGCCGACAGACTGTCCAACCGGCGCGGCGATGTGCGTTGGCAGCTCTGGGTTCCGGGCGTCGCGACGCTGCTCAATGCGCCGATCGCGCTGCTCGCCTACACGCTCGCCGACACGGATGTAGTGATCGCAATGCTGTTCGTCAGCCTGATGTTCGGCGTGATGTATCTAGGGCCGACGTTCGCGACGATGCAGCGACTGGTCGGCCCACGCGAGCGCGCGCTCGGCTCGGCGCTGCTGTTGCTGGTCGTGAATCTGGTGGGCCTGGGGCTCGGTCCTTCGCTCGTGGGCGTGACCAGCGACCTCATCAATGAGATCTTCCTCGCCGACGGCCTGGATGCGCAGATCGCCAAAGCGCAAGGCCTGCGCTGGGCGCTGATCATCATGGTCTGCATCAACGTGGGGTCGTTCGCGTACTACATGCTGGCCGCCAGGACGCTGGTGCGCGACACGGTTCACTAGGCTCTCTGAGCCTAGAGACGCCGCACCTGCAGATTGCGAAACTGCACGTGCGACCCTTGGTGGTGCGCTTGCAGGGCGATGTGGCCGCGCGGCTCGCGCGAAGCGTGGTCGAGCCGCGAGACTTCCTCGCCGTTGAGCGCCACACGGATCGACGCGCCCTGCACGGTGATCTCGAATTCGTTCCACAGCGCCGCGCCGCGTGAAGTCACGATGCGCGCCGGCGCCAGCTTGTAGATCGCGCCGGTGATGTGCAAAGGATCCCAGTAGCGGCGCGTAGCCGGATTGTATCCCTGATCGTCGATCTGCACTTCGTAACCGCGCTCCAACGCCGGACGCACGTCGTCCTGCAGCGGCGGGCAGCGGATGAACACGCCAGAGTTGTCATCGCCGCGCATGGTGCGCCACTGCACCGCGAGCACGAAATCGTCATAAACCTCGTCTGGGCGCCATAGCAGGCCCGGCCCGCCGAAGCTCTCGATGACGCCGTCGCCGAGCGGTCGGAATCCGCCCCGCCCCGCCCCGCCATCCTCCAGCCGCTCAGATCTCCGTCGAAGCTCGCCATCGCCGCCCGCTGCGCCTCAAATTTCCCCGGCCAAGGCCGCAGGAGTGTCGTTCCTTGCGATACTCACGCCGCGGCCGAGGTATTGCAACCCGCACCGCCGAAACTGCGGCGCCAGCGCGATCGCCTCGCAAACTCTGGCATGCGAATTCTCGAAGCGGTTGCTCGCTGGGGCCGAGCGAGAGGCGAGCCGCAGCGGGCCCCGCATTCGTTAGAATTCATTGGATGAGTTTCCTGCAAGAGGCGCTGGCCCCGCTACAAGGCTATCCGTGGGTGATTACCGTATTGCAGCTGCTCGCGCTGCTGGCGGTCGTCTGGTTCGCCGATCTGATCACGAACTCGATCTTGGTGCGCGCGATTCATCGCGCAGTGCAGATCACGCCGACCCGCTGGGACAACGCGCTGTTGGGCCGCGGCGTGATCTCGCGCCTGGCGCACGTCGCGCCGGCGCTGGTCGTGCATTACGGGATAAATTTCGTATCCGGCCTGCCTGCCGGGGCCGTGCTCGTAGTGCGCGGCGTGGCGAGCGCCTATGTGGTGCTGACGCTGGCGCTTGCGCTGGGCAGCCTGATCGACGCCGTCGGCCGCGTGTACGAGCAGCGCGATCCAGAGCGGGCGCGGTCGCGGCCCATCAAGGGCTATCTGCAGCTGCTCAAGATCGTCATCTTCCTGGTGGCCGGGATCCTGATGCTGGCCGCGTTGTTCGACCGCGATCCGCTGCTGCTGCTGTCGGGCCTGGGTGCGATGACCGCCGTGCTGATGCTGGTGTTCAAGGACACGCTCCTCTCGCTGGTCGCGAGCGTGCAACTCTCGAGCCATGACATGCTGCGCGTCGGCGACTGGATCGAGATGCCGCAGCTCAACGCCGACGGCTTCGTCATCGACATGTCGCT
>Ga0079224_100000367_pt1 | contig 42626 bp, 41 predicted proteins | sample Stecom2015_FD_80414 | JGI IMG/M metagenome (GOLD analysis project Ga0079224, IMG submission 80414) | Agricultural soil microbial communities from Utah to study Nitrogen management - Steer compost 2015 | ecosystem: Environmental > Terrestrial > Soil > Agricultural land | place: USA: Utah... | reverse complement strand
TGTCCATTTAAAGAAGGTTGTTATAAGGAAGGTGCTAAAAGTAAAACTTATTCTGTTAGTATTAAATCAAATGTACATACTGAACAGATGGAATTTCAGGAAAGCGACTATTTTAAAGAAAAACCCAAAGAGCGTTATAAAATAGAAGCTAAAAATAGCGAATTAAAACACAGACACGGGTATGATGTAGCGAAATCCTCGGGTCTAATTGGCATGGAATTACAAGATGCCATGGCGATATTTACGGTAAATATAAAGCGGATTTTAAAACTATTAGGGTAATAACCCCGGGTGAAATGGTATCATATGCATAAAAAAGACGACTTTTAATTCAAAAAATGAATTTTAGTCGTCTTTTTTGATTTATCAATTTAATCACCTATAAAAAACGTAAGTTTTTCAGCTGCCACGAAAACTCGTGGGTTTTTTGTGAGTGTTATTCAATTTCTTCTTCAGTTCCATATTCATCTGGAATATCAATGATGATCATATCAGTACCTATTTTACGGATATGTTGCCAAGAAACTCGGACTTCATTTCCCTGTCTTTTTAATCCAAACCATTTTAAAGAAGGAATGATGAGGGCCTTTATTTGACCCGTCCTTTCATCAATTTCTAAATCTGTTTGTCCTAAAACCCCAAGTCTCTCGGCACGTTTTACATCGACAATTTCTTTTCCACTTAGTTCACTTAGCCTCAATAAGACCACCCCTTCATTGTCCTTACTACATATTATGGAGTAGTCCACTTTTTTAGAAGCAATTTCAATTTGGTACCTTACGAATAGGAACGGGTCGAAATTGAGGAAATCTTCTTATTGATCATTTCACTTTAGTGGTAGATCTTCATTAGGGCTGATTAAAGCTAATGAAAAATCATCAGTGAAAACGCGTTTACCCATCGCATTCACACTTTCTTCATTTACTGCATTAATTTCCTCTAATATTTGATCAAGACTTTTATGTTCCTTTAATAATAATTCATTCTTTCCATTGCGACTCATCCTGCTGTTAGTACTTTCGAGGCTCAGCATCAAGCTACCTTTCATTTGTTCTTTGCTATTTTTTAATTCTTTTTCAGTAATTCCCTCTGCTTTTAGCTTAGCTAAGGTGTTTTGAATGGTTTCGTACAGGAGGTTTAATTGATTACTACCTGTACCACCATAAATGGTCACCATCCCTGTATCTTTATAAGAGGAGTGATAGGAGAATACAGAATAAGCTAACCCTCTTTGCTCACGTACTTCTTGGAACAATCTGCTACTCATACTACCGCCAAGAATATTATTTAGCACGATTAAGTCATAAACATCTTTATCCCCAATTTGTAGGCCATTAAATCCTAAACAGAGATGTGCTTGTTCAGTATCTTTTTTTCGGGTGATTTTATTTGTATGGAATACAGGTTTCTGCAATTCTTGATTAGATTGACTTCCAGAATAATTACCAAAATATGCTTCTACCTCAGATATAAATTTTTCATCGATATTACCTGCAATTGACACAACTACTTTTTCAGGTGTATACATTTCATTCATGTATTGACGAAGCGTATTCCCATTAAAAGTGGCCAACGTTTCTTCAGTACCTAATATCGGAAATCCTAGTGGATGATTTTCATAAGTCGCTTTACTCAATAAATCATGAACTATATCATCCGGTGTATCTTCATACATCTTTATTTCTTCATAAACGACATTTTTTTCTTTTTTTAATTCTTCTTCATCAAAAGTTGAATTAAAAAACATATCAGCTAAAACATCTAGTGCAAATTTTGCATGCTCATCTAAGACTTTTGCGTAATAACAAGTATATTCTTTTGAGGTAAATGCATTTACCTGTCCACCTATACTGTCAAAAGACTCGGCAATTTCCCTTGCAGTTCTTGTTTTCGTACCTTTAAAAAACATATGCTCCAGAAAATGTGATATACCATTGTTCTCTGGGGTTTCATTTCGTGAACCTGTACCAATCCAAACACCAATTGCAACTGATCGAACAGTTGGGATATTTTCTAATACAATTCTTACACCATTTTGACAAGTATATTTTTTGATCAAGTCTGGATTCCTCCTGTTCTAAGAACACAACGTTACTTTTTCTTTAGTATAATACGTTCTTCATTTAATAATGTAGAAACGTTGTCGATTGCAAGATTTTTTTGTTTGATAGAAATAATTAATCGCTCAAGACTTTGAGCGGTTGGTGATGTTGGATGCATTAACACCATGGCCCCAGGATGAACTTTACCCATAACTCTTTGAACCAGCACATGTGGTTGAGGGCGCTGCCAATCTATTGTATCCACGCTCCACATGATTGTTTTCATGCCAAGTTCATCTGCTATTTTTACGACCTCATCACGATAACTTCCACTAGGTGGCGCAAACAAAGTTGGCTTTTTACCTGTAGCAGCCTCAATAACCTGGTTTGTCTTAAGTAGCTCTTCTCTTACTAGATTAGAGGCCAATGTTTTCATATTTGGATGTGTATAGGAATGGTTACCAACCTCGTGGCCAGCATCTGTAATCATTTTTGCTAAATCAGGATTTTCCTTTACCCATCTTCCTTCAAGAAAAAATGTTGCTCTCACATTGTGCTTCTTTAGAGTTTTAAGCATATCAGGGATATATTCGTTCCCCCATGCCACGTTTATCAAAAATGAAACGATTGGTTTGTTCGGATTTCCACGATAAATTGCAGTTGAAGGTAAATCTTCAAGATGAACCTTTGGTGAAATCTGCCTATATACAAGCTTATTTTCATTAAAATCGCCATCTTTTTTCATTTTTTCAAATGATGCTTTTATATCCACTTCCAGTCCATTTAAGCCAGGAGTTGCTTTCCAAACAGGGTCAATCTTTGCATCTTCTGCTGGAATACTATACTCGATTGCCCTTTTCTCGATTTCATTTAATAACTGGTCACCTTTACCACTTACAGGGATCGCTTCAGCGTTTTCTTTTAGACCCCTGACGTAATCATTTGTAAACGGATTATGTAATGATCCAATTGAAACCAATAAAATACATATAAAAGCTAAAAACTGTATGTATTGTTTTTTCATAACTATCCCCCTCTTTACTAGAAAATATGTAAAGGAGGGACAAGGTAGAACAGAAATCAAATAATAAAGCTTTTTTATAAAGATGTTTTACTAAAACTTAAAAAGCCCGGTTTACCAGGCTTTGCGAAAGGATTTATTTATTGTTTTTGTTGTTCTTTTTCCTTTTGTTCACGTAAAACGGCTTTTCTTGAAAGGTTTACTCGTCCTTGTTTATCGATTTCTGTTACCTTTACAAGTAGTTCGTCACCAATTGAAACAACATCCTCGACTTTTCCAACTCGTTCTTCAGCAAGCTCTGAAATATGAACAAGTCCGTCTTTACCACTGAAAATTTCTACAAACGCACCGAACTTTTCAATACGTTTTACTTTACCAAGGTACATTTGACCTACTTCTACTTCACGAACGATATCTTCAATAATTTTCTTCGCTTTTTCATTCATTTCTGAATCAACTGATGAGATAAAGATCGTACCGTCTTGCTCAATATCGATTTTTACACCCGTTTCATCAATGATTTTGTTGATTTGTTTTACACTTGGTCCAATTACATCTCGGATCTTATCTGGATTAATAGCCATTGTTAAGATCTTAGGTGCATATCTAGACAATTCAGTTCGTGGTGTAGTTAAAGTTGCTAACATAGAATCTAGAATGTGCAAGCGACCTTTTTTCGCTTGTTGTAATGCTTCTTCAAGAATTTCACGAGAAAGACCCTCGATTTTAATGTCCATTTGAAGAGCGGTTACACCTTTTGATGTTCCAGCAACCTTAAAGTCCATGTCTCCTAAGTGGTCTTCCATTCCTTGGATATCGGATAACACAGTATAGTGCTCTCCAGATTTAACTAGACCCATTGCAATTCCTGCTACAGGTGCTTTAATAGGTACACCTGCATCCATCATCGCTAATGTACTTGCACAGATACTTGCTTGAGAAGTAGAACCATTTGATTCTAACACTTCCGATACAAGACGAATGGTATATGGGAAATCCTTTTCAGAAGGTACAACAGGTTCAAGTGCACGTTCACCTAATGCTCCATGGCCAATTTCACGACGGCCTGGACCTCTCATTGGTCCTGTTTCACCAACGCTGAATTGAGGGAAATTGTAATGGTGCATAAATCGCTTCGTTTCTTCAATTCCCAATCCATCGAGGATTTGCACGTCACCAAGTGCTCCAAGGGTACAAATACTTAATGCTTGAGTTTGTCCACGTGTGAATAGACCTGAGCCGTGAGTACGTGGCAGTATGCCTACCTCGGATGAAAGAGGGCGAATTTCATCAATTTTCCTTCCATCTGGACGTACCTTTTCAACAGTAATTAAGCGACGTACTTCCTCTTTTACAAGTTTATTTAAGATTTCTTTTACTTGTTTAATGGTTGCTTCTTCAGCTTCTTGCTCCTCGTATTCTGCAACAATCGTTTCCTTAACTTCATTTATTGCAGCCTCTCTTGCATGCTTTTCAGCAACTTGTACAGCTTTATTAATGTCCTCTTCAGCTTTTGCACGGATTTGTGCTTCTAATTCTGGATCAAGCTCATAGAGAACAATCTCCATTTTCTCCTTACCAACTTCTGAAACAATCTTTTCTTGGAATTCAATTAAACGTTTGATTTCTTCATGTCCAAACATAATTGCTTCAAGCATTACTTCTTCAGGAACTTCCTCTGCACCTGCTTCAACCATGTTAATGGCATCTTTAGTACCTGCAACAACTAGATGGATATCACTTCTTTCCTGATCCTTCACTGACGGGTTGATGATGAATTCATTATCAACTCTACCAACAGTAACGCCCGCAATTGGACCTTCAAATGGAATATCTGACACAGATAAAGCTAATGACGAACCAAACATAGCTGCCATTTCTGAAGAACAATCTTGGTCCACACTCATGACAATGCTGACAACTTGTACTTCATTTCTGAAACCATCCGCAAATAAAGGTCGGATTGGTCTATCTATTAATCGACTTGCTAGAATAGCTTTTTCACTTGGTCTTCCTTCCCGTTTGATGAATCCTCCAGGAATTTTTCCAACCGCATATAATCTTTCTTCATAGTTTACTGTCAGCGGAAAGAAATCCAACGGTTTTGGCTCTTTTGATGCTGTTGCTGTACTTAAAACAGCTGTTTCTCCATAGCGAACTAATACAGCTCCATTCGCTTGCTTCGCTAACTGACCAATTTCTACGGTCAGTTGTCGGCCAGCCCAGTCCATGGAAAAGACTTGCTTTCCTTGTTCCATATATTAGTACCCCTCTTTCATATCACATTCAGTTTATGTATTAATAGTATGAACTAATTTATTCGAACATATCAATACTTGTTCCATATGTAAAGTGAATTTTATTTCAATTTGGTAGAAAGGAAGGAAAAAAATCCCTCCATTTTTAACCTAATAAAAAAGCGGGAATGCTCCCGCTTTTTCGTAGATTATCGACGTAGTCCAAGCTTGTTGATTAATTCACGGTAACGAGTTACGTCTTTATTACGTAGATATGTTAATAAATTACGACGTTTACCAACCATCTTTAATAGACCACGACGTGAATGATGATCTTTCTTGTGTGTACGTAAATGATCATTTAACTTATTGATTTGCTCAGTTAGGACAGCGATTTGAACCTCTGGAGAACCAGTGTCATTTTCGTGAGTCTTGAACTCGCTGATAATTTCATTCTTACGCTCTTGTGTGATTGCCATCCTATTCACCTCCTAATAATAGTATCCCCAATTACCTAGCAGACGTTGGTGATTCGAACTGCCACGCAATGGTTCTTTATAATACTTAACTAGAATACAACTTTTCACGATAAAAAGCAAGTATGTTCGGCTATTTTCTCAAAGTATTCCTTCGCATGTTCCTTGTCTTGCCCAATTTGTTTAACTAATTCTTCAACAGATGAAAACTTTTGTTCAGAACGAATTCGCTTATGCCATTCAACAGTAACTTCTTTGCTATAAATATCTTCGTTAAAGTCGAATAAATGAACTTCAATAGATGGTACTGTTTTGTTTTCATGAAAAGTAGGTTTTACACCTAAATTACATACTCCATTATACCATTTTGCATCGATTTTTAATCGAACTGCATAGACTCCCATTTTCGGAATAATGTAATCTCCATTCGATTTTATATTGGCTGTAGGAAACCCGATCTTTCTGCCTCGTTTTTCGCCATCAACGACTATCCCTTTAATTGAGTAGTATCGACCTAACAGGCATGGTAATTGATCAACTTCTCCTGATGCAATATGGTTTCGAATAAGCGTAGAACTCACTTTTTCATTATTAAAGGTTAATTTTTCTACAGTTGTTTGAGTGAATCTTCCTTTTGCGAGTTCGGTAAGATTTTCCATTGTTCCTTCTCCAAATCGCCCATAGGTAAAATCAAATCCAGCAACAACATGCTTAACATGAAGACCTACAATATATTCATCCACAAATTGTTGTGGTGAAAGACTTGCAAACTCAGATGTGAAATTCACTATATAGAGATAGTCAATTCCCAAGTCAGCAAAAAGCTCTTCTTTATGATGTAAAGGGGTTATATATTCGATATGTGCTCCACCTTTTCTCAATACAACTGATGGATGTGGGTCAAATGTCATAACAGAGCAAGCGATTCCTTGTTTATCTGCTTCCTTTTTTGCAGTTTCAACAACTTTTTGGTGACCTAAATGTATACCATCAAAGTATCCCAACGCCAACACAGTTGGTGGAAAATCTGTCTTAGTAAATGAATGTGGATGTGTGATATGAATCGTTTTCACTTCTATTTCACCTTTTCTACACTGAATAACCTATCCAAACCTATTTTAATTCTTGGTTATTTACTAATACTTTGATAGGTTTTATCAATTGTGGTTTATCTGGATGTCTTTGATATATTGCTAGGATTTCTCCATTACATTGGGTAACAATAGGTTCCTCAACCTGAATATCACTTAATTCTTGTGGTAATGGAAGTACTGCCCCATTTTTTACTTTCTCTGCTACTTTATCATTAATTAATATTTTGCGCAAATGAGATAGAGCCGTTTCAATTGAAAGTAAATGCTCTTCAATGTTTCCTTTTTGAACAAGGGACTCTAGTTCATCTAGAGTTATACATTGGTCAAGTGTATATTCGCCAGATGATGTCCGTTTTAGATCAGACATATGGGATGGATACCCCAGTTGCTCACCAATCTGAACAGCTAAAGTTCTTACATATGTACCTTTACTACAGGTAACACGAAAACGAAATGAAATCGTCCCATTATCTTTTTTGATATCACTAAGCAATTCTAATTTGTGTATCGTAATTTTTCGTGAAGGTCTTTCAATTACCATTCCTTGTCTTGCATATTCATATAGTCGCTTGCCATTTACTTTAACGGCAGAGTACATTGGAGGTGTTTGAATAATTTCTCCAGTTAAGGAACGAAACACTTTCAACACTTCATCTTTTGTTATATCTTTATTTACACTTTTTTCTTCTACTTTTTCACCAGAAGAATCCTCAGTAGTCGTTGAGAAACCTATCGTTACTTCGCCTTCATAGGTTTTATTTGCGGCTGTTATGTATTCAACGATTTTTGTAGCTCTTCCTAAACAAATAGGTAGAACTCCTGATACATCAGGGTCTAATGTTCCAGTATGGCCTACCTTTTTCATTTTCACTAGCTTTCGGACCTTGAAAACACAATCGTGAGAAGTCATTCCTTTTGGTTTATTAAGTAGTAAAATTCCATCCACCTATTGTCACTCCCCTACCGATCACTTTTTAAGAAATGTTCATAAATAAAATTGAAAAAGGGATAGACTTTTATTATAAAGCCTATCCTTTCTTCTATTCTTGGTTTGATTCTTGATTTGACTGTTTATTAATTTCATGAAGGATTGTTTCAATTCGATTTCCATAGTCTATTGACTCATCAAATTCAAATAGAATTTCAGGTGTTTTTCGTAAACGAATACGTTGACCTATTTCTGAGCGGATAAAGCCTTTCGCTTTTGCAAGACCTTTTAAAGTGTTCTGTCTTTGCTCTTCATCACCTAAAACCGAAATAAAAACTTTTGCTTGTTGAAGGTCTCCAGTAACTTGAACGTCGGTTACAGTTACAAATCCAATGCGCGGATCTTTAATCTTCCGTCCAATGATGTCACTTAATTCCTTTTTCATTTGTTCTCCAACACGATTTGGTCGTAAACTCATCTTTGTATCACCTCGTCTATAACCACTCAAAATCGGTTACTGTTCGATCTAATTCTGGAAACGAATCAATAAACTTTAGAGCATTGTTTAATTCGTGTTCAGTGACTTTACGGCTTGATGCAACAGTAACAATCGCAAGCCTTGTTCGCTGCCATGTATCCTGATGGTCAACCTCAGCCACTGAAACATTAAACTTTTGCTTGAGCCTCGTTATAACGCTCTGCAAAACAGCACGCTTCGCTTTTAAAGAATTTACATCATAAATTACACATTCGCACTCAACATATCCGATCAACGGCGTTCAACTTCTTGCATGACGAATGCTTCAATGATATCTCCTTCTTTAATATCGTTGTATTTCGCAATTGTTATACCACACTCGTAGTTTTGAGCTACTTCTTTCACATCATCTTTGAAACGTTTCAACGTATCAATTTCACCTTCAAATATTACGACGCCGTTACGGATGAGACGTACTCCACTGTCACGAGTAATCTTCCCATCTGTCACGTAAGCTCCAGCAATCGTACCAATCTTAGATACTTTAAAAGTAGTACGTACTTCAGCCTGGCCAATTACCTTCTCTTCAAATTCAGGATCTAGCATACCCTTCATTGCAGATTCAATTTCTTCAATCGCTTTGTAGATGATGCGGTGAAGACGAATATCAATTTCTTCCTCTTCCGCTTTACGTTTCGCATTAACATCAGGTCGAACATTAAAGCCGATTACAATAGCATTTGAAGCTGATGCAAGCGTAATATCTGATTCATTAATTGCACCAACGCCAGTATGGATAATCTTAACTTTTACACCTTCTACGTCGATTTTTTGAAGTGACGCAGTTAAGGCTTCAACAGAACCCTGAACATCAGCTTTTACAATTAAATTAATTTCTTTCATTTCACCTTGTTTGATTTGTTCAAACAAATCTTCTAGGCTAACCTTTACTTTATCCCCACGCTGCTCAACTAATTGTTTCTGAGCTCTAGCTTCTCCAACTTGACGTGCTTTCTTTTCATCTTCGAAGACAACAAACTGGTCACCAGCTTGTGGAACATCATTAAGTCCCGTAATTTCAACTGGAGTTGAAGGACCTGCTTCTTTAACACGACGGCCTAAATCATTAACCATTGCACGTACACGACCAAATGTGTTTCCAACTACAATTGGGTCACCAATGCGTAACGTTCCATTTTGAACTAATAACGTAGCAACGGATCCTCTACCTTTATCAAGCTTTGCTTCAATTACAGTACCTGTTGCTCTCTTTTTAGGATTCGCTTTGTACTCTTCAACCTCACTAACGAGAAGGATCATTTCAAGCAACTCGTCGATACCCTCACCAGTTAATGCTGAAATCGGTACGAAAATGGTTTCGCCTCCCCAAGCTTCAGGAACTAGGCCATGCTCAGTTAATTCCTGCATAACTCGATCAGGGTTTGCCGTAGGTTTATCCATTTTATTCACAGCAACGATAATTGGTACCTCAGCTGCTTTAGCATGGTTAATTGCTTCTACTGTCTGTGGCATTACACCATCATCTGCAGCTACAACTAATACTGTTATGTCTGTAACCTGTGCTCCTCTAGCACGCATTGTCGTAAACGCGGCATGTCCTGGTGTATCTAAGAAAGTTATTTTTTTGCCATTTTCAACAACTTGGTAGGCACCGATATGTTGAGTAATCCCACCAGCTTCTCCAGCAGTAACCTTTGTATGTCGAATTGAATCAAGAGTTGTTGTTTTACCATGGTCAACGTGTCCCATGATTGTTACGATTGCAGGTCTTTCAATTAAGTCTTCCTCATTATCTTCTTCGACATATTGTTCAAATTCAGTTACATCAAAGACAATTTCTTCTTCTACTTCTACACCGTACTCTGAAGCGATTAATTCGATAGAATCTTTATCAAGTTCTTGGTTAATTGTCGCCATTACCCCAAGCATAAAGAGCTTCTTAATAATTTCTGAAGGCTCTTTGCCAAGTTCTTTAGCTAATTCTCCAACTGTTAATGAACCGATAAACGTAATTTTTTCAGGTAATTTCTTTTCAGGCTTTGGTTGAACAGGTTGATGTTGATGATTTGGTCGATTATTACCCTGTCTCTTTTTATTCTTTTGATTATTGTTTCGATTATTAGACTGGAAGCCCTTCTTTTGTCCTTGATTTTTAGAAGGTGCTGGCTTTTTCTTAGCATCCTTCTTTTCAGTCACATTCGTTGTAGCATTATTAGCTGGTTGTTTTGGACTGTTATTTTTATTTTGTTCGTTTGAAGCCTTTGGTGCTTCTGATTTTTTACCAAATGTTTGATCCAATTTATTCAAAATATCTCCCTCTATTGTTGCCATATGATTTTTTACTTCTATGTCCATCTCTTTTAGCTTCGATATAACTTCCTTACTTGAGATATTTTGTTTTTTTGCATATTCGTATACACGCATTCTGCTCATATGTTCACCCCCAAATATGTTAATCGAGCAAGTGACTAATTTTTTTTGCAAACCCACTATCTGTAATAGCGACAACTACTCTAGCATCTTTTCCAATCGCATGCCCTAATGTGTACCGATCGCTTACATTACGAAGTTGAACCTGATAATACGTGCATTTATCTGTGATTTTCTTTGTAGTGTTTGCTGAAGCGTCATCAGATAATAAAACGATTTTTGCGTTTCCGTTGCGAATTTCCTTCACAACAAGTTCTTCACCTGAAATGACCTTTCTTGCTCGATTGGCAAGTCCCAATAACGATATCCACTTTTCCATTTATGAAAGCTTCTCTTTCTCTACCAGTTGGAGTAAGTCTTCATAAATTGAATCATCAATCGTAGCTTTTAGTTGACCTGCTAGTATGTTCCTTTTCTTTGCAAGCAAGATACATTCTTTATCCTTACTTAGGTATGCGCCTCGCCCTGACTTTTTTCCAGTAAGGTCTATTGAAACCTCACCCTCTTTGGAACGGACAATTCTTACTAGTTCCTTTTTCGGCTTCATCTCACCGCTAACTATACACTTACGTAATGGTATTTTTTTCTTCCCTACCAATTTTTCCACCTCACTCGATTTCTTCAGTCTGCAAATCGAATGCTTCTTCCTCGTTTTCCTCTAGTTGATCGTCTTCAAATAGTCCAAAGCCTTCTCTTGGGTAAATTCCTGCTTGTTCAGCTTCTGATTGGCTTTTAATATCAATTTTCCAACCAGTTAATTTTGCTGCTAATCGTGCATTTTGTCCTCGTTTACCAATGGCTAATGATAATTGATAGTCAGGGACAACGACAGTTGTTGCTTTTTCCTCTTCATTCACAATGACATCAAGAACCTTAGATGGACTTAGAGCATTTGCTACAAAAACAACTGGATCATCGGACCATTTAACAATATCAATTTTTTCACCTTTTAATTCATTCACGATTGCTTGAACACGTTGCCCCTTTGGTCCAACACAGGATCCGACTGGGTCTACTTCTGGATTATCGGAGTGGACAGAAATTTTTGAACGATCTCCCGCTTCTCTAGCGACTGACTTTATTTCTACTGTTCCATCATAGATTTCTGGAACCTCAATTTCAAATAGACGCTTCAGTAATCCAGGATGTGTTCTAGAAACAAAGATTTGTGGTCCCTTTGTCGTTCTTTCAACCTTTGTTATGTAGACTTTAATTCTGTCGTGAGGCTTATACTGTTCATTTGGCATTTGTTCATTAACCGGGAGTAATGCTTCAATTTTACCTAAAGCTACATAGATAAATTTAGAATCAAGACGTTGTACAATTCCCGTCATAATATCTTCTTCACGATCAATAAATTCTGAGTAGATAACTCCTCTTTCTGCTTCTCGAACACGTTGAGTAACGACCTGTTTAGCCGTTTGTGCGGCAATACGTCCAAAATCTTTTGGTGTTACTTCAATTTCAACAACGTCATCCACTTGGTAGTTTGGATTAATAGTTCTAGCTTCACTTAAGGAGATTTCCAATCGTGGGTCAAACACTTCATCTACTACATCTTTCCTAGCAAACACTCGCATTGAACCATTTGCTAAGTTTAAATCAACCCTTACATTCTGAGCTTGATTAAAATTCCGCTTATATGCAGAAATAAGAGCTGCCTCGATTGCCTCTATAATCACATCTTTACTAATGCCTTTTTCTTTCTCGAGCAATGTTAAGGCATCTAATAATTCACTACTCATTGGATTTCAAATCCCCCTTTATTATCTCAAACCTATTAGATGTTGTTCAAATAGTCTGGTGAAAATGACAACCTCATCCATTTCATCACACTTTGAACTCTCACTTTTTTAGTTAAAAGTAACAGCAAGTCTCGCATTTGCGATTTTTTCATACGGAATTTCAACAGATTTTTTTCGTGTCTTAACCATTATATTCATTGTCACAAGACTACCATCAAATGAAGCAAGCTCTCCTTCAAAAATCTTTTCCCCATCGATTGGCTCGTATGTTTTGACATACACTTGTTTTCCAATTGCCTTTTCGAAGTCACTTGTCTTTTTCAATGGCCGCTCAGCACCTGGACTAGAAACTTCGAGAAAATAGTTATACGGAATGGGATCTACTTCATCAAGTTTTTCACTTAATTGTTCACTAACTGTACCACAATCTTCGATATCAACACCCTTTTCTGAATCGATGTAGACACGAAGAAACCAGTCTTTCCCTTCCTTTACATACTCGACATCAACAAGCTCCATCTGTAATTCAGTTAATATAGGTATCACTAATTCTTCCACTATCTGTGTTACCTTTTTGCTCATGTTTTTCCTCCTAAGCTGTCAAGGAATACCTTTGTTTTATTCATAGTATTTCCTAAGTAGTGTAAAAACACCCTGCTATAATAGCAGGGAGGCAGTTGGAAAATATAGAGAAGTTCCATCTTAAACACATTGATACACAATTTTAGCCTCAGCCAAAGAATAAAGAGTGGGAAGCCCCACTCTTTTACCAGTAATATACATAGTATTTCCATAAAAACTATAACATAATCGGTATTTATATGCAAATCAAAATGAATAGAAAAACGAAAGGTCATTTATCTTTCGGTCCATTCTATGTCCGATAGAGACATTCGTTGAACTGCATACAATTAGAACAACGATAATTGGTTTTGTTCTGGCATATCCTCAAGACATCCATGATTCTCTAGATATTCCATGATTGTTTTGGATACTTTACCACGTTTCTGTAAGTCTTCTTTCGATAAAAATTCACCTTGTTCTCTAGCTTTTACAATATTGATTGCTGCATTTGTACCTAGTCCTGGAATTGAGTTAAACGGTGGTATAAGTGCATCCCCATCAATGATAAATTCTGTAGCACTCGAGCGATATAAATCAACCTTCTTAAAGGCAAAACCTCGCTCACACATTTCAAGTGCCAATTCGAGAACAGTAAGGAGGTTCTTCTCCTTAGGTGAAGCATCAAGTCCCTTTGCATTAATTTCTTCAATCTTCGCACGTATTGAACTAGAACCTCGAACCATCGCATCAACATCAAAATCATCAGCACGAACAGTGAAGTATGCTGCGTAGTATAGTAATGGTAGATGAACCTTGAAATACGCAATCCTAACGGCCATTAATACATATGCGGCAGCATGGGCCTTAGGGAACATATATTTGATTTTTAGACATGAATCAATATACCAATCTGGAACATCATTTTTCTTCATTTCTTCAATAAACTCATCTGTTAGTCCTTTACCTTTACGTACAGATTCCATGATCTTAAAGGCTAATGACGGCTCTAAGCCTTTATATATGAGATACACCATAATATCGTCACGACAACCAATAACTTCACTTAGCGTACATATATTGTTATGGATAAGCTCCTGAGCATTACCCAACCATACATCCGTACCGTGTGACAGACCAGAGATTTGAACAAGTTCTGAGAAAGTAGTTGGTTTAGTATCCTCTAACATTTGACGAACAAATCGTGTACCGAACTCTGGAATCCCCAGTGTTCCCGTTTTACACATAATTTGTTCTTCTGTTACTCCGAGAGATTCCGTACCACTGAAAATTTTCATAACTTCAGGATCATCTGTAGGTATCGTTTTTGGATCAATTCCACTTAAATCTTGAAGCATCCTAATCACAGTTGGATCATCGTGACCAAGTATATCAAGCTTTAATACATTATCGTGAATCGAGTGGAAATCAAAATGTGTTGTTTTCCATTCGGAATTTGTATCATCAGCAGGATATTGAATCGGTGAGAAATCATAAATATCCATGTAGTCTGGGACAACGATTATGCCCCCTGGGTGTTGACCCGTTGTCCGTTTGACCCCTGTACAACCCGCAACTAATCGATCCGTTTCTGCTCCACGCATCGTTAAATTATTGTCATTAGCATACCCTTTTACATATCCATAGGCAGTTTTTTCGGCTACTGTACCAATTGTTCCAGCACGGAATACATAATCCTCTCCGAATAAAACCTTCGTATAGTTATGAGCACGGGGCTGGTATTCACCTGAGAAGTTAAGGTCAATATCTGGTACTTTATCCCCTTTAAATCCAAGGAAAGTTTCAAACGGGATATCATGACCATCTTTTTTGTAATTCGCACCACATTGTGGGCATTCCTTGTCTGGTAAGTCAAAACCAGATCCAACAGATCCATCATTAAAAAACTCAGAATGTTTACAATCTGGACAAACGTAATGTGGTGGTAGGGGATTAACCTCTGTAATTTCTGTCATTGTCGCGACTAAAGAAGACCCTACCGAACCACGTGAACCTACAAGATATCCATCATCAAGTGATTTTTTTACAAGTTTATGCGAAATCAAATAAATAACCGCAAATCCATGCCCAATAATACTTTTTAACTCTTTTTCTAATCGTTTTTCTACAATTTCAGGTAAGTCCTCACCATAGATGCTTCTTGCCATACTATAGCTCATATTACGAATTTCATCGTCAGCACCCTCAATTTTAGGTGTATAAAGATCATCTTTGATTGGTTTTACTTCGCCAATCATATCAGCTATTTTTTGTGTATTTGTTACGACAATTTCTTTTGCTTTTTCTTTTTCTAGAAAAGAGAAACAGTCTAACATTTCATTCGTTGTCCGAAAATGAACTTCTGGAAGTGAATGACGATTTAATGGATTTGCACCACCCTGAGACCTTACTAAAATTTTTCGATAGATATGGTCCTCAGGATTTAAATAGTGCGCATTACCTGTTGCAACAACAGGTATATTCAACTTTTCTCCAAGCTTAACAATATTGTTCAAAATATCTTTAAGCTCACGTTCATTCTGTATTAAATCTAATTCTAATAAATGCTTATAATTTGAAGGTGGCTGTACTTCTAAATAATCATAGAACTGAGCAACGGATTCTACCTCTTCTGGAGATTTTTGCATCATTCCCTCGAAGACTTCCCCTTTATCGCAAGCAGAACCAACTAGAATTCCCTCACGATATTTCTGCAGTTGAGACCGCGGAATACGAGGTACACGATAAAAATAGTGAATATGGGATAAGGAAATTAATTTAAATAGATTTTTAAGACCTACATCATTTTGTGCTAGCAAAGTTGCATGATAAGGTCTAGAGCGTTGATACGCCTTTCCTTGTCCCATGTAATCGTTAAGTTGATCATGATATGCGATTCCTTTTTCAGCCGCATCTTTCAATAATTTCACCGCTAAGTACCCTGTAGCTTCAGCATCATAAATTGCTCGGTGATGCTGTGTCAACTCAATATCAAACTTTTTACATAATGTATTTAAACGGTGATTTTTAAGTTCTGGATATAAGAATCTAGCAAGTTCGAGTGTATCAATGACTGGATTTGTTGCTTGTTCGATCCCCGCTTTTTTATAACCCACATTTAAAAAGCCCATATCAAAGCTCGCATTATGAGCGACTAAAATGGCATCCTCAGTCCATTCCTTAAATTTAACTAGAACTTCACTGACCTCAGGTGCATTTCGAACCATATCATCTGTAATGCCTGTCAAATCGATGGTAGTTGCACTTAATCGATGATGTGGGTTAGCAAATGATTCGAACCGGTCAATAATTTCTCCATTCTTAACCTTCACCGCAGCTAATTCGATAATCGTATTATAAACCGCAGATAATCCTGTTGTCTCAACGTCAAAGACGACATAGGTATCTTCTTCTAAGTTCCTGTGTTGTGAATTATATGCAATAGGAACACCATCATCTACTAAGTTAACTTCAACCCCATAAATCATCTTTATTCCACTTTTCTTTGCAGCGGCATATGCTTCTGGGAATGATTGTCCAACTGCGTGGTCGGTTAAAGCAATAGCAGTATGTCCCCATTTTTTAGCCTGTCCAACATATTGACTAATTGATGTTACAGCATCCATTTGACTCATCGGTGAATGAAGGTGAAGTTCAACACGCTTCTCTCCTTCAGGCGCGGTGTCTTTTCTTTCATTTAAAGGCTGTATTTCGTTGATATCATTCGCTAACATAACTAGGTCCCTGACAAATGTATCGTTTTGAATGCTTCCTCGCACCCGTACCCACATTCCTTTTTTGATGGCTTGTAATAGATGAACATCTTCTTTATCACGAGAGAAGACTTTCACCAATATCGAATCAGTATAGTCTGTCACTTTAAACGTGAGAAGCGTTCTACCACTACGCAATTCTCTCGTCTCTGCAAAAAAGATATAACCTTGAATAGCAATTCTACGTTCTTCATCAAGGATTGAACTAATTTCTTTGAAATCTTCATCATCTTTAATTGTATAACCAATCGTAATAGGTCCTGAGATTGCGCCAGCTTGGTCTTTTTCCTTTTCTTTCTTCTGCATGTCAGCAACAGCTAATAAAGCTTTTTCTTGATCTTCCTGTTGTTTTTTCTCTAAGAATTGCTCATATTCTTTATTAGAGACTTCTACTTCTGTTTCAAGCTGAAAAAATGGAAAACCATATGACTCATACACCTGTCCAATTATTTGAGCATATTTTTTCTTTATGGCAGTCGCTTCTGTATCATTTCTTGTTTTGATATGAAGTTTTAGACCTTGTTGTTTTGGTACTTGATTATGCAATAAAGAAAGTATCGGTGGAGCGATTCCATCTAACTCTTGTAAACATAGAGGCCAATAGGCTTGAACCATCTCCTCGGTGACATGTTGTGATTGTACACGTATTGAGAAACTTACTGAGGCGATATTAGTAAACTTTGTGCGTAATTGTGTAGAGAATATTCTCATAACATCTGCTGGAATTAATTTATTTAATGAGAAAAAGAAATGCCATGCTTTCTTTTCTTTATCAATTACAAGTTTTTCAATTCCTGCATTTTCAAAATGCGCTACAAGTGCATCATCTGTTAATTCAAGTTGTTGAAGCAATACATTAAAACGCTCTTTCTGCTGTGGCGATAATTCCATCCTCGTTCCCCCTCTTCAGACGAAAATGCCTAGATTAGCGGCCTATATTCACACTATTATCCTGCTCTTTCACTTAAACAATAATGAAGGTACCTCAACATATACAGAGGTACCCTTTTCTTTTCTATTCTTTATTTTACTACATATTTGTTAATTGTCTCGATTAGATTTTCAATATTTATTTCCAATGTTTCCCCTGTTTTACGTACTTTTACTTCAACAATACCTTCGCTTGCTTTTTTCCCAACAGTAATACGTAGAGGAAGACCGATTAAATCAGAATCGGCAAATTTGACACCTGGGCGTTCAGCTCGGTCATCAAATAAAACATCGTAACCACTCTCCTGTAAGGTTAGGTATAACGATTCAGAAAGGGCTTTTTGTTCTTCATTCTTCATGTTTATCGGAATCAGATGCAAATCATATGGTGCAAGATTTGATGGCCAAATTAAACCATTTTCATCATTAGATTGTTCTGCTACTGCAGAAAGGGTTCTTGAAATTCCAATACCATAGCAACCCATGATGATAGGTTGTGCTCTTCCATTTTCATCAAGGAATGTAGCGTCCATAGCTTCACTATAGCGTGTACCAAGCTTAAAGATATGACCAACTTCGATCCCTTCAGCAAAAACGATTTTTCCTTGTCCATCTGGAGAAGGATCTCCTTCTTGAATATACCGTAGGTCAGCATATTGAATGTCAGCAAAATCACGATCTGGATTCACATTCACAAAATGATAATGCTCTTTATTTGCACCACAAACACCATTAACAACTGATGCTACGGCATGGTCAGCAATTACAGTAATGTCTTCAGACACATTAATTGGACCTAGTGAACCGACTGTACAACCCATAATTCTTTCAGTATCTTCTGCAGTTGCTAATTCAACTGTTGTAGCTCCAAGTAAATTTTTTACTTTTATGTCATTCACTTCGTGGTCCCCACGAGCTAATACTAGCACAAACTTATCATCCACTTGGAATAGTAATGATTTGATACATTTTTCTGCTGAAACATTAAGATAACCCGCTACCTCTTCAATCGTTTTTATATCGATTGTTTCTACTTCTTCTAAATCTTTTACAGGCTCATCACTTTTTGGGTATTCCATGATTACTGGAGCCATTTCAATATTCGCTGCAAATGTGGATGTATCTGAATAGGCAATTGTATCTTCCCCAATTTCAGAAAGCACCATGAATTCATGAGTGTCTGTTCCACCCATCGCACCTGAATCCGCCATGACTGCTCGGAAGTTCAATCCACAACGAGCGAACACATTAGAGTAGGCAGTATACATTTTTTCATAAACATCATCTAAACTTTCTAGATCTGCGTGAAAAGAATATGCATCCTTCATAATAAATTCACGGCCACGTAATAGTCCGAAACGTGGTCTTTTTTCATCTCGGAATTTAGTTTGGATTTGATAAAGAGTAAGTGGCAATCTCTTATATGATTTAATTTCATCGCCAACAATGCTAGTGATGGTCTCCTCATGCGTAGGACCCAGTACAAAATCACGCTTATGACGGTCATGTAATCTCATGAGTTCTGGACCATATGAATACCACCGACCAGATTCTTGCCATAGTTCTGCAGGAGTTAAAGCAGGCATAAGAAGTTCAGCAGCACCTGCACGCTCCATTTCTTCACGGACAATTGTCTCAATTTTTTGTAGTACACGTTTTGCTAATGGGAGATAACTATACACGCCACTAGCATTTTGTCGTATAAAACCTGCTCGAATTAAGAGTTGATGACTTTTGATTTCAGCATCTGCTGGTACTTCACGTAGTGTAGGTATAAGTGTCATACTTTGTTTCATATCTTGCACCTCATTATAATTTCAACTTAAGTTATCCCGCATTAACGGGTGGAAAGACTCCCACATGAGTGGGTCGCAGGCAAACAATTAGAGGGGAAACAGAATTTGAATCCCCACACTAATTAAGGTTTACTTTATAAAAAGAATCTTTGAATATCATTCCAAGTTACAACCAACATCAACAGCATTAGTAATGCAAATCCGATAAAATGAACCATACCTTCCTTTTGCTTGTCAATTGGTTTTCCACGTACAGCCTCTACTGCAAAAAACACTAATCTTCCACCATCAAGAGCTGGCAATGGTAAAAGGTTGACAATTCCAAGGTTGATGCTAAGTATAGCAGCCCATTTCATCACATAATAGATTCCTGACTGAACCACTGTATCGGTTGAAACATATATTCCAACTGGCCCTGAAAGCATATCAATGGAGAATTGTCCAGTTATAAGCTTTCCGAGTCCTAATAAAATTTCTTTTGTCCACATAAAGGTTTCCATCACGCCATGTTTTAACGAAGGTATGACAGATTTCTCAACTGGACCATATACACCTATGATGCCAATTGTCTGATCTTCTAGTTGTTGCGCTTTTGGTGTAACGGATATTTCCAGAAGCTCACCATTACGTTCGACAACAAATGGAATTTCCTCTTCTGGATGTGCACGAATTATCTCCACAATTTCGTTCCAGCTAGATACTTGTTCATTGTCGACCTCACGAACAATATCCCCTTCGTGAAGACCAGCTTGAATTGCAGCACCGTCTTCTGTTAATTGACCTAAGATAGGTTTATCAACTGGAGTACCTTGTAACAATCCAAGAGCGATTAAAATAACAAAAGCTAGTACAAAGTTCATTGCTGGCCCAGCAGCAATTGCCAATGTTCGTTGAATTAACGTTTTAGAGGCGAATTGACGGTTATATGGAGCAATTTGAGTCTCTTGTCCATCTACAACAAAGAAGGCAGTCTCACTAACTTCAAATCGCTTTAAAGTCTCATCTTCTCCATCTTCATACCCTGAAATAAAGAGATTATGTTCCAAATCTGCTTCTTCTACTTCTATGACTCTTAAATCTGGATATTTGTCTTTATTGTTTAAGATAATTTTATCAACTTTCCCAAGTTTATCGAATAATAAGCCGATATTATGCCCTGGTTTAATATCTATCATTTCTGGATCTTCGCCAGCCATTCTAACATATCCACCAATTGGGAGGAGACGAATCGTATAAAGTGTTTCATTTCTAGTAAAGGTAAATACCTTTGGTCCCATCCCAATTGCAAATTCACGGCAGAGAATTCCTGCTCGTTTTGCTAACATGAGATGTCCCCACTCATGAACAAATACGAGTACACCAAAAATTAATATAAAGGCTATCACAGTCTCCACATATTTAACCACCTTTTGTTAGTTGACTTTATTCTTTATTTTTTCTCTACTAACTCACGTACATATGCCCGTGTTTCTTTATCTACCTGTTGAATAATATCCAAACTAGGGTTTTGGATGGTCTGATGTTTCTCCATTGTTTCCTCAATCATTTCTTCAATTTCTAAGAATGAAATTTTCCCACTCAAAAATCCTGCTACGGCTTCTTCATTAGCTGCATTCAATACAGTTGGTAACGTCCCACCTGTTTTTCCTGCATGAAACGCTAATCCAAGGCATCTAAACCTGTCGAAGTCAGGCTTTGAAAAATGCAGTTTACCGATCTCCCAAAGTTTTAATCTATCCTTAGAAGCCGACATTGGTAAACGATCAGGATATGAAAAGGCATATTGGATAGGCACTTTCATATCTGGTGTTCCAAGTTGAGCGATGACACTACTGTCTTGAAACTCAACCATAGAATGTATAATGCTTTCTTTATGAAGAAGAACCTCAATTTTTTCATAAGGAAGATTAAACAACCAGTGAGCCTCAATGACCTCTAATCCTTTGTTCATCATTGTCGCAGAATCAATTGTTATTTTTGCACCCATTGACCAGTTCGGATGATTGAGTGCATCCTCAATCGAAACTCCCTCAAGTTCCTCACGAGTTCGGTCACGGAAACTCCCGCCTGAAGCAGTAAGAATAATTTTGTCCACATTCTTTTCATTTTCACCCTGTAAGCATTGAAATATAGCAGAGTGCTCACTATCAACAGGTAAGATGTCAACACCATTACGTTTAGCTGCATCCATAACAAGATGACCTGCTGTTACTAATGTTTCTTTGTTAGCAAGAGCAATCGTCTTTTTTGCTTCTATTGCTTTAAGTGTTGGCAGAAGACCTACACTTCCCACTACTGAGTTAAGTACAATTGTGGATTCTTCAAATGTAGCAACTTCGATCAGTCCTTCATCACCATAAACAAACTGAATGTCACTTTCAAATTCATTTCTAAGAATTTCAAATGTTTCTCTTGATTTTACAGAAACAAGTTTTGGAGAAAACTTACGTATGATTTCTCTTCCTAGTGTAATATTCTCTCCTAATGACATCGCTACAAGCTGCAGTTGATCTGGATGTTGTTCAATCACATCCAATGTTTGCTGCCCAATTGAGCCTGTCGCACCTAATAAACTTATTTTTTTCACAAACTCACTCCCAATTTACAACCACTACTAAAGGATAACTCGTAAAAAATAAAGAATCGGTAGAATAAAAAGCATACTATCAAACCGGTCTAATATACCACCATGACCAGGTAAGAGTGTTCCTGAATCCTTTACCTTATAGTGTCGCTTCAATGCAGATTCTACTAGATCCCCAATTTGTCCAAAAATTGACACGACTAATGTCACAATAAATAAGGAAATAAAGGAATCAAATAAATCTGCAATCATGTTAAAAATCAATGCAAAAACAACTGCAGTTACAATTCCCCCAATAAATCCTTCAATTGTTTTATTTGGACTTATTTCTGGCCAAAGTTTATTTTTACCCAACTTTCTACCAACAAAATAGGCACCTGAATCAGTTGTCCATATAACAACGAACGCATAAAATATATATGCTAATCCCAGCGCTCTTATTTCAATCATATAATAAAACCCAAATCCAATATATAGCGCCGCTAAAATAATAAGTCCAGCATCATCAAAGCTAAAGTTATTTTTCGAAATAACAGTATACGTCAAGATAAATAAGACGATAAGGAGGACCAATTCAATTTTCGTAAATTTTAAAGTCGTAAAAAACTCATTATACTCACTAGGTATTAAAATAACCCACAACAAGATAAGGGATATAATCCCTGGGATAGATGCAATATGAATGTGCTTCATTCTCAATAGCTCAAAAACTGCTATTGCCCCCATTAAATAGACCAGGATTGTAAATGGGATACCTCCAATAATCACAATAGGTATAAAGACTGCTGCTGCAATTATCGCTGTAATAATTCTTTGTTTCATTGTATCATTCCTTTTTGAAAACGGATTGGTGATTACAATTATAAACCACCAAATCGTCTACCTCTCTTTTGAAAACCACTTATTGCCTCTAACAAATGTTGTTCCTTAAAATCAGGCCATAATACATCGGTGAACCAAAATTCTGTATATGCAAGCTGCCAGAGCATAAAATTACTTAGTCGAATTTCCCCACTTGTTCGAATTAATAGATCAGGATCTGCTAATCCTGCACTCATTAAATACCCTGAAAAAAGTTCTTCATCTATTTGTTTATGTATACGACCTTCCTGATAGTCCGTAACGATATTGTTTACCGCATCTAAGATTTCTGCGCGGCCTCCATAATTTAGGGCAAAGTTTAAAACCAAGCCAGTGTTATGTTTTGTATCGTTTACCGCTTTATCAACCGCTTGTTGAGTATGTGCAGGTATCGCATTTTTATTCCCCATAATTCGGACCTGTACATTTTCTTCAATTAACTCTGGTAGGAAGGTTCCCATAAATTCTTGGGGAAGTTTTAATAAATAATTAACCTCATCCTCTGGACGCTTCCAGTTTTCGGTTGAAAACGCGTAGACTGTTAACGTCTTAACTCCTAGTCTACTAGCAAGTTTTGTCACCTTTTTAACAACCTTCATTCCTTCATGGTGACCAGCAGTTCGTGGCAATGATCGTTTTCTTGCCCATCTACCGTTACCGTCCATTATGATTGCTATGTGATTAGGAATTGGCCCCTTTGCTATTTCCTCTTCCGAAATAGAAATAGGCTTTTTCTTCGCCTTTTTAAATTTTTTAAACATGAATAAGTCCTCCAACACCCGTATCAATCCATTTTACCATCTAATTGGTCGAGGTAACTAATTAGTAGACAGTATTAACAAAAAAACCCCCTGTAAACGTAAGAGGGTCTTTTTACAATATATTGTACATTGAAATGGATTAGACTTCCATGATTTCTTTTTCTTTTTCTTTTGTAACAGAATCAATTTTATTAATAGATTCATCTGTAAGTTTTTGGATATCCTCAGTCAGACTACGTAATTCGTCCTCTGTGATTTCACCGTTTTTCTCAAGTTTCTTCAATTCATCATTGCCATCACGACGAACATTTCGAACAGCAACCTTTGACTCTTCTGCATACTTCTTAACAACCTTCACTAATTCACGTCGTCTTTCTTCAGTTAGTGGCGGGATTGAAATACGAATAATAGAGCCATCATTTGTTGGGTTTAAACCTAAATCAGCCTTTTGAATCGCTTTTTCCATATCACCTAACACTGACTTGTCATATGGTTGAATGACAAGCATTCTAGCTTCAGGAACATTAATAGATGCTAATTGATTTAATGGCGTAGGTGCACCATAATAATCAACAGTAACTTTATCAAGAATAGCTGGATTCGCTCTACCAGCTCTAACAGTTGCTAGTTCACGAGATAACGCTTGAACTGCTTTAGCCATTTTATCTTTCACTTGGTTTATCGTATTATTTGCCATAAAGTTATTTCCCCCTTACAATCGTTCCAATATTTTCTCCGAGTACAGCACGTTTAATATTGCCCTCTTCCATGATTGAAAAGACGATTAACGGAATATCGTTGTCCATACAAAGTGAAGAAGCTGTGGAATCCATTACAGCTAATCCTTCTTTGATGACATCTAGATAGGATAAGGTCTCGTATTTTACAGCTGTTTTATCTTTAGTTGGGTCTGCAGTGTAAACACCATCAACATTATTTTTCGCCATTAAAATAACCTCTGCCTCTATTTCAGCAGCACGTAGCGCAGCAGTTGTATCAGTAGAGAAATAAGGATTTCCTGTTCCTGCTGCAAAAATTACAACTCGTTTCTTCTCAAGATGACGAATTGCTTTTCTTCTTATGTACGGTTCTGCAACTTGACGCATTTCAATGGATGTTTGAACACGAGTTTGGATACCTTGATTTTCTAAACTATCCTGCAATGCTAAGGAATTCATTACTGTTGCAAGCATTCCCATATAGTCGGCATTTGCACGATCCATACCCATCTCACTTCCAATTTTACCTCTCCAGATATTTCCACCGCCAACTACTACAGCAACTTCCACTCCAAGCTCAGCAATTTCCTTCACTTGTTTGGCTACAGACTGGATTACAGATGGATTTATGCCAAATCCCTGCTCACCCGCTAATGCTTCTCCACTTAATTTTAACACTACACGTTTATATTTGGCATCGCTCATTGAATAAAAAACCTCCATCTTTATAAGAAAAGTACATTGCGCCTATCTATGGGAACCAACTAACAGAAAATCTCTAAAGAATTGTCTTATAATTAGTCAGCCATGGCGTCAGTACTTGATTTAAAGCTAAACCTTTCAAAAAGAGGGAACACATGATGTGTTCCCTGTTTTCTTTTTACTTCTTCACTTGGCTCATTACTTCTTCAGCAAAGTTATCTTGACGTTTTTCGATACCTTCACCAACTTCGTAACGAACAAAGCTCTTTACAGTTGCACCCTTAGATTGTACATATTTACCAACTTTGTGGTCAGGGTCTTTAACAAAGCTTTGGTCAAGAAGGCAAATGTCTTCGAAGAATTTACCAAGACGTCCTTCAACCATCTTCGATACGATATTTTCAGGTTTTCCTTCATTTAACGCTTGTTGAGTTAGTACTTCACGCTCGCGCTCAACTTCATCCGCAGATACTTGATCACGTGAAACATATTTAGGATTAACAGCAGCTACATGCATTGCAACGTCCTTAGCAATATCGCTATCTGAAGTTCCACCTAGAACTGTTAGAACTCCAATACGACCGCCCATGTGAAGGTATGCACCAAATGCATCACCGTCTTCTTTAGTTACAATTTCAAAACGACGAAGTGATAATTTTTCACCAATTTTTGAAATTGCAGCATTCACATGCTCAGCAACAGTTGCACCGTTGTCCATCTTTTGTTCTAATGCTTCCTCAACTGTAGCTGGTTTATTTGCTAATAGGTGAGATGCTAGTTCTTTTACTAGAGCTTGGAAACCTTCATTTTTTGCAACGAAGTCTGTTTCAGAGTTAACTTCTAAAATGACAGCTTCATTACCTTGTACTTCGATAGAAGTTAAGCCTTCAGCTGCTACACGATCACCTTTTTTCGCAGCTTTCGCAATACCCTTTTCACGAAGGTAATCAATTGCTTTTTCCATATCACCATCAGTTTCTGTAAGAGCCTTCTTACAATCCATCATACCTGCTCCAGTTTTTTCACGGAGCTCTTTTACCATTTGTGCAGTAATTGCCATTATGTTTTCCTCCTTATTTGCTACTATGTACTACTATTTGTTCAATTTCAAATAACTGTTAGATAGTCTTCTTCTATTATGACTTAATTTGCGGAATTATATAATTCTTAGAGAAGCGTTATATGCAATCCTTTAAGTAACAAGTATACGATAACAATTCCAAACGTATTCAATACCTTCAGAAGAGGTTGTCTTATGACCTGTTAACCAGTTGCATCTGAGTTAGACATTGTCTTTAAAAAAGGTGATAAAAGGCATAAACCTCTTATCACCTTTCGCTCATTAAGCAGATGTTTCTTCACCTTGTTTAGCTTCTAGGATAGCGTCTGCCATTTTTCCTGTTAAAAGCTTAACCGCACGAATTGCATCATCGTTTGCAGGAATTACATAATCAATTTCATCCGGATCACAGTTTGTATCAACGATACCAACGATCGGAATATTGAGTTTATGTGCTTCAGCAACAGCAATACGCTCTTTACGAGGGTCAATGATGAATAAAGCATCTGGTAATTGCTTCATATCTTTAATTCCACCTAAGAATTTCTCAAGACGTTCTAATTCTTTCTTAAGTCCTACAACTTCTTTCTTAGGTAAAACATCAAAAGTACCGTCTTCTTGCATTTTTTCAATGTCTTTTAGACGTTTGATACGCTTTTGAATTGTTTCAAAGTTTGTTAATGTACCACCTAACCAACGTTGGTTAACATAGTACATTCCAGAACGCTCAGCTTCTTCTTTAACAGAATCTTGAGCTTGCTTTTTTGTACCAACAAAAAGCACAGTTCCACCGTTACCTGCTAATTCCTTTACGAAATTATAAGCTTCCTCAACCTTTTTTACAGTTTTTTGAAGGTCGATGATGTAGATACCGTTACGCTCTGTGAAGATGTAACGTTTCATTTTTGGGTTCCAACGGCGTGTTTGGTGACCGAAGTGAACACCAGCTTCAAGCAATTGCTTCATAGAAATTACTGACATGTGTAAATCCTCCTAATGGTTTTTTTCCTCCGTCCATATCATCTTTAAACAAAACTGTTTGTACAGCACCATTTGCTTAAATCTATGAACGTGTGTGATAACACCAAAAATTAATATATCACAATCAAAACATGAGAGCAAGAAAAATTAGTTGTTTTGACGAAATTTGTGTAAAAGTTCAACTTCTGTTTTTCCTTTTTTTAACTTTTTTGCAATTTCCTCATAAGAAAGACCATGCTTCATTAGGATTTCGATATCTTTGACAAGATTATCTACATTTTCCTCCTGATCTTCTGATTGAACTTGCTCAGACTTTATTTCTACCTTATCTAATTGTATGTTATCTCCGTGATCTGAATAAGACGGTAACATGTCTTGAAGCTCATCTGATGTTAGTTCTGGCTCTTTAAAATAGAACGAATCCATCGTACTTTCTCTATTTTCGAGGTTGTCTTTTTCTTTGTATTTATGTAAAGTTTCAGTTTCATCCTCATTATTCTCTGTTGACTTTTGTATTTGTTGAATTCTATTTAAAAACACTTCATTGTCTTCTTTAATTTCCATTACATATGAAGTGATCACACTTTCAAATTCTTTAAGTAATCGCTCTTGTTTAATCTCTATATCTTTTAGTTGAGTAAATTTAAGATATAGAAGAATAATTAAAAAAAAGGCTAAGGCAATTAAGGCAAAACAAAGTATAAATAATATGGTTATCATTCAAAATCCCTCTATCCTAAAAAATCAATAAAATTCCCCTTATAAGGATGGTGTTCTTTATTTTCTTGTTCAGGATTTTGCACTTTATGTGTTCGTTGTTCTGGATACAATTTCGATGTCTGATCCTTATGTAAGTGTGCATTTTCTGTTTCGTTGCTCTCGTTGACAATGGTTCTATTTCTTTTTTCTATCTTTTCCGCTTCCGAGAAAATATGCTCTTGCATGTGCTGTCCGCGCGTTATTAGTTGTTCATGAATTTTCCCTACATCTTGTGTTCTAGGAAGCGCAACTTGCAATTCAACTAATTTAAGACTCAATTTATTCACTTCTTCCTACGCATATTTTTTACGAAAGGCAATGGATTGAAATCTATTTATTTACTAGTTGCGCTATATCATGATGTAAGAGAATGACTGATTTAACCTGACGCTATTTTAAAACACCCTTACCCTTTATTAGTGGATGTGTTTCTGTAATATCTCTTTAAGCTTAAAAAGGGCCTTCGAGTGAATTTGCGAAATTCTAGATGTTGATAATCCCATAACCTGACCGATTTCAGTTAAGGTGAGTTCTTCTTTGTAAAATAGACTTATAATTAACTGTTCTTTTTCATTCAACTGTTGAATCACATGAATCAATTGGTTTAATAATTCTTTTTTCACAACATGTTCTTCAGGAGTTAATGTTGTATCGTCCTTGATTGAAAACGCTGATTTATCACTACCTTCTTCATCATGTTGATATTCATTCATTGAGAGTACATTTGCAAAAAAGCCTTCATTAATCGTTTGATATACTTCTTCCTCGCTCATCCCAACCTCAGTTGCAATTTCTGGAATCGTTGCGTTTCTCATCAAGTTTTGTTCGAGTTTTTCTATAGCAGCTTCTACTTTTTTTGATTTTTCTCTTGCACTTCTTGGCAACCAATCCTCTTTTCTAAGACCGTCAATTATCGCTCCTCGAATTCGGAAGGATGCATATGTATCAAATTTTAAATCACGAGAAGGATCGAATTTTTCCAGAGCATCATATAAACCGATCATCCCTAGACTATTCAACTCATCTCTGTTCACACTTTTTGGAAGCGTAACCGAGATCCGTTGTACATGATATGAAACAAGTGGCATATATTTTCTGACAAGGGCATCCCCTGCATCGGTATCTCGTGAGTCGGTCCATTTTTGCCAATATTCTTGCGTGTCTGTAGATGATAATCTGGACATTCTACTCCTCCTTTCGCTTATTTTTTGCAATGTTACCTGTTTAAATTTCTTTTGTACCTTTATTGACAGTACGAATTTTAAGAATGGCTGACATAGGGTCAAATTCAATAGTACGACCATTACTTCCCCCAACATCGGACGCGACAAGTGTAATATTAAGTCTTTCTAATTCAGCTTTAACGGCATCGACGTTTCGTGGACCGATTCTCATAATATCACTACCTGATTGGAATTGAAACATTTGGGAGCCACCAGCAATCTTGGCTTTTAATCCCATGGGTCTACCCCCAATTGTAATAATTCGTTGTATTAGTTCCTCAATTGCAGTATCAGCATACTTGGCGGTGTTCAAGTTACCCGCTTTTGTAGATGCTGAACTCGGTAACATGATATGGGCAAGACCTGCTACCTTCTTAGTTTGATCATATATTACAACACCAACACATGATCCTAGGCCAGATGTTCGAATTAAGTCTGGTGCAGCAACGACATTCATGTCTGCTATTCCGACCTTTATTACCTGCTTTGACTCAATCATGTGTATGAACTCCTAAAGCGGTGAAGATTTTTTCAAATGAATCGGGATCAGGTAAAAGTAAAAAGTGCCCATTAACATGATTGTTTGCATGATCTTCTGATTCATTTATAGCAGTTTCAATGACAATAGCAAAATCACTAACCTGTGAAAGTTCCAATAAACCGTAACCAATGATTGCACCCACCATATCTACTGAATATCCTGGAACAGAAGGATATACATTTAATCCAGTAAAATCTGATAATGATGTGAGATACGAACCCGATAAAATATTTCCAACCTCTTGGAAAGCAGAAATGCCCATTTCATGTTGAACATCACTTAAAAAAGAGAAGCTTTCATCCCCTATTAAGTCCTGAATAAGTTTTGTTGCTTGAGGTAGTTGCAAAATAAAAAACATATTACCTGTCATATCTCCTTCGAACCGAAGGTAGATTGCTGCAACAACATTTTCTGCTCCCCCAGCAAATTCCATCATCTCATCAAATGAAACAATTTTCACATCGGGTACTCGCATATCAATTTTACGATTTAGAAGTGTTGAAAGGGCTGTAGCGGAATGACCTGCTCCAATATTTCCAATCTCTTTTAAAATATCTAAATGAGTCAAATTAATACGTTGGAAAAATGACACATCCATCACCCTTCGATCTTACTAACTCTGTCTGGATTAAGAACCTTATCTAAATTTAATAAGATAAGTAATCTTTTATCTAGTTTTGCCACACCTTCTAAATATTCAATCTCGACACTACCTACAATTTCTGGTGGTGGCTCAATCGTGTCCATTGAGATATCCATAACATCATTAGCTGTATCTACAACTACTCCTACCTCTACATCTTCTGTAGCAACGATAATAATTCTGGTACTATCTGAATAGTCAGTCTCAGGCATACCAAAACGAGTTCTTAAATCAATGATTGGGGTTACAACCCCTCTTAAATTAATCACACCTTTTACATAAGGTTCTGTTCTAGGTACACGCGTGATATGTTGTACCTTTTCAATTGAGCGAACCTGGGATACAGGGATTGCGTATTCCTCATCTAGAAGTGAAAATACAATTACCTTTAACGCAGTTGCTTGTTCAGACATTTAATTTCTTCCCTTCAACCAATAACTTTTATTCTGTTAAATTATTTTATCAATGCATTACAATCAATAATTAAGGCAACTTGTCCATCGCCAAGTATAGTTGCTCCAGATATCGCAAATACATTCGACAAATAGTTTCCTAGAGATTTCAATACAATCTCTTGTTGTCCAATGAAAGAATCTACGATAAGACCAGCCGATTTATCTCCTTTTTTCACGATCACAATTGATAGGTAATCATCCTCTTCATTGGAAATGGGGACTTCAAATATCTCCTTCAAGTCTACTAACGGTACAACCTTGCCTCTGAAATCAATTACCTTTTGGTTATGTGCATGCAGAATATCGCTTTTCTTAATAATGGCCGTTTCGATAATTGAAGAAAGTGGTATTGCATATTTTTCATTTTGAACCTCAACAAGCAATACTGAAATAATTGATAATGTAAGTGGTAGCTGGATTGAAAACATTGACCCTTTTCCTATCTCTGATTGAATCGTAATCGTACCGCCTAAAGCTTCAATCGTATTCTTCACAACATCTAAACCAACACCACGTCCAGATACACCTGACACTTTTTCGGCAGTTGAAAAACCTGAAGAGAAAATAAAATCAAATACTTGACTATCTGTTAAAGACTCGCCTCCTTTTGCAGTAACAAGTCCTTTATTTATAGCCTTTTGAATGACTTTATCTCGACTAATTCCAGCGCCATCATCTTCAATCTCAATAAAGACATGATTTCCACTATGATAAGCTCTTAAAATAACAGTCCCAGCTTCTGACTTTCCAGATTGTAATCGAACATCTGGAGTTTCAATACCATGATCTAGCGCATTTCGTAAAAGGTGAACAAGTGGATCACCAATTTCATCAATAACTGTACGATCTAATTCTGTTTCGGCACCGATAATTTGAAGATCAATTTTTTTATTCAAATCCCTCGCTAATTGACGAACCATTCGTGGAAAACGATTGAACACTGTTTCAACAGGAACCATTCTCATGTTGAGGATAATATTTTGCAAATCTCCAGAAATTCTAGACATTCTTTCAACAGTCTCATTCAGCTCAGAATGATTGAGGTCTTTTGATATTTGTTCTAATCGTCCACGGTCAATGACTAATTCTTCAAAAAGGTTCATCAATATATCTAGTCTTTCGATATTTACTCTAATCGTTTTGTGATTACTTCCATTCTTACTATTAGACTTTGGTGCGTGGTTTGTCTCTTTTTCAGTTTTTTCGTGTTCCACTTTTTCAACAAGGGCAGGAGCAACTTCAGCTTGTGCCTGAATCAGTTCTTTTGGTTGACTCGTTGTCTCCTTTGAATAAAAGTACTGAACGACTACCTTATCTATTTCAGAAACCTTCATTATACGTTTTTCAATATGTTCTGCAGATTCCATAGATAAGAGGGTTACAGTAAATTCATTTTGAAATTGCTCCTCTTCTAGTTGATCCACAGATGGAATAGACTTGATAATCTCACCGACTTGTTCAAGAACCTCAAAAACCATAAATACACGAGCTGCCTTTAAAAGACAATCATCAACTAAACTTATTGTGATCTCATAACAATTAAACCCTTGTTCCGTTGATTGTTGTATCACCGTTAACTCAAAATCATCATAATTAGCCTTCGCAGCTGGATGTTTACTTTCAGCATTCATTTCTACCGTAGTAGATGTATTAAGCTCCGTGTTGTGTTCTCCACTTTCAATTTTCTTTAGCAATAAGACAACATCTGTAACATCCTTTTTTCCATCACCACCGTCGGCAATTGAAAAAATCATTTCTTCTAAATAATCCACAGCTTTAAAAACAACATCTAAAATGGATGGTGTAACTTCTATTTTCATATTACGAATAGCATCGAGCACATTTTCCATCTGATGGGTTAGACTAGCAAGGTCCTCATAGCCCATTGTTGCAGCCATTCCCTTTAATGTATGGGCAGAGCGAAAAATTTCATTAACGATTGTAATATTTTCAGGTTCTTTTTCTAAATGTAATAAATGCTCATTACAAGCCTGGAGATGTTCTTTACTTTCTTCAATAAACACCTCTAAATATTGATCCATTTCCATCACGTAACACCCCTTTGCCTATGTAAATTTAAGTATGGAATCTGCAATGTCCTCTAAATGTTCAACTCGATCTACTAAATTTGTTTCTATTGCTGCCTTTGGCATTCCAAACACAATAGAAGTTTCCTTTGATTCTGCAATCGAAATCACTTTTCCTGTATTCTTCAGTTTAATTAATCCTTGAGAACCATCTGACCCCATCCCCGTCATGATTACAGAGATTTTTTGAATTCCATCAATTTCACTTATCGATTCAAATAAAACATCAACAGAAGGTCTATGCCCATTCCTGATTTCACTTTTATCAATATTGACAGCGAGGGTTGTACCAATTTTTTTAATTTTCATATGGGAACCACCAGGTGCAATATAAGCCGTTCCAGCCTTTAGAAACTCTCCATTTTCTGCTTCCTTAACAGTAATCTCACATAAACTATTAAGTCTGTCGGCTAATGATTTTGTAAAACCCGCTGGCATATGCTGAACAATTACAACGGGAGCAGTGAAATTTTTAGGTAATTTAGGAAGAACCTCTTGTAATGCTCTTGGTCCTCCTGTTGAAGTACCAATACAAACGATTTTTTTAAAACTCCCACGATCTACTAGTTCTATTTTACTATAATCTATCATTCTAGTAGTAGGAGTTTCTTGTATACTTAATGGCTTTTTCAACAATTCAACATTAACTTTACCCGCTTGTAGTACTTTTGTCACAATTTCATTCTTGATAAGGTGAAGGTCAATCGAAATAGATCCTGATGGTTTTTGAATAAAATCAACAGCTCCATACTGGATGGCTTGTAACGTGTTATCTGCCCCATCCTTTGTTGTACTTGAAAGCATCACAACTGGGCGAGGAAAGTCACTCATAATTCGTCGTAATGCTTCAATGCCGTTCATTTCAGGCATCTCTACATCTAACGTAACTACATCAGGATTCAGTTTTTCGATTTTTTCCAAAGCATCATTTCCATTTCTTGCAGTGCCAACAACTTCAATTCTTAAATCTTCCTGAAGAAAACTAGTAATAAGTTTTCTCATAAATGCTGAATCATCTACAACAAGTACATTTATCTTGTTCATTGTCGTCTCCTATCTACCACGTACGAAAAAACGCTGTAACTTTGATATAAAGGAACTTTGTTGATTCTTATTAATGTGTTGCTCGTTTCTTATCTCTAAATACTTTTTACATATCTCCATTAAACTCTTACTAACCCCAGCATTCGGTGCATAAAGCAAAAATGGTTCTTGGTGAATGACAGCCTTTTGAACGGTTTTATCGTCAAGTAAAACACCTAATATTGCAACTTCTTTAATTAAGAATTGCAACGCTGCTTGCTTCAGCCTTTTTGAGGTTTGTATCCCACTTGTCTCCTTTTCAGCACGATTTACTAGTAAATACATTGGAATAGACTGGTCAAACATACAAATATATTTCATGGCTGAGTATGCATCAGTAATTGATGTTGGTTCAGGAGTTAAAATGACAAAGATTTCATCCATAGCCAATAGAAACTTAACATTTTCTTCCGTCATTCCAGCGCCCATATCAAATATAACGTAGTCATAATCTGTGAGTAGAACTTGCAATTGGTTAATCAAATAATCAGATTTTTTATTGTCGAGTTTAAAGAGAGTCGGTAAACCGCTACCTCCCGCAATATAATCAATTCCTTTTGGGCCTTTCATTATGATATCGTTAATGGAGAGGTTATTTTCAAATAAATCAACTATCGTGTGACGAGCAGTAATTCCCATCAAAAGATCAATATTCCCCATCCCAATGTCCATATCAAATAACAAGACCTTCTTTTCAAATTGCGACAAGGCGATGGAAAAATTAAGTGATAGATTTGATTTACCTACACCCCCTTTTCCACTAATGACCGCTATTGTCTTCGGTTGATTTTGGTTATTCTTTGATGCTAATTTTTTACGAAGAACTTCAGCTTGGTCCATCATCATTCATCGACTCCAAGTATCGTATTTGCGATTAAGTTAGGTGTGGCAACGACGATATCATCTGGGACATTTTGTCCATTCGTTAGATAAGCGACACCAACCTCTGAATCTACAATTAAATTCATCATTGCTCCAAAATTTGTTGTTTCATCAACCTTTGTAAAAATAAACTTATTAATATCAATTTTCGAGAATTGTTCATATATTGCTTTCATGTCACTCATCTTGGATGTTAACGAAAGCACCAAAAACGTCTCCATATCACTTGAAAACTGAATGAGATTATTTAAGTCATCTACATACTTTGCATTACGAAAATTCCTACCAGCCGTGTCGATAAATACAACATCATAATCCTTATATTTATCTTTTGCTTGTTTAAAATCGTCAAATGAATAACAAACCTCCACTGGAGCACCTAGAATTTTCGCGTATGTTTTTAATTGCTCAATTGCTGCAATACGGAATGTATCTGTGGTAATAAATGCAATGCTTTTGTTGTCCTTCAACATACAGTCTGCTGCAATTTTAGCAATCGTTGTTGTTTTTCCGACACCAGTTGGACCAACAACATTAATGTATTTTTTATGATATGTCACACCACCATAATCTAGTTCAGATATCCTCGATAGGAGAATGGTCTTTGTCCATTCTTTAACTTCTTTAAATGAAGCCTCTTTTGAAGATTGATACCATTTTTCCAACAAACTAGACATCAATTCTTTTCGAATTGTTGGATCAATCTCTTGTTCGTGCAACAATTGATTTATTTCCTGAAGAGGTCCTGTGTAAGGATTCAGGTCGGAGGATAACTCCTTCATGGCTGCCTTGAGTTCCTGAATTTCTTTGGATATCTCTTCAGAGGTGTTGTTTGTAACTTTTGTTTCATTTTTAATAACTGGTTTTTGAGCTATAGGCTCTACAGCTTCATTTTTTAGTTCGGTATTAGGTGCATGTTTATCTTTTTCTTTTATTTGCATCTTTTGATTTCTTGTAAATTCTGAATCAATAGCCGCGATCACTTCAAAATTTTTTTTTCGAAACAGACCGAAAAAGCCTGGTGTCTGAACAACCTTTGAATTTAAAATAACCGCTTCACTACCTAATTCAGTACGAATCAATTGCATTGCTTCCGGCATAGAAGATGCAATGAATTTTTTTACCTTCAATCTATGTTCACCACCCCAACACTTTGAACTTCTACATTCGCCTCAAGCTCATTATATGAAAGCACAGGAATCTGTGGGAAATACCGTTCAATTAACTGTCTTACATACATTCTAACAGCAGGCGAGCATAATAAAATCGGTGTTTGTTCTTGAATACTTACAGACTCAATCTGTTTTGCAATTGATTCAATAATTGATTGTGAAACGCTTGGCTCAATTGATAAATAGTTACCGTGTTCTGTTTGCTGAACACCATCAGCTATTGCTTTCTCCACCCTACCTGAAAGTGTGACAACTTTCATAGTCTCACCTGAGACAATAAATTGGTTTGTGATTTGTCTAGCTAGTGATTGCCTTACATATTCTGTTAATAAGTCCGTATCTGTTGTCATTCGACCATAATCTGCCAGAGTTTCGAAAATGATCGGTAGATTTCGTATTGATACATTTTCTTTCAGCAATTTGGCTAATACCTTTTGAATATCCCCGACTGCGAGTGGATTAGGTGTCACTTCTTCTACTAAAATAGGGTAAGATTCTTTTAAATGATCGATTAATTGCTTTGTTTCTTGTCGACCAAGCAATTCATGGGCATTTCTTCGAATGATTTCGGTAATATGCGTGGACACTACAGACGGTGGGTCCACTACCGTATATCCTTGCATTTCTGCTTGATCTTTCATATCCTCGGAAATCCATTTTGCAGGCAATCCAAACGAAGGTTCAACTGTATCAATCCCTTCTATCGAATTGTCATCATACCCTGGGCTCATTGCCAAGTAGTGATCGAGCAACAGTTCTCCTCTTGCCATCTCGCTTCCTTTTATTTTTAAACGGTATTCATTCGGTTGTAATTGAATATTGTCCCTAATTCTTACGACTGGAATGACAAGACCAAGTTCTATGGCTAACTGTCGACGGATCATAACAATTCGATCTAAAATATCTCCACCTTGATTTGTGTCTGCCAAGGGGATCAAACCATATCCAAATTCGAACTCAATCGGATCCACATTTAGAAGATTAACAACACTTTCAGGGCTCTTAAGATCTTCTACTTGTACTTCTTCTTCCGTTTCTGGTTCGATTTGAATTTCCCGATCTTTATCTTTAGAAATCATATAGGCACCAATAGCTAATAAAGCTGAGATAGATATCGTTAATAAATCATGAATAGGAGTGAACAAACCTAGTAGGAAGATTGTACCTGCTGTAACATAAAGCATTTTTGGATATGCAAATAATTGCTTCGTAATGTCGGTTCCTAAGTTACCTTCAGATGCAGCACGAGTTACAACAATACCTGTTGCAGTCGAGATAAGTAACGCGGGTATCTGACTTACAAGCCCATCCCCAATGGTTAATAGGGTGAATTTAGAAATGGCTTCTTGAAATCCTAATCCATGCTGTGTCATTCCAATAATAAAACCAAATATTAAATTGATAAGTACTATGATAATCCCTGCAATGGCGTCACCTTTCACAAATTTACTTGCTCCGTCCATTGCCCCGTAAAAATCTGCTTCTCTGCTTACCTTGTCACGGCGTTCACGTGCTTCTTTATCCGAGATCATGCCAGCATTCAGATCGGCATCAATACTCATCTGTTTTCCTGGCATAGCATCTAGTGTAAAACGAGCAGCAACTTCTGATACACGTTCAGATCCTTTTGTAATAACAATAAATTGAATCACAATGAGGATTAGAAAGACGACGAATCCCACAACAACATTCCCACCAACAACAAAGGTACCAAAGGTATGTACAACTCCACCAGCATCCCCTGTAGCAAGAATAGATCTTGTTGTAGAAACATTTAACCCTAATCTAAATAAGGTTAATAGTAGGAGTAATGATGGAAAAATGGAAAATTGAAGTGGTTCCTGCATATTCATAGAGGTTAAGAGGACCAGCAATGCAAGAGAGATATTTATCAATATTAAAATACTTAACAACCAGGATGGAAATGGGATGATAAGCATTGCAACTATTAAGATCACACTAAGTAAAACGGATAATTCTCTTGCTCGCATTATTTTCTCTCCTTTAAATCAAAAAACACAAGATGAGGGTGTTATACAAACCACTCAAAAACAAAGTATTGCTCATACTTTTTCCTTTAAGCGATACACATAAGCTAGAATTTCTGCTACTGCTTTAAAATATTCTTCTGGTATCGCATCACCAATTTCAGTTCCAGCATATAAGGCTCTAGCAAGTGGCCTGTTTTCAATAGTAGTAATTTCATATTCTGCCCCAATTTCTTTAATACGTTGTGCAATAAAATCAACACCCTTGGCCACTACAAAGGGGGCATCCATTTTAGATTCATCATATTTAAGAGCAATCGCATAATGGGTAGGGTTTGTAATAATGACATCTGCATTTGGTACTTCCTGCATCATGCGACTCATTGCCATTTCACGTTGTTTCTGTTTTATCTTTGATTTAATCAGAGGATCCCCTTCGGTCTTTTTATACTCGTCTTTAATATCCTGCTTTGACATTCGAATGTTTTTTTCATAATCAAAGCGTTGATATAGATAGTCTAAAAATGAAAGAAATAACAGTGCCCCACCCGCAAACAACCCCATCTGTACCGTCAGTTTAGCAAGTATAATCAGAGCGGCACCAACGGTTTTCTGGGGTAGAGACAAAATATCTTCTATACGGAACCAAAGAATGGCGAAAGTCACACCACCTACAATAACTATTTTTAATATAGATTTAATGAGCTCAACAAGTGCACGTATCGAATAAATACGCTTAAACCCCTGAATCGGATCAAGTTTACTGAGTTTCATATGAATCGATTCCGTTGAAAACAAAAAACCGACTTGCATGAGGTTAGCTACAACCCCAGCGATAAGGGCAACTATCATAATAGGTGCTAACACAATTGCTGCTTCCAATGATAATTCAATAAAAACCTGTTGAACACTTTGTTCTGTAGGCGTAATGGATACATATTGAGTGAATGAATGTTTTAAAAAAGCTAATATACGATCAAGTAAAAAGCCACCAAAAACCATGAGAGTAAAAAAAACGGAAAGGAGCAAAATTGCCGTATTTACATCCGCACTTTTTGCAACCTGCCCTTTTCTTCTAGTTTCTTGGCGTTTTTTAGGAGTAGCTTTTTCTGTTTTTTCACCTGCAAAAAATTGTAGGTCAAGACGAATATAGTGCATTTAGCTTCCTCCTAACAATTCCAATAAACCTCTCATCGTTAAAGCAAGTTGGTCAACCAGAACCCCAACAAGCATGAAAATCATTGTCATTGCAATAAACATTATGACAAAACTTACCCCAATTTTTAGTGGTAGACCTACAACAAACACATTTAACTGTGGAACCGTTCTTGCCACAATTCCTAAAGCTATGTCAACTAAAAATAACGCCCCTACTACTGGCATTGACATTTGAAATGCAATAATAAACATCGCACCAAATGCCTGTAAAATAAACTCCACTATATTTTCATCACCAAACGGAAGGGTTGCCTGCTCCATCGGGATGAATTCATAACTGTAAAAGATACCATCTAATAACAAATGATGACCATTGATAGACAATAAAAACAAAAGTGCAAACGTATATAAGTATTGTCCCATCAACGGACTTTGCGCCCCTGTTTGCGGGTCGATCACATTTGCAATAGCGAACCCCATTTGAAAATCAATAAATCCACCTGCAATTTGAATGGCCGCAAAGATTACATAAGCAACTAAGCCAACCATTAATCCGACCATTGCCTCTTTAAAAATTAACATGATAAAATACCCGTCAATTTGAAGAATTGGTTTTTCCATTGACAGGAACATGATCCATGAAATAAAAAATGCAAGTCCTACTCGGTGTGAAGCAGGTAAGGTTCGATATGAAAATAGTGGCATTGTTACAAAAAAGCTAGTAACCCGCACTAATACAAGCAAAAATGCAGGGAAATAGGTATAGACCTCTGTCATTTTTTCATCCTACAAATCTTGTTAAATTACTAAAAATATCGTGTGTATATGCAACCATTCTTGAAAGCATCCAAGGGCCAAAAAACACTAATCCCACAAGTACTGCGATAATTTTTGGAATAAATGCCAATGTTTGCTCCTGAATCTGTGTTGTTGCCTGGAACACACTGACAAGTAATCCAACAAATAGAGCTACCAGTAAGAGAGGACCACTAATCATTAAAGTTGTATAAACACCTTGTTCTGCCAAAGAAATTACGGCTTCAGAACTCAATTATGTTCACCTACTTCTAGAAGGTTTGTAATAAGGACTTAACAATTAAATACCATCCATCCACAAGGATAAATAAAAGAATCTTAAATGGTAAGGAAATCATAACTGGAGGAAGCATCATCATCCCCATAGACATTAAGATACTGGCCACAACCATATCAATTACAAGAAATGGGATAAAAATCATAAAACCAATTTGAAAAGCTGTCTTTAGTTCACTTATTGCAAAAGCTGGAACCAAGGCAGTTAAAGGAATATCCTCTATCGTTTCAGGTCGCTCTGCACCAGAGTAGTTCAAAAACAGTTCTAAATCTTTTTGCCTAGTATGTGCACTCATAAATTCTTTAAATGGAATTGCCGCACGGTTATAGGCTTCCTCTAAATTTATTTCTTCATTAAAAAGTGGTGTCAATGCTTGCTCATTTACGTCACTAAAAGTAGGTGCCATCACAAAAAATGTCAAAAACAAGGCTAATCCAATTAACACCTGATTCGGTGGCATTTGCTGAGTTCCAAGGGATGTCCGAACAAACGATAGTACAACAATAATCCTAGTGAAACTGGTCATCAATATCAAAATACTAGGTCCGAGTGATAGAACAGTTAAAAGGAGAAAAAGTTTTACCGATGTCGAAACATTCTCAGGGGCACTAGTATTAAAAAATTCCATGAATTCATTCATTCTTTGCTAGACTCCTTCTTTTCAAGCTGCTCGACAATTTTCTTTCTCCCTTGCTTTAAATCTGAAAATTGTTTTTCTAAGATGGAGGAAAATGAAGGCTTGTCCTCATCCTTCGCTTCCCTTCTTTTATCAAAAAATCGATTTATTACATCTCTTGGTTGAATAATGGATTCTAGCGTTGAATTATGTTGCTCAATAATGGCATTGATTTCTTCAACATCATCGATTTCCTTAAGAAGTTGAATCGAGTCTCCTACACCTACAACCAATATTCGTTCCCCGACCTTAACGATTTGAATTGATCGATTTGTTCCTAAACTAGTCCCACCTAAGTTTTCAATAAATTTCTGACCGTTAAACATTCGATTTCTTTTATTCACAAACTTCAATAAAAAATAAATCAGTGCAAGAACTAATAAGGTTGTAAAAATCATCTTAAAAAAGTCGCCAGCAGTAAGCTCATTCACAGGTTTTGGAATCTCTGTTTGCTCTTCATCATTTAAATTCCTATCTTTTTGTTCTTCTTGCTGGCCAAGTGTGTCACTGACACTTTTATTAATCTGTCCTTCTACAGCTTGTACAGGAAAAGTGACAAGCAAGGCATGAAAGAAGATAAGTGCTATAAAAACTTTATTAAAATACTTCACTTTTGTTGCCACTCTCCTGAGTTTGTATTTGGTCACCGCATAAGAAAACTATATTTTATAAATATCATTAACTTAATGTTTTACTGATTGCTTCAATCACTCGATCCGCCTGGAATGGCTTAACAATAAAATCTTTTGCTCCCGCTTGAATGGCATCGATGACCATTGCTTGTTGCCCCATAGCTGAACACATAATAACTTTTGCATTTGGATTAATCTTTTTAATTTCTTTTAACGCAGTAATACCATCCATCTCTGGCATTGTAATATCCATGGTAACAAGGTCTGGGTTATGTTCCTTATATTTCTCAACCGCCTGTGCGCCATCAGCCGCCTCAGCAACGACCTCATAGCCATTTTTAGTTAGGATATCCTTAATCATCATTCTCATAAATGCTGCATCATCTACAATAAGTATTTTATGTCCCATTAGAAAAGCCCCCTAATTTAATTCAATTTTTTAATGCGGTCACTTTGGCTAATAATATCAGTTATTCTGACACCAAAATTTTCTTCAATTACAACTACTTCACCTTGTGCAATGAGTTTGCCATTAACTAAAACGTCAACAGGTTCTCCTGCGAGCTTGTCCAATTCAATAATAGAGCCAGCAGATAATTCTAGGATCTCTTTTATAGATCGTTTTGTTCTACCCAATTCAACAGTAACCTGAAGAGGAATATCTAATAACATATTCAAATTTCTTGATTCAGCCTCTTGTAAATGAACTGGTTCAAACTCAGAAAAAACGGCTGGTTGAATTTCTGGTTGTTTCATTTGGATTCCACCTAGATGCTGTGGATTACTATTTGAAACAGGTTGATTGCTATCAGGCTGAACAGATTGATAAGAACGTTCGTGAGTTGATTCCATTTGCTGTCTATTCTGTTGTTCGTTCACAATTGACGGTTGTTCAGCAATCTCACTATATTCCTGATGTTCTGAAATAACCTCCATGGTTGGAGCAACCATTTCCGATTGTGGTGAAAGAAGTTCTCCCACTAGATCTTTCGCAAATTCGACTGGAACAAGTTGCATGATAGATGAATCAATCA
>Ga0079224_100000366_pt1 | contig 42645 bp, 34 predicted proteins | sample Stecom2015_FD_80414 | JGI IMG/M metagenome (GOLD analysis project Ga0079224, IMG submission 80414) | Agricultural soil microbial communities from Utah to study Nitrogen management - Steer compost 2015 | ecosystem: Environmental > Terrestrial > Soil > Agricultural land | place: USA: Utah... | reverse complement strand
GACGAGGCCACGGCTGACGAGGCCACGGCGGAGTCGACCGAGGCGAAGGCGGACGAGGCCACCGAGGCCGCGGCCACCGAGGACAAGAAGGAAGCCTGATCTGACTCGGGATTCCGGCAATGAGCCCGTCGCCCCTCCGGGCGGCGGGCTCATTCGCGTACGGCTCGACATCGCCTACGACGGCACCGATTTCACCGGCTGGGCCCGCCAGCCCGGCCTGCGCACCGTGCAGGGAGTGCTCGAGGACGCGCTGTCGAAGGTGTTCCGCGAGCCGATCCAGCTGACCGTCGCCGGCCGCACGGACGCGGGCGTGCACGCCGAAGGCCAGGTCGCGCACTTCGACACCTCGGCCGAGTTCGACGGCCCGAAGCTGGTGCACCGGCTGGCCAGGTTCCTGCCGAAGGATGTGCGGGTCACCGGCGCCAGGCCCGCGCCCGCCGACTTCGACGCCCGCTTCTCCGCCATCCGGCGGCACTACGTCTACCGGCTCACCACCGCCCCCTACGGCGCGTTGCCGCTGGCGGCGCGGCACGTGGTCGCCTGCAAGCCCGTGGTCGATCTCGACGCCATGCGCGCGGCCTCGCGACAACTGCTCGGGCTGCACGATTTCGCCGCCTTCTGCCGTCGCCGTGAGGGCGCGACCACGGTGCGCGAACTCCAGCGCTACGAGTGGGAGCGCCACGGCGACCTGCTGATCGCGCACGTGAGCGCGGACGCCTTCTGCTGGTCGATGGTGCGCAGCCTGGTCGGCGCCGTCCTGGCGGTGGGGGAGGGCAGGCGCAGCCCGGACTGGGTGGGCGGTCTGCTGACCGAGACCCAGCGCTCCAGCGCGGTGACCGTGGCGCCCGCGCACGGGCTCAGCCTCGTCGCCGTCGACTATCCGGCGGACGAGGACCTGGCCGTGCGCAACGCGCAGACCAGGGAGATGCGCACCGTGCCCGCGCCGGAGGGCTGCTGCGGCGACTGATCCGCGCGGCCGGTCACCGGTTCACCGCTGTCGCGTCACCGGTTCACCGCTGTCGCGCGGCCGGGCAGGCCGACGCCGCGCCGCCGAGGCGATCGGCGACGCGCGTCGTGTGGGCGTGACGGCGATCAGTTGCCCGTGCCTGCCTCGATCGTCTTCTGCTCGGCGCCGCCGGAGATCTCGATCCGGCGTGGCTTGGCGCGCTCGGCCATCGGGATCGTCACCGACAGCACGCCGTTGTTGTAGGTGGCGCTGATCTTGTCGGTGTCGACGTTGTCACCGAGGGACACCTGACGCATGTAGGTGCCCGCGAAGCGTTCCGACGCGATCCACTGGACGTTCTCGTCGCTCGGCAGGCTGCGCTGGGCGCGCAGAGTCAGGGTGCCGTTGTCTACGGAGACATCGACCGAGCCCGGGTCGACGCCGGGAAGGTCGGCGTTGAGCACGTAGTGGTCGCCCGCCTTGAACAGGTCCATGGGCATGAACCGGGGCGCGCGTGCGGTGCCGAGGCCCTCGCCGAGTAGCTGGCGGGCGACGGTGTCGATGTCATGGAACGGATCGAATCGCAGCACAGCAATCACCTCCCGCTCGATCACTGTGGCGCCCACTCCCTCGTTGAGCGCCGGAAGCTGTGCACCACCGAGATTAGCACTCGACTGGCGAGAGTGCCAGCATTCAAGTGACGAGAGTGCCAGAAGTGGTGGTTGTCGCGTTCTCTCGAGGGTTCGGCGGTGTCCGCGCGGGGAATGCCCGGTCGAGACTTCGGAATGCAGACGACAGGGTGGAGGTTGGTTTCCGGCATGACGGAATACGGACTCGGACGATTCGGTGTGTGGCGCGGCTACAAGGGCTTCCAGCCCGAGGAGGCCGCGGAGCTGGAAGAGCTCGGCTACGGCGCCCTCTGGCTCGGCGGATCGCCGCCCGCCGCCCTGGAGACCGTGGAGCCGCTGCTGGCGGCCACCGAACGGCTCACCGTGGCGACCAGCATCGTCAACATCTGGACCGCACCGGTCGCCGAACTCGCCGCATCCTTCCACCGGATCGAGAACCGCTACCCGGGCCGGTTCCTGCTCGGCATCGGCGTCGGCCACCCGGAGGCGGTCGACGCCTACCGCAAGCCCTACGGCGCACTGGTCGAGTACCTCGACAAGCTCGACGCGGCGGGCGTGCCGCGCTCCCGGCGCGCCGTCGCGGCGCTCGGCCCCCGGGTGCTCGAGCTGGCCCGCGACCGCGCGCTGGGCGCGCTGCCCTATCTGGGCACGCCCGAGCACACCCGGCGCGCCCGGGCGGTGGTGGGCGCGCGATCGCTGCTTGCGGTGGAACAGAAGCTGGTCGTCGACGACGACCCGGGGCGGGCGCGGTCGATCGGACGTCCGATGGTCGCGCGGTATCTGGGGCTGGCCAACTATGTGAACAATCTGCGCAGGCTCGGCTACGAGGAGTCCGATTTCGCGGGCGAGGGCAGCGACCGGCTGATCGACGCGCTGGCCGTGCACGGCACCGCCCGGCGGGTGGCCGAACAGGTGAGCGCGCACCTGGACGCGGGCGCCGACCACGTTGCCCTGCAAGCGCTGGGCGAGGACTACCTCACGCCCCTGCGCGAACTCGCACCGCTGCTCACCCGCTGAGCGGGGCGGAGGCCGGGCGCGCGGTGCGGAGACTCGGCGCGGGGAGGCTCAGCGCACGAACCGGGCGATGGCGTCGGTCGCCTCCTTGATCTTCGCCTCCGCCTCGGGGCCGCCCGCCACCGCGGCGTCGACCACGCAGTGACTGATGTGGTCCTCGAGCAGCCCCATCGCCACGGCCTGCAGCGCCTTGGTCATGGCCGAGACCTGGGTGAGAATATCGATGCAGTACTTCTCCTCCTCGACCATGCGCTGCAGGCCGCGCGCCTGCCCCTCGATCCGGCGCAGGCGCTTGAGGTAGTCGTCCTTGGCGGTGATGTAGCCGTGCCCGGCGTGGGCGTGCTCGACGCCCGCGTGCTCGTCCCCGCCGTGCACGTGGCCGGGTTCGCCGCCGGTGTGAACGTGTGCTGCGGTCTCCCCATGCTGGGCCGCGTCCGGGGTGGTCACACTGTCTCCTCGCTCGGGGCCGCCGAACGACGGCCTATACCCCCCTACGGTACAGGGGGAACGGCGGGCGGCGCCTGCTCCGAGCGGGTGCTCGTGCGCACAGACGACCCACCCCGGCCCCCGCTCGAGCGAGCCAGCGCGATGCCGCCCACCAGCAGCACCCCGCCCGCCATCTGCACCGGCGCGATCTGTTCGCCGAGCAGTATCCGCGCCAGCACCACCGCGAACAGCACCTCGCTCAACAGCACCAGCGACATCAGCGTCGAACCGATCCTGGCCGCGCCTGCCACCCCGCACAGGTAGGCCACCACCGTGCTGATCCCGATCAGCAGTGCCAGCGCCGCCCACACCGGCAGCGAGTGGTCGGCCAGCGTGGCGGTGGCCGCGCCGAAACGCAGCGGCAGGATCGTCGCCAGGCCGAGCGCCCAGGCGGTCAGCGCGGCCACGCCGAGCCCCGCGCCGAGCAGGGTGACCGGGCTCAGGCTGTCGGAGGTGCGCGCCGACAACAGGAAGAAGGCGGCGTTGCACAGCATGGACAGCGCCGCCCAGCCCAGGCCGGCCGCGCTCAGTGCCGAACCCTGGAAGACGTCGATCACCAGAGCCGCGCCCGCCAGCGCCACCGCGGCGCCGGTCAGGGTGCGTGCGCTCGGTCTGCGCCCGCGCACCGCCCAATTCCAGGCGATCACCACCACGGGCGCCAGGAACTGGATCATCAGGGCCACCCCCACCTGCAGGTGTTGCAGAGAGAGGAAGAAGGTGGCCTGCACACCGGCCACCGCCACCACGCCGAAGGCGGCGATGGTGCGCACGTGCCTCGGGCTCTCGCGCAGCTCCCGCAGATCGGCCAGCGCCGCGACCACGAGCACCACCGCGGCCGCGCCGGTGAGCCGGACGGCGAGAATGGCGCCGGGTGACCACTGCGCGGCCAGCACAGCCTTGGCCAGCGGGCCGGAACTGGCGAACGCCAGACCGCTCGCCACGGTCAGCCACACCCCGGACCGCGCCCGTGACACACGCACCTCCTCGACACCGTCAACCAGCTCTGTCGCCACCAGCATGCTCTGTCGCGACCAGCATGCTCTGTCGCGACCAGCATGCGCGACCGGGCCGGTCGGCCGGTCGGCGGGGTGAGATGTCCGGGGCGCGTCGCGCCGGGGCGGGTACTCGGGAAGAATGATCGGTCATGAGCGAGCTTCCCCGTCCCGCCCTGGCCGTCATCGGCGGCACCGGCTTCTACGATTTCTTCGACGCCGAGACGCACGAGGTCGACGTCGACACCCCCTACGGCAAGCCGAGCGCGCCCATCGCCGTCGGCGACGTGGCGGGCAGGCCGGTCGCCTTCGTTCCGCGTCACGGCAAGAAGCACGAATACGCCCCGCACACCCTGCCGTACCTGGCCAACATGTGGGCGCTGCGCTCGCTCGGCGTGCGACGGGTGCTCGCGCCCTGCGCGGTCGGCAGCCTGCGCCCGGACTGGGGCCCCGGCACCGTCGCGGTGCCCGACCAGCTGGTGGACCGTACCTCGGGACGGGCCCAGACCTACTTCGACGGCGGCGGCATCCACGTCTCCTTCGCCGACCCGTACTGCGCCGAGCTGCGCGCGGCGGCCGTCGGCGCGGCGGTCGAGGAACTGCCCATGCGCGACGGCGGCACCATGGTCGTGGTGCAGGGCCCGCGCTTCTCCACCCGCGCGGAGAGCCGCTGGTTCGCCGGGCAGGGCTGGGATCTGGTGAACATGACCGGCTACCCGGAAGCGGTGCTCGCCCGCGAGCTGGAGATGTGCTATTCGGCCATCGCACTGGTCACCGATCTCGACGCCGGTCTGGAGAGCGGCGACGGCGTGCACGCGATCGACGTGTTCGCCGAGTTCAAGCGCAATATCGAGCCGTTCAAGGAACTGGTCCGCAAGGCCATCGCCGCGGTGGACGGCACCGAGACCTGCGCGCACTGCCGCCCGCACGAGGGCGTCACGCTGCCCTTCGAGCTGCCCTGACCGCTACGCTCGCAGCTGTGCCGACACCGTTGCGACTCGAGGTGATCGTGGCCAGCGTGCGCCCGGAGCGGTTCGCCCCGGTGGTGGCGGACTGGTTCCTGGCCACGGTGCGCGAGCGCCGGGAATTCGACACCGGCGTGCTGGATCTGCGCGAGATCGCGCTGCCCGCCGACCTCACCGAGACCCCGGCGGTCGCGGATTTCCGCGCCCGTCTCGGGGCGGCGGACGCGTTCGTCGCCATCACCTCCGAGTACAACCACGGCTACCCGGCCTCGTTGAAGACCGCCTTCGACTCGGCCAAGCACGAATGGCGCGCCAAGCCGATCGGATTCGTCTCCTACGGCGGGATGTCCGGCGGTCTGCGCGCGGTCGAGCAGTTGCGGCAGGTGGTCGCCGAGCTGCACATGGTGTCGCTGCGCGAGAGCGTGGGATTCCACCGTGCCAGGAAGCGGTTCGACGCCGACGGCAACACCAGCGACGGCGCGGCCGTCGACGCCGCCCAGCGCATGCTCGGCCAATTGTCCTGGTGGGGAAGGGCGCTGCGCGACGCGCGCGCGGCCGAGCCCTACCCCGGCTGAACGCGCGGGCGGGTCGCGTGCCCGGTCAGTGCGCGTCGGCCATCGGCCTGCGGCCGCGCGGACTGCCGATGTAGGTGGCCTCCTTGGCGATGGAGACCAGCGTCAGATCGACCTGGGTGGTGCCGGTGCGCACGATCACCCTGTTGCCGATCGCACCCGGCTGGTGGATCGACAGGTCCGGCCTGGTGGCGGGCCAGCCCATCGGATCGCCGGTGACGTAGATGGTGGTGACGCCCGCGTGCGGTGCGGGCGCGAGCACACCGTCGACCACGGCTGCGGTGAATCCGGCGTCGGACTGATGCGCCTCCACCGCGATCGCCAGCCGTTCCGGGTTGCCGATGGTCTGCACCAGCTGGTCCCAGGCCTGCGGACGATCGGTGCGGATGAGGATGCGCTCGCCGATCGCCAGCGCGCGGAACACCAGCTGCTGGGCCAGATACAGCTCGCCCGCCACATAGACCGTGGAGATGCCCTGGCCGATGATGCGCACCGCGACACCCTGGTTGTTCTCGTCCGAGCCGATCAGCTGGCCGCAGCCCGAGGAGGGCAGGTGCAGCGCGCCGATGACGTCGATCGGGTACTCGCTCAACGGCACCACGTCGTCGGCGGCGGGCGCCGACAGCGGCAGATTGGCCAGCAGCCCTTCGCGGTGGCGGCCGTTCATCGAGATCATCCCGTCGAGCTTGCCGCCCTCGGGCAGCTCGCGGGTGGTCAGCCGCCAGGAGGCGCCGATGTTCACCGACTCCGCCGAGCTGCCCGGCCGCAGCCGCACCGTCATGGTGGTGCCGCGCGATGGCGCCACCCACAGCTGGGCCAGCAGGTCCGAGCCGAGATGGTCGGGGTCGACCGCGCTGCCGATGTTGATCGCGTTGCCGAGTTCGGCGTAGCGCCAGGTGTGGGTGATCTCGCGCGGGTCGTAACCCGCGGTGATCTGCAGCACCGCCTTGCGGATCTCGGGGGCGGTGAGGATGCGGGCGTTGCAGTCGGCGTCCTCGAGCGCGCGCATGATGCGCTGGGTGGCGATGGTCACCGCGCGTGAGGCGCCCTCGATGCCGCCGCCGCGACGAGCCGCCGCGCCCGCGCCCGCCACGGCGTCGAAGCCGATGGCAAGCCACACCGAGCGGTGCGCGGTGGCGGGCAGCGGGCCGAGCAGCGACTCGTAGATCTTGCCCGCCGGAGTGCCTGCGCGGGATCGGTGGCCGTGGCTGACGATGTCGATGCCGCTGAGCAGGATGTCGTGCTGGTTCAGGCATTTCGCCAGCTCGGGCAGCGGCAGCAGGTGCGAGGCCAGCACGGTGCTGCTGGAGATGCGGGTCAGGCCGCCGCGCGGCGGCAGCACCTCGACCACCGTGACCACCCGGGAACCGTCCCAGTACAGGCCGAGCGACCTGTCGTCGGGACCGCGATGGTCGACGGTGTCACCGATCCGGTAGTCGCCGCCGGTCTTGAAGCGCCAGAAGGTGACCACCCAGTCGAGCAGGGTGCGCTGCGCGATCGGGACCAGCGGGATCAGCAACGCGGCCAACGCGATCGGCAGCGTGTAGAGCGGCACCAGACCGATCAGCAGACAGAGGACGCCGACGGCGAGTGCGATGGCCTGCGCGGCGAGCAGATTCGCCATCGAGATGCGTCCGAACAGCGGGCGCGGCCCCGCTCCGGTGGCTTCGGCCATCAGGTCCCCCAAGTAACCGGCGCCGGCCGAATCCACCCGGCCGAGCTGAACAACAGTCCCCCGGAACTGTACTGTGTTGCCCGGATGTGAGCACTGTTCGGGGGAGGAACCATGCCTTCAAAGCCCACCACGCGATGGCAGGTGAGCGGCTATCGATTCCTGGTGCGCAGAATGGAGCACGCGCTGGTCCGCCGGGATGTGCGCATGCTGCACGACCCCATGCGATCGCAGTCGCGAGCCTACGCCGTCGGCCTGGTGCTCGGTGTCGTCGTGCTCGCCGGTTGCGGCATCCTCGCGCTGTTCCGGCCCCAGGACAAGATCGGTGACAACACGCTGCTCATCGGCAAGGAGAGCGGTGGCGTCTACGTCGTCATCGACGATGTCGTGCACCCGGCGCTGAACATCGCCTCGGCGCGGCTGGCCTCCGGTGAGAGCGGAAAAGCCGCCATCATCAAGGAATCCGAGCTGACGAAGAAGCCGCGCGGCCAGTTGATCGGCATCCCCGGCGCGCCCGCCGCGCTGCATTACGACGCCAAGGGCTCCGGCCGCACCTGGACGGTGTGCGACGTGCTCGCCGTCGACGGCAGCAACGACCTGGCCACCACGGTGATCGCCGGTGACCTCGACCTCGGTGACAAGGCCTCCGAGCTGGGTGCCGACCGGGCGTTGCTGGTGACCGCCCAAGGCCAGGACTACCTGGTCTACGACAACACCCGCGCCAGGGTGGACATGGACGACCGCAAGGTCACCGACGCGCTCGGCATCACCGGGATGACCCCGCGGCCGGTGGCCGAGGGCCTGCTGAACTCCATCCCCGAGGTGCTGCCCATCGTCCCGCCCAAGATCAACGATCCCGGTGCGAGCGTGAGCTACCAGATCGGTGACCACCGCGTCGGTGACGTGGTGCAGGTGTCCACCGAGCCGGAGAAGAACTACGTGGTGCTCACCGACGGCCTGCAGGAGGTGTCGCCGCTGACCGCCGACATCATCCGCAACACCTACCGTGCCTCGGGCTCGGACACCACCATCGAACAGGCCGACCGGGTCGCGGTCGACCTGGTGAACACGTTGCCGGTGTCCACCTACCCGCGCGAGCAGATGAGCATCGTCGACCTGAAGGACGAGCCGGTCGCCTGCATGTCGTGGACGCCGAACCCGGTCGCCGCCGAGCACAACGAGGGCGGCAAGCAGGCCGAGCTCTCGGTCGTCACCGGCCTGGCCCTGCCCGTTCCCGATAATGCCAAGCTGGTGCCGCTGGCCCAGGCCGACGGCGACGGCCCCAACGCCGACTCCACCTACATCCCGCCGGGCACCGGCGCCTTCGTGCAGAGCACCGGCATCGAGCCGAACAGCACCCGCAAGGATTCGATGTTCTACATCGCCGACACCGGCGTCCGCTACGGGATCAAGAACGCCGACGCGCAGAAGGCGCTCGGGCTGGACTCGGAGTCCGGGGTGAAGCCCGAGCCCGCGCCGTGGCCGATCATCGGCCTGCTCGCCGGCGGTCCGACGCTCGGCCGCGAGGAGGCCATGGTGGCTCACGACGGTGTCGCGCCCGATCCCTCGCCGTCACCGAACAAGGTCGGCAACACCAACTGATCGGGTCCTCGCTCGGTGCGACGCGATCCAACTGATCGCGTCGCACCCAGTGCATTTCGTCCGGTGTCGGCCCCGGCTGTCGCCGGATCTACCTGTCGTCGGGGGAGACCCCGAAGCGGCGGCGGATGGGGAATGAGGCCAGATAGCCGAGGACCGACGCGGTCGCGATCACCCCGGTGCCGATGAGCGCCACGTCGCGGGCCGTGTGGTCAGGGGGCGTGGGCGCCGGGGGCACCGCCAGCTGCTGATTCTTCGCCGGAGCCGGCTCCTTGGGCGGCAGTTCGCCCGGCACGGCGTTGGTCAGCGCGGCCACCGGATCGACGGCGCCGTAACCGATGTAGGGATTCCAGCCCTCGGCGGGCGCGTGCGCGGTGGCCTGGATGCGCTCGATGACCTCCAGCGCGCTCAGCTCGGGGAACCGGGCGCGCACCAGCGCGGCCACGCCCGCGACGATAGGCGTCGCGAAACTCGTGCCCTGGATCGTGGCCTGGTTGCCCTGCTGGTCGACGGTGCGGACCGCGGTTCCGGTGCCGCGCGGGTCCAGCGAGACCATGTTCTCGCCGGGAGCGGCGACACCCACCCACGGACCAGGGATGGTGAAGCTCGACGGCGCGCCGTCGGCGGCGATGGAGCCGACGGACAGCACGTAGTCATCCCAATGCGCAGGACTCACGTAGTAGGTGACGTTGCTCCACGGGTCTGCGGTCGGATCGAGCGGGTCGATGACCTGGTTGTCGCCGGGGCAGGCGTTGGAGTCCTTGTTGCCCGCGGCCACCACCACGACGACGTCCTTCTCCAGCGCCGCGTACCGCACGGCGGCGCCGACCTCCATGTCGGCGTCCTGATGCGAGGTGCCACACCAGGTCTCGGAGATGTTGATGACCGAGACGCCCATGTCGGCGGCCCGCACGATGGCCGAGGCCATGGTGTACAGGTTGCCGTAGCCGTCGGGGAGGTCCTCGGGGTTCTTCTGCGCCGAGAGCCCCTCCTTCTGGTACATCTTGCTGGTCTGGCGGATGGTGACGATCTGCGCCTCCGGGGCGACGCCTGCGAAGCCCTGGCCCGGCACCTGCGAGGCGGCGATGAGACCTGCCACCAGGGTGCCGTGGCCGTCGCAGTCCTCGGTGCCGTCACCGGAGTTCGCGACGAAATCGCCGCCCGCCTCCAGACCGGGCAGCCGAGGATGGCGGACCACGCCGGTGTCGATCACCGCGATGCGCTGGCCGGCGCCTTTGGAGAACTGCCAGGCGCGTTCCAGGTCGAGCGCGCGCTGGGCGTCCGGGATGGTCGGGCCTTCGCCGCCGGTCAGGATGTCGGAGCAGTGCGAGTTCGCCGGCCGCTCGGTCGGCTCCCGCGGCGCGGCGGGATCACCCGCGGGCTTGCGCCCCGGATCGACGGCGGGCGGCCGCTCGGCCAGCGCCACACCACCGTTGCCACCCATCCCGAGCGACGCACTCAGCCCTAGCGTCACCGCAGCGGCGGCGACGCGCCACCGGCCGCTCACAGCCCGCGGACGAGGGAGTAGAGCGAGGTCACCCAGAACACCAGCGGCAACACCGCGGCCACGAAGCCGTATTCGAGCAGCTCCACGGCCCGCCGCATCGGCGGGGTGGCCGACTGGTTCGGGATGATGATGCCGAGGATCAACGCCGACACCAGGATCAGCATCGCCGCGCCGAACACCGCCAGCGGCAGCTCCATGGTCAGCGCCGTGCCGATCAGCATGATCAGCACGATCGCCGCGCCGCCCACGACCAGCACGACCGCCTGCTCGGCGCCCGCGTAGGTGCGGCTGCGGAACATCAGCACCGCCGCGCACACCAACGCCAGCGCGATGCCCTGCCAGTACGGGCTGTCGGCCCACGGGTCGGTCGCGGCCAGCGCGCCCGCAGCGGTCACCAGCGTGGTCGCCGACACCAGTCCGGCGAGGTATTTCCTGGCGTGCTCGGACTTGGCGTGCAGCACCTCGAGGGTGGGCAGCGCGCGGTGGTCGTCGGGATCGTCCTCGGTGGGATCGATCGGGGTGCCGGGGGAGGGGACCGGCGGCAGCGGCAGCTTGGCCAGCAGCATCGAGACCCGCGGCGACAGCGAGAGACCGAGCAGGCCGAGCGCGGCGGCGACCGCGCCGATGGCCTTCACCGGCTGGTCGGTCAGCAGGCCGGCCAGCGAGGCCGGAAGCAGATAGACCGCGACGGTGGCCGCGCCGATGAACAACGCGAGCCCGACACCGGTGACCCGCCAGGCCAGTATCGACGTCGCGGCGAGCAGGGCGGAGGCCAGCAGCAGATGCGCCCAGCCGTAATGGTCGGGGACGTAGAGCATTCCCGCGGTGAAGGCGGCGGGCAGCGCGCATCCGCCGAGGACGAGCGCGGTGTCGGCGTCACCGTACATCCTGCTCAGCACCATGCCCGCCACCACGAGCAGGATCGCCACCGCCAGCGCCAGCGAGCCGCTCACCCACACCGGCAGCGCCTGCGGTGCGGTGAGCAGTCCGAGGCAGCCGACCAGCATGGTGATCGCGGCCAGCACCGAACCGGTGAGCCGCGCGGTGCGCGGGGTCCAGCCGCGGAAGTGGTCGGCGTCGGCGATCGCGACGTTGTACATGATGTCGTCGAACAACGGCGTCGGCGCGGTGTTGGACGCGCTCTCCAGCATGAGCAGCTCGCCGTCGCGCACCCCGTGTTCGCCCAGCGACAGCGAATTGGAGAAGGGCGGGTGGCCGATCCTGGCCAGCACCCACTCGGCGGGCTCGAAGCGCTCGCCCTCGTTGTCGAAGTCGTTGCTGCGGCTGTGCTGGGCGACCATGTCGACGACGCTGGGAATCACGAGCGCCACCGGCACGTCGACGGGAATGGCCATGTCGACCTGGGTGTGTTTGGCGAGGATCGTCACCCTCGCCAGGTCGGGTGCGCGTACGATGCCACGTGTTGCATCCTCGTCGATGTGGCCCATTCGCGCGTGCGTCACGATTCCCCCAACCTGGTGCTCTACCTCGGAATTCCGCTGTGGCCGCGCGACGCCGGGCGAGTTTGCGAACCCCGTCGTCCGGGCAGCAGAATGCGAGACGAACTGTACGACATGTCGGCGCCTGCCTCTACACTGAGCCCGAGTTGCCACATGCGAGGTAGGGGGATTCTCGGCGATGAGCACTGTCCGGTTCCAGCGTCGTGCGCGCCGGGAGATGCCACGCACGCCAGGCGGCGAGGTCACGCTCCAGCCGCCGCCCGAGATCCCCAGGGTCACCCCCGGCAATCTGCTGATGAAGCTCATGCCGATCGTCATGGTCCTGGCGATGATCGGCATGATCGGCCTGATGTTCACCATGGGGACGGGCATCGCCAACAACCCCATGATGCTGATGTTCCCGGTCATGATGATGGTCTCGATGGTGACCATGTTCGCCGGTCAGGGCGGCGGCAAGGGCCAGAAGGCGGCCGAGGCCAACGAGGACCGCAAGGACTACCTGCGCTATCTCGACCAGGTCCGCAAGGACGTCGACGAGACCGCGCGCCAGCAGCGCGCCTCGGTGGAGTGGAGCCACCCCGAACCCGGCCTGATCTGGATGCTCGCGGGCACCAGCCGCATGTGGGAGCGACGCGCGGGCGACAAAGACTTCTGCCACGCCCGCATCGGCATCGGCCCGCAGCGGCTGGCGACCAGGCTGGTCGCCCCCGAGACCGGCCCGGTCGAGGAGCTGGAACCCATCGCGGCGGTCTCGCTGCGTCGCTTCGTGCGGGCCCACTCCACCGTTCCCGATCTGCCCACCGCGATCGCGGTCAAGGGCTTCGCCACCATCGCCCTCGACGGCGACCGCGCCCAGGCGCGCGACATGGTGCGCGCGATGCTGCTGCAACTGGCCATGTTCCAGGGGCCCGATCAGGTGCTCATCGCCGTCGTCGCGGGTCCCGACACCGCGCGTGAGTGGGAGTGGACGAAATGGCTGCCGCACACCCAGCATCCCGACGCGCAGGACGGCATCGGCAGCCAGCGCATGTTCTACGGCTCCATCCGGGAGGCGCTGGCGAGCCTGCAGCCGCTGCTGCACAACCGGGTGCGCTACTCGCGTAACCAGCCCGCCAATCCCGGCCTCGTCCAGATCGTCTTCGTCGTCGACGGCGGTCTGCTCGAGTCCGAGGAGGACCAGCTGCGCGAGTCCGGCTACGAGGGCGTCACCATCATCGACCTGTGCGGATACGCGCCGCGGCTGGCCGTCTCGCGCGGCATCAAGATGGTGGTGGAGAACGGCGAGTGCGTCGGGCGCGGCGCCACCGGCAACATGGAGCGATTCGCCGCCATCGACCGGATCAGCATCCATCAGGCCCAGCAGGTGGCCCGGCGCCTGGCGCCCTATCGCGCGGCGACCCAGCGCAGCAGCGACGTCGAAGCCGAGGAGACCGAGGTCATCTCGTCGTGGTCGCAGCTCATGGGCCTCGGCGACATCGGCACGTTCAACCCGGAGAGCGCCTGGCGTCCCCGCTACGGCCGCGAGCGGCTGCGGGTGCCCTTCGGCGTCGGCCCGGAGGGTCTGCCCATCGAGCTCGACATCAAAGAGGCCGCCGAGAACGGCATGGGCCCGCACGGGCTGTGCATCGGCGCCACCGGTTCGGGCAAGTCCGAGTTCCTGCGCACCCTGGTGCTGAGCCTGCTGGCCACCCACTCGCCCGACCAGCTCAACCTGGTGCTGGTCGACTTCAAGGGCGGCGCGACCTTCCTCGGCCTCGACGGCGTGCCGCACGTGGCCGCGGTCATCACCAACCTGGAGGAAGAGGCCGACCTCGTCGACCGTATGAAGGACGCGCTGGCCGGCGAGATGAACCGCCGCCAGGAAGTGCTTCGCCAGGCGGGCAATTTCGCCAACGTCTCCGAATACGAGAAGGCGCGCGCCGCCGGCGCCGACCTCGACCCGCTGCCCGCGCTGTTCGTGGTGCTCGACGAGTTCTCCGAACTGCTCACCCAGCACCCGGATTTCGCCGAGCTGTTCGTGATGATCGGCCGCCTCGGCCGCTCGCTGCACGTGCACCTGCTGCTGGCCTCGCAGCGCCTGGAGGAGGGCAAACTCAAGGGCCTGGAGAGCCACCTGTCCTACCGGATCGGCCTGAAGACCTTCTCCGCCAACGAATCCCGTCAGGTGCTCGGCGTGCCCGACGCCTACAACCTGCCCAACGTCCCCGGCGGCGGTTACCTCAAGTCCGACTCCGGCGAGATCCAGCGCTTCCAGGCCGCCTACGTCTCCGGCCCCTACGTGGGCGGGGGCTCCCAGCGCGAGGTCACCCAGGCGGGCGTCGCGGGCGGCGAGATCGACGTCAAGGCCCGCCCGTTCACCGCGCATCACGTGGATTTCCGGCCGAGCGATCGGCTTCCGGTGCCGAGCGCCGCGCCCGACGAACCGCAGGAACACCACGGCGAGGACGGCGAGAAACTGTCCAACCTCGACATGCTCGTCTCGCGCATCCGCGGCCACGGCAGGCCCGCGCACGAGATCTGGCTGCCGCCGCTGGACGAACCGATGACCCTCGACCAGCTCAACCCGCGCTCGGTGCTCACCGGCGAGTACTCGCCGATCGCGACGCTGCGCGCGCCCATCGGGCTCATCGACCGGCCCTACGACCAGCGCCGCGACCCCCTGTTCGTCGACCTGTCCGGCGCGCGCGGCAACGTCGCGGTGGTCGGCGGTCCGCAGTCGGGCAAGTCGACCGCCCTGCGCACGCTGATCATGTCGATGTCGATGACCCACACCGCCGAGCAGGTGCAGTTCTACTGCCTCGACTTCGGTGGCGGCACATTGGCGAGCCTGGAGGGCCTGCCGCACGTCGGCTCGGTCGCGGGCAGGCTCGACGCCGACAAGGTCCGCCGCACGGTCGCCGAGATGACCACCATCGTGCGCACCCGCGAGGCCAGGTTCCGTCAGCTCGGCATCGAATCGATGGCCGAGTTCCGCAGGCTGCGTTCGATGGACCCGGCGAGCAGCCACGCCGCCGCGGGCGCGCACGAGGACCCATTCGGCGACGTCTTCCTCGTCATCGACGGTTTCGGTTCGATCCGCCAGGATTTCGACCCGCTCGAGCAGACCATCATGAACCTGGCGGTGCAGGGTCTGTCCTACGGCGTGCACGTGGTGATCGCGCTGGCCCGCTGGGCCGAGGCCCGCCCGGCGCTCAAGGATCAGATCGGCACCAGGATCGAGCTGCGCCTCGGCGATCCGATGGACTCCGACCTCGGCCGCAAGTTCGCCGCCCTGGTCCCGCAGGGTCGCCCCGGTCGCGGTATGACCCCCGACTGCCTGCACATGCTCACCGCGCTGCCGCGGATCGACGGCAGCTCCGCCCCGGACACACTGAGCCAGGCCGTCGCCGACGCCGTCGCCACCATCGCCCGGCTCACCCCGGGCAGGCCCGCGCCCGCGGCCCGCATGCTGCCGGAGGTGCTGCCCCGCGAGCAGCTGCTGCGGATGGCGGGCAACTGGCCCTCCCAGCTGCCGCGCGGCCGGAACCTGCGGATCCCGATCGGCATCAACGAATCCGAGCTCGCGCCCGTCTACCTGGACTTCAACGAGTCACCGCACTTCATCGTCATCGGCGACAGCGAGTCCGGGAAGACCACGCTGCTGCGTTCGATCATCGAGGGCATCGCGGCGTCGAACACCCCGAACGAGGCGCGCTTCATCGTCGGCGACTACCGGCGCACCATGCTCGGCCTGATCCCCGAGGGCTATCAGGCCGGTTACGGTTCCACCGGTCCGCAGTTCACACAGAACATGGCAGACCTCGCGGCCTACGTCGCCAAGCGCGGCCCCGGCCCCGACGTCACGCCCCAGGAGGTGCGCGACCGTGCCTGGCTGACCGGCCCCGAGCTGTACGTCATCATCGACGACTACGACATGGTCGCCACCTCGCTGGGCAATCCGACCGCCCCGCTGGTCGAACACCTGCCGCACGCGCGCGATCTCGGTTTCCACGTGATCATCGCCCGGCGCGCCGGTGGCGCCAGCCGCGCCATGTACGAGTCGACCCTGGCCAGGATGAAGGACTTCGGCGCGGCGGGCCTGATCATGAGCTGCCCGAAGGACGAAGGCGTGCTGATGGGCAGCGTGCGCCCGAGCCAGCTCCCGCCCGGTCGAGGCACCTACGTGACCCGTAACACCCAGGAGTTGATCCAGCTCGGCTGGATTCCGGGCGCCGAGTGATGGCCCAGGTCGAACTGGTCCTCACCGACACCAGGATCTGGTCGCGCGGTCCGGCCACCCACTGGGACGGCGTGCCGTCGGTGGTGCTGGGCAGCAACGGGAGCCTGGTGATCGGGGAGCCGCTCAGCCCGCACGGCCAGGTCGGCTCGGCGGTGCAGTTCGTCGCCGCCGAACGGGTGGCGCTGCTGCCGCGCGTGCCCGAGACCACCGAGGCGTTGGCGGCGCTGTTCGCCACCGTCCTGGAGAACCTCGGCCTGTCGGCCCCGTGCGAGCGGTTCACCATCGTCTGCCCCACCGAGTGGGGGGCGCGTCGTCGCGAGACCGTCGCGGTGGCCGCCCGCCGTTTCGCCGAGGACGTGGTCTTCGAAGCACTGGCCGCTCGTTCGGTGGTCACCGACGAGGCGACCCTGCGGGCCGGGCGCACCGTCGTCCTGGAATTCGGCGCGCTGACCACCACCGCCGCCGTGGTCGTGCGCACCCCCGAGGGCGCGCACATCGAAGGCTGCGAGTTCGAGCCCGATCTGGCGCTCGACGATCTCGGCGTCGACCCGGGTGCGGCCGAGGGCCTGGCCGCCGTGCTGACCCGCCTGCTCGACGGCGGGCGCGCCGACGTCGTCCAGATCTTCGGCGTCACCGAGCCGGCGAAGCTGAGCGTGATCGACCAGGTCGCCCGCCAGATCTGCGGCGCCGAACCGGAACTGCGGCCGGTCTCCGGCGTCGAGCTGCTGCGCCGACCCGAGCCCCGCGCGGGCTACGTCCCCGACCCGGTGCGCGCCATGCCCGACACCGAATGGCTGCAACCGTTGCGCCGCCGCGCCGCCGCCCACCAGCCGAAACACCACACCGGCCGCTATGCGGCCGCGGCCGCCACCGGCGTGGTGGTATTGGCCGCCGCCGCGGTCGGCGCCGTCATCGCCTTCGGCGGCTCCGAAGAATCCACCGCCCCCACCGAACCCGCGGCGGCCCCGGCCACATCGGCCCCCGCCGCCACCCCATCGCCGGCCCCCGCCCCGGCCACGACGAGCTCAGCCGCGGCGGCCCCGGCCACCCACACCCTCGGCCCGGTGACCTTCCGCGTCCCCGACGGCTGGCACGTGACATCCCCCGGCGCCACCTCCGCCCGCGTCGACCTCGGCCCCGACGACGGCTCCCGCCTGCGCCTGACCGTCACCCAGACCCGGGTAGCCGCCGACGCGGGCTACGCCCGCATCGCCGCCGACCTGGAAGCCCAGATGCAGCAGAAACCCTCCCTCGGCGACCTGCGCCGCGACGTGGTCTTCGCGGGCCGCTCCGGCCTGTCCTACATCGAACGCCCCCAAGGCGGTTCCACCGTCCGCTGGCACGTCCTGCTCGAACACGGCACCCAGGTCAGCATCGGCTGCCAGTACGTCGCCGAAGACGACTGGGCGGTGCTGGAACCCAGCTGCGAAGAGCTTGCCACGTCGATCGACGTGCAGCCGTAGGTGATCGGTCCGTTCGAGGCACCGGAGAACAACCCCGAGAAACAAGCTCGATGGCTCGAAGACACCCCGGAAACGCGTTCGGGGCCCCAGGCGCCATGCCCGAGACCCCGAACCGAATCGCTGAATCAGAACAGGTTGGCCAGCGCGGAGTCGGTGCTCTGCAGCTCCGAGTTGCCGCTGCTCACCAGCTGGCCGGCGCCGGCCAGGGTGGTGTTGAGCTGGTCGACGTTCTGCTGCCAGGTGCGCTGCAGGCTGGCGAAGGCCTCGTTCGTCGCACCCTTCCAGTTGGTGGTGACGAATTCCTCGACCTTCTTGTGGAACTGCTCGAGCTCGTCCCGAATGCCCTCGGCGCGCTTGATGATCTGCCGGGCACCGTCCTCGACGCCGGCGAAATTGGCGGAGATTTGCTGCGACATGGTTGTCAGGCTCCTTTAATGCGAATCTGCGGAGATTACACCGGGGGCAGATCCAGGCTCGAGACCTGAGCCTGCACCTTCTGGGCGAAATCGGTGTCCTGGTCGGCGAACGACGAACCGGCCTTGATGAGCTTCTCGGAGGTCTCGAGCAGCTTGTCGTTCAGCTTGTCGGCCTGGTAGTAGTAGCGCTCCATGAAGGCGTTGAACGCGTCGCGCGCCTGGCCCTTCCAGTTGGCCCCGTTCGTGACGGCGTCCTCATCCGCCTTCAGCGTACGGATGGCCGCCATCAGGTTTGAGTGCTGCTCCTGGAACTCCTTCGCCTTCTGGGCGATCAGTTCGGGGCTGGCATCAAGACTGCCTGCTTCAGCCATTGCGGCTCCTCCTGTATGTGTTCTCGGCCGACTGGTTCTCGATCCACCCGGTAGGTGCCCAGCCGATCCGTCTGTATGGTTCGACGCGATCCGCGCCGGATCGGTTCCATCGAATTCTCGGCGGTTCCGTCGATCCGCTCACATCGACATCGCCTCCCCACCGGTCCTGCCGTCTGTCCGCCGCGGTCTGTGCGACTCGCGGAATCACCGGAGCGAATTGCCGATGGCACGAATGCGTCCGTAGGTCTCACCGACTGGGACACCGCAGAAGGGGCCTCGACGACTACCCCCGCAAATCTCGGACCGCGGTGCTTGCACGTCGGTCGGCGCCAGCGCTCGTTCCCCTCCTTCCCCCCTGCTCGGCACACGTGATCCGCCAGGCTGGCTCCGATCACCCTAGCTCAATCGGTCCAGGTAGCGCTAGCGCGCGCGAGCGTGCGTGATCACTACGACGCAGGTGAACGGCGGTGTGTACCGCGCTACTGGCCGACCACCTTCGCGATGACCGGAACCATGTTGTCGGCCAGCAGATCGGGCGACTGATCGGTCCATACCTGGAAGGCCTGCACCGTCGCGAGATCGTCGACGACCACGATCCGCGCCGTGCTGTTCATGATGGCATTGGGCAGGCCGCGCAGACCACCGTTGCCCGCCTGGCTGTCGGTGCGCAGCACGATCACCACGTCGGAGTCGACTTCGGTGTTGTAGGCGGAAACCGACAGCGGACGAGGCGATTTCTCGTCGCCCACCGCCTTGTAGGCCTGGCTGTAGCGAAATCCGATCTCCTCCAGGAAGCGGGCTTGGGAACTCGGTGTGAGCACCGCCGACAATGTCGACTCACCGAAATTGAACGCGGTCACCGTCTTGCCCTGGAACTGCGGATATTCGGTGCGGACGGCGGCAAGCCGACCGGAGTCGCCGCCGTCGGAATTCGGCCTGGTCAGCAAGTAGGTGCCCGCGGCGACCACGGCCGCCACCACCAGGGTGAGGATGACGGGCAGCAGCAGTGCTCGTCCCTTCGACCTGCGCGGCTGCCCGTTGCGCAGGGTGTCGACCAGGTGTTGGTCCGTGGGGTCGTAGGGCGTGACGGTCGGCGAATGGCCCGTGCCGATCGTATGCGTAGCGGTGGGTATCCGCGGCTGTGAGGTGAACTGTGCGGTGGGTACCCGGGGCTGGGTCGTCGGAGCCGGGGCCGCCGGTGGCCTGCCGTAAAGGGCGGCCTCGGCATCCTGGACGAACTCACGACATGTCGAGTAGCGGGCGGCGGGATCCTTGGCGAGCACCTTCGCGATCACGGCGTCGAGTGCGGCGGGCACCCCGTAGCGCACGGTGCTCGGTTGCGGTGGAGGCTCGTGCAGATGACCCATCATGACCACGGCGGGCACCGTGGAGGGATACGGGTTCTGGCCAGTGAGCATGCGATAGAAGGAGCAGCCGAGGCTGTAGATGTCCGAGCGGTGGTCCAGGCGCTCACCCAGCAGTTGCTCCGGCGACGCATAGGCGACCGTGGCCATGAAGTTTCCGGTGGCGGTCAACTCCTGGCCGTCCTCTGCCGACTTCGCGACGCCGAAGTCGGTGAGCAGCACGCGCTCCTCGTCCTCGCTGTCGACCGTCGAGAGCAGGAAGTTCGCCGGCTTGATGTCGCGGTGCAGCAGCCCGCGCCGGTGAGCGTAGTCGAGGCCCTTGCCCACCTCGGAGACGATGCGCAGTGCCCGCTGTGGCGTCATCACCGCGGGCCCCTTCGCGGTTTCCGCCGCGGCGTCGACGCCGTCGACGTACTGCATCGCGATCCAGAGCTGGCCGTCCTCCTCGCCGCGGTTGTAGACGGTGACGATATTGGGATGGTCGAGTCCGGCGGCCAGATTGGCTTCGCGCTCGAACCGTGCGCGGAACTCCGCGTCGGTGGAGAGCTCGGCGCTGAGCACCTTGAGTGCGTCCCTGCGCGGCAGAATCGGGTTCTGCGCCAGGTACACCGTGCCCATTCCGCCGCTGCCCAGCACTTTGATCACCCGGTAGCCGCCGACGATCGCTCCGGGCCGCAGAGCCATTCGATCCTCCCTCATCGCGATGGTCGGCGCCCGGCTGCGGCGGTTCGGTGAACTCGACGCCCGGACTCGCGCCTCGGAGCAATCTAGCAAGCAGGGCGAACGATCTCGACCCGTCGTCCGGTCGGGCGTACGGGGCCCGGCCCCGGCCACCGGGCACCGGCTGTGGTCAGGCCTCGGCGAGCAGACCGTACTGAGCAGCCGTGCGCTGGTGGACCTGCTGGGTATTGGCGCCCTCGACAACCGCGACGTACCGGCCGACATGGAGGAAACAGGTCGGGGGATACCGGTCCGCCGACGATTTCGGGTCCTTGCGGTCGTAGCAGCCCACACCGGCCATGTTCGGTGGGGAGTCGATCGGGGCGTACCGTGCCGACTCGGCGTCGGCGAGCGCGGCGAGGAGCCGGGCCGCTGCCGGGGCATCAGCGGCCCGGTACAGGACCGCGCCGGAGATCGCGACGAGATCGACGCCGGTGTCGGCGTAGGCGGTCTTCGCCAGGTCGGCTCGCAGCGCCGAATGCAGCCAGGCCTGCCTGGGCAGCACCATCGACGGGTCGGTGTCGCCGGTGAACTGCGCGGTGTTCTCCAGGGGCAAGGTACGGGCCAGCATCGAGTCGGTGTCGATGGGGAGCGAGTCGAGCTGGTCGGCGGGGGTGGGGGTGTAGTCCGACAGTCCGTCGAGGATCGCCCGCAGCGCCCGCTGGACGAGGGTGGTGGAGGCGGTCGGTTCCGACGGTTCGGACACCGGATCCTCGGCTCGGACGAGAAGCACCATGTCGTCGCGTACGAGCTGGGCGTCGACCCGGCGGTGCTGAGTGGACCACCGTGCTTGCGCCTCACCGAAGTCTGGAACGGTGACAGGGGTGTCGTCCGGCCACTTCTGTTGGGCACGTGCCGACATGAGTCCGGCCGCGTTCGCCGCGGCTGCCGCCGAGTCGAACCGGAGGGTGACCATCTCCAGCGCGGTGCCGAGCCCGATGCCCTGTCTGCGCTGCCCCCGGCTCTGCCATCCCGCGACCAGTCCGGGCGTGAGCTGGGCGAACTCGGCGCGCTCGATCAGGGCGATATCGCTGGGCAGCAGGATCGGCGTGATCCGGCGGTCGACGTAGATGGAACTGCGATGTACCAGGCGGGCGTCGATGTCGACGGCTGCGGGGAGTGCCGTGCCGAGTCGCGCGGCCTCGAGCATGGCGCCGGTGTGCTCGGTCCGAGCCTGTTCCTGGTCGCGGGGTGTGGTGGAGTAGTTGCCCGGATCCAGTTGGGTGAGGTCGAAGGTCGGTCCGCCGGCGTTTGCGCCGGACTCGTCCGAGCATCCGGCGATGAGCAGAACGGCCGCGAGTCCGGCGGCGAGGATGCGGCCTGCGGTGGTGGTTCTCATGACGGTCACTCGCTTTCGGCAAGGATCGCGTACTGGGCGGCGGCGCGTTCGTACAGCAACGGGTCGATGCGAGCGGTCGAGGGGATGAGTCCGAACACCACGGCCACATAACGGCCGTAGACGATGACGCACTGGGCGTTGAAGTTGCGGACCGGATCGGTCTCGGCCAGCTTCAGACAGCGCACGTCGTTTAGCCCAGGCGGCGACGGAAGCTCTTCGTCGCCACGGTCGCTCTGGGACAGGGTGGTCTGGAGGCGGAACGCGGCGGGTAGATCCTCGGTGCGGTAGACCACTCCGCCCCGGCGGCCGACCAGATCGACTCCGCTGTCACGCATCGTCCGTGCCACCTCGGCGGGATTGCGCTCGAAGTGCAATTGGGCGTCCGGGGTGAGTGCGCCGAAATCGGAGTCGCTGTAGAACGGGTCTCCCGCTGCCGCGGGCAAGGCGCGGCGCATGATGCCGTCCGGGTCGGCCGGGATGTCGAGCAGGTCGTCCAGCGGGATGGGCACATGCTCGTCCAGCGCTGGGATCTGCAGTTCCAGCGTCTTACCGGTGACCTCGGCCAGGGCCTCTGGATTCGGCTGTGGGACGCCCGCGTTCACCACCACGAGGTAAACGTCGTGGGCCAGATAGGAGATGGCGGTGAGGTCATCGGCGGAGGAAGTACGCGCCTCGGGAAAGTCCGCCACGATGACGGGATGCCGATTCGGCTCGGCGCCGGTGACGGCATCGAAGTCGAGCGCGGCCTGCCTGCTCGCGGCTTGGGTGGGGAAGCGCAGGACCGAGACGATGAGCTTCTTGCGGTTGCGCAGGTCGCCGTTGGTCCGTGACACGTACACGCCCGCGACGAGGCCGTTGCGTTCCGCGGCGGGCTGGTATTCCGCCGGGAACGTGCCTGACTGGGCCAGTCGCTCACCGTTCCAGAACAACTCGACGTCGCCCAATTCGTGGATCTCGGGGTCCACGTCGACCGAGTGCACGAGGTGGCCCAGCATGCGCCTGGCCTCGATGAGCCGGATTTCGGGGATTCCGTCGATGTCGGGATCGAATTCGGTGGGCTCCGGCACGTAGCCGCCTGTCCGCAAGGTAGCCGGATCCACAGGGAACAGGCCGGGCACGGCCGTACCGGTGACCGTGGACGAACACCCGCTCGCTCCCGCGACGACGACCGCCAACACGGTCAGGACAACTCTCAACTTTCGCATTCCCCCAGCCCTTCGTGTGTCCGTCTCCGGTGCCCTCGGTGCGCCGTCCCTGTTCGGGACGGCTCAGTTCGCGGTCAGCAACACGTATTGCGCTGACATCTTCTGGTGTAGATCGGCCAGTTGCCTGGCGTAGGCCTGCACCACGTACCGGTCGATCTGCATGATGCACAGGTGCATGCTGATCTCCGAGAGTCCGCTGATCGGGGCGTCGCGGATGCACTCGACGTGATCACCGAGGCCACGCGGTGTCTCGACCACGGTCTGTTCCGCGTCGAGATCTGCCGTGTACCGCCAGCTCTCCCACAGCTTCTCCGCCCCGGCTGCGGTCGTGCTCCGTGTCACGACGGAATCGCCGAAGGAGATCAGATCGACCTCTGCCTCCCGCAGATTCGCCAACGTGTCCGGGCCGCCGTCGACGAGGGTGAGAACTCCCCGTCCGGTGTAGGTGCCGTCGGGATCGGCGCGCACCGGGTCGGCCGGGTTGCTCGGCAGGGTGCGGCCGAGCAACCCCTCCGGGTCGCGCGGAATCCTGGCCAGTTCATCGGCAGACGTCGGCTCGAACTCGTCGAGCAGCGGAATCTGGACGTCCAGCAAGCGTTCGGTGTGGCCGATCAGGTTCGACAGATCCGGCGGGGAGAGATCGTCGTCGACCTTGATGAAGACGACGTAGCGGTCGTGCACCGTCCATGAGCCGAGCGAGGATACCGTCGGTCGCCAGTGTGCGGTGGCAGACGGATATTTCGGCAGCTGCACGGGCATGTTGTCGACGTTGTAGGTGAAGTCGTCGTGTTCGAGGGCGGGCCCGACCTCTGCGGCGGTGGCGCTGTCCGGGAACATCAGCACCGCCACGTTCGCCGTGCGGCGCGGAGCATCGGGCTCGCCACCGGTGGACCACGAGTTGATCCAGCCCGCCACGAGATCCTCGGCCACTTCGTCGAAGGTGTCGTTGATGACCAGGGCGCCGAGCGCCTTCCGATCGAGCACGACATGAGGGCGCACGAACCAGGCGTCGGTGACATAGCTGGGGTCGGCCTCGAACGGCAGGACCACATAGTCGGCCAAGCGTTGTGATTCCACCGTGCGCGCCTGGTTCTCGCTCTTGGCGTTGCCGAGGACCTGCGGTTCGGTCTGGTAGTTCCCGACATCCAGGGTGGCCGGGTCGGTGGTGACCCGTAAGGGCGTGCCCGTCACCTGGTCGCCGCAGCCCGCGGCGAAGGTGAGTGCGACGGCACAGGTCACAGCGGCCAACGGTCGTCGCCACGACGAGGTTCGCTTCATGAAGTTCCTTTCGGGGCCGTCGTTTCCCGACTCAGTCCTCAGCTGCCAAGAGCAGGTACTGGGCGGCGATGCGCTGGGTGAGGTCCTGGGGCTGGGTGGCGGCGACGGCGGCGACGTAGCGGTCGTGGGTGAGATAGCACTGGGTGGTGCGGATGGGGCGGGGGGATTCCGGGGTGCCCGCGGGTTCCTGGACGCAGCGGGTGCCGGGAGGGGAGCCCTCGGGGGCGTCGGTGGGGGACATGTCGGTGTGCTGTTCGACGAGGGCGCCGACGAGGCGCTCGGCGGCGGCGGTGTCGGCGGCGCGGTAGATCAGGGAGTCGGCGCGGGCCACCAGGTCGACGCCCGCGTCCTCGAAGGCGCGGGCGGTGAGGTCGGGGCGGCTGTCGACATGCAGGAAGACCCGGGCCGGGTAGACGGCGGTTGGGTCGTTGTAGTTGCCGGGTTCCGGGTAGGGCAGGGTCCGGCCGAGCAGGCCGTCGATGTCGGCGGGGACCTCGTCGAGGCGGTCGGGCGGCGTCGGGTCGTAGGAGTCGAGGCGGCGGATCTGCTCGTCGACGACGGAACGGGTGAACTCCAGCAGCGGCGCGGGGTCGGGCGGCAGGGCCAGACCGTCGGAGACGTAGGTCTGCAACAGGTATTCGCCGTGCGTGGTCCACGCCTGCACCGAGTCGTAGGCGGTGCGGTAGGCGCGGCTCGACGGATGCCCGGACAGCGTCAACGGCTCCTTGGGTGGGAATTTCTCGTTGTTCAGCTCGGCGAGCACGTTCTTGGCGTTCTCGGCCTGCTCCGGGGTGGTGAACCGCAGGACGGTCAGGGTCGCGTCCAGGCCGAGGTTGGTCTGCTCCCGGCGGGAACCCGCCGTGCGCCAGCCCGCGACGAGGCCGGGAATCCTGGCGTTGTAATCGGCGACGGACTCGAACAACCCGGACACCGTCGGATGCTGGGCGGTGAGGTGGCGGGTGGTGATGTTGCGGCTGCCGAACACCAGGCGCGGGTTCAGGTCCATCATCAGCACCACGTGCTCGGCCAGCCGGATCGACTCCTGCCGGGAGCCGGTGGCGGGGGTGCGCTCGGCCTCCATGTCACGCGGGGTGGTCGGGTAGTTGCCGGGATCGAGTGTGAGCACGGGGGCGGGCGTATCGCTCTCGCCGCCGCACGCGGCGATCACCAGGCAGGTCACGGCCACCGCCAGCGCGCGGGCGCGGCGGCGCGTGCGGACACCGGCGGTCATGCCTCGCTCCTCGCCAGGATCGCGTACTGGGCCGCCGCGCGCTGGTACAGGCCGGGGTCGAGGCCCAGTGACGACGGCTGGGTCGAGCCGACGACCGCGACGTAGCGGCCGTAGGCCAGGACGCAGACGGAACCGTATTCGCTCACCGGGTCCTCCTGCGCCAGCACGCGGCAACGGGCGTCGTCCAGGCCGGGCGGCGGGTCGATCTCCTCGTCGTCGCGGGCGGGTCCGGCCAGCACGGTGTGCAGGCGGAGGGCGGCCTGTTCGTCGCCGGCGCGGTAGACGGTGGCGTAGTTGCGGGCGACCAGGTCGACCCCCGCGTCCTCGAACGCCTCGCGTGCCGCGGCGCCGTCGAGTTCGAAGTGCAGTTGCGCCTGCGGCGACAGCGCGCCGACGAACGATTCGCCGTAGAGCCATTCGCCCTTCATCGCGGGCAGGGTGCGGCGCATGATGCCGTCGGGATCCAGTGGCAGGTCGAGGATCTCGTCGATGGGGGTGACGGTGGCCGAGGCCAGCCGCTCGAACTGCAGGTCGAGCAGATCGGAGGCCACGGCGAGTATCGCCTCCTCGTCGGGCTCGTGCCGGTTGAGCATGGTGAGCACCACGAACGGGCCGCGCGCGACCACGAGGTAGCCCTTGGAGCCGTTGCCGGTGCGGTACTCGACGCCCTCGTGACCGGGGACGGGCAGTCCGCGCAGGTCGGGGTTGAGACCGTGCAGCGTCGCGTCGAGGTCGGCGGCCGCGGCGCGCGCCGCCTCGTCGGAGGGGAAGCGCAGCAGCGCGTGATTGGCCAGCTTCAGCGCGCGGACGCTGTCGTTCGACCTGATCGTCAGTACCCCGGCGATCAGGTGGTGGCGCTGCATCACGTCCTGGAACTCGGCGGGATAGACGGCGTTGAGGCCGTCGCCGAAGAGACCGTCGGAGCTGCTGTCGATCAGTTCGACATCGTCCAGGTGCGTGAGCTCGGCATCGAACTCGAAGGGCGGCACGAGATAGCCGAGCATGCGCCTGGCCTCGATCGCGTACACCTGGTACGGATGCTGGATGTCCGGGTCGAAGGCGGTGGGTTCGACCGGATAGGGGCCGGTTTCCAGGGTGGCGGGATCGACCCGCGTCACCGCCCCGATCGCCGCTCCTTCCACGGTCTGCCCGCAACCGGACAGCATCATCATCGGCGCGAGCCACAGTGGCGTCAGCCACCGCAGCCGTGCCCGCCCACCCCACATCACCGGTACATCCCCCCAGTTCATCGCCTCGATCGCCTCGCCGCGGATACTACCTACCGCTGCCTCGGTGGTTACAGGCTGTTCGCCAGCAGCGCGTATTCCGCGGCGACCTTCTGCCGTACGTCGGGCTCCCTGTCGCTGACGAGGATCCCGACGTAGCGCTTGTACGGCACATAGCAACGGTACTTGTACTGCCGGTCGGGGTCGCCGAGCTCGTTGAGCTGCACGCACTTCGCTCCCGGCACGTCCTTGGGCGCGTCGATCGGGTCGTAGGTCGCCGAGACCGCCTCGAGCAGCCCGTCGACGAGCACGCGTCCCGCCTCGCCGTCACGGACCCGGAACAGCAGGTCGGGGCCGACGACGGCGATCTTGTCCGCCCCGGAGTCCTCGATCAGCCGCTCGGCCATGGCCTGGTTCTCGGTGTTGTGCACGGCGTCGACCGCGGCCACCACCATGAAACGAGACGTGTCGGGCTCCCAGCCCTCGCGGTCCTCCACCGCGACGCGGGCCAGCAGATCGTCCGGGTCGACCTGCAGCGAGTCGAGCCGGTCGACCGGGGTGGCCTGGAAGCCGTCCATCGCGGGCAGCTGCGCGTCCAGGGTCTTGTCGACCCAGGTCACCAGATCGGCGCTGTCGGCCTTCGGCCGCCTGATGTACAGCGAGACCACGAACTCGCGGTGGGCGATGAAGGTGCCCACCGAGGCGATGCCGGGCCGCCAATGGATGTAGGCGTCGGGATATTTCGTCGAACCGAGCCGCTGGTTGTCTGGGGAGACGCCGATGTCGGCGTCCTCGAGTTCGCGGGCGGCCAGCTTGGCGGTGGCCTCGTCGGGGAAACGCAGCACCGCCGTGGTGACCACGGTGCTCTCCGGGCCCGCGGTCTCCTCGCCGGGCGGATCGGGCGCGTCCCCGCCCTGGGCGGCGTAGCCCGCGACGAATTTACGGGTGTCGAGCACCGGCTTGGACACCGAGGCCAGATAGCGCAGCGCCGCCGGGGTGTCGCCGAGCACGCTGGAGCCGTGCCCGTAGCGCAGCGACGGGTCGATCCGCACGGTCGGCACCACGGTCTCGGACATGCGCATGGCTTCCAGCAGCGCGCCCCGCCCACCGGATTCCTGGTCGTAACGATGCTTGGTGACCTGATAGGGGCCCACCTCGAGGGTGCGGACGTCCGGTTCGCCCGGTAGTGCCGTGCCCTGCACCGCACCGCACCCGGCCAGCGCCGTCACCGCCGCCACTGCCATCGCCATCGCCGCCACGCGTTGAGTCCGTGCCATGACGCGCCCCTCGTTCCTCCCGTTCCTGCCGAAAAAGGTACCCGAACCCGGCCTCGGACAGGCAGGGATGAGCAACGGCTCGGCGACGCCGCGCCGGGCCGTGCAATACCCTGGACCGCATGGCGGGCAATCGGGACGATCAGGCGGGCGGAGACCGATAGCGGTGCAGGATCGTCAGGTCGAGATCGTCGCCGGTGGGCACGCGGTGGCCCGTGTGTGCGGCGCGCTGCTGGTGGTCGCCCATCGTGGCCGGACCAGGCTCACCCCCGAGGAGCCAGCGGCGCTGGCCCTGCACGCGCTCGGCGAGATCGTGCGCGACGCCCAGCGATTCCAGCCGTCCGGGCCCGGCCCGCTGGTGGCGCGAGAGGCCACCCGCTGGCTGATGAAGCACGCCGAGCGGATCAGTCCCGGCGTGCCCATCGATTTCGGCATCGTCTCCCCGGCCGAACAGGGCGGTCTCGCGGTGTTCCTGCACGGCGCGGTGACCGCGGTGCTGGCCGGCGACGGCGGGGTCGAGCAGTTGCGCGGCAGCGACGCGGCTTTCACCGTCGACCGGGTGGTCCCGATGCCGGCCCGCGCGGTCGGGCTGTTCGTGGACGAGGCGGGCGGCGGGCTCCCCGCGCTGCCCGAGGCGCCGGGCATCGGCAGCCTGATCGACGGCGTGGCCGCGGCGGCCGGGGCGATCCTGTGGACCGCCGCGGACTGGTGGGCGGCAGATCCCGCGCCGGGCGCGCCGGTGGCCGAGGCCCCGGTGCCGACCGCGCGGGTCGAGCAGCAGCCGCACGCGCACGCGCCCACCGAGCGCGACATCGCGCCGGTGCGGCCCGCCGCGACGTTCGACGCCGACCCCGAGGAGGATCCCGAGGACTCCACCCGCACCTCGGTGCCGACCTCGATGATGGACGCCGTCGACGACCGGCCCGCCGAACAGCCGGGCCCGGTGGCGGGCACCAATCCGGCGCCGCGCCCCGACCCGGAGTTGCAGCGCAGGCTGGAGGCCACCGCGCGCGCGACCGCGCTGACGGTCAAGGTGCTCGGATTCAAGTGCGCCCGCGCCCATCCCAGTGATCCCCGCTCGGCGTTCTGCACGGTGTGCGGCATGCCGGTCGACCAGACCCAGGCGCTCATCGAGGTGGTCCGCCCGCCGCTCGGCATGCTGATCCTCGACGACGGCATGACCTACATGCTGGCCGCCGACGCGGTGCTCGGCCGCGACCCCGAGCACTCCGACGCCGCCCACCAGGGCCTCGTGCCGTTGAAGATCGACGACGTCTCCGGTGGCATGTCCCGCGCGCACGCCGAGATCCGGCTGGTGAACTGGGATGTCACGGTGGTCGACCGCGGCTCCACCAACGGCACCAGGGTCAGGCCGCCCGGCTACCGGGACTGGATCCGGCTGCACCCCTACCAGCCGATGACGCTGATCCACGGAGCGGAGATCATGCTCGGCAACCGGGTGCTCCGCCTGGAACCGGCCGCGCCCCCGCCCTTCGGCGGTTGAACCGCTCCGCGACGAACGCGGCGTCGCCGTGCCCGGCCGGTCAGGAATACCGGGAGGTGCAGGTGTTCTCGCCGTACAGCACGCCGGCGCGGAAGGCGTCGACCCTGGCGAATCCGCTCGGCACCGTCTTACCCTGCACGTCGCTGGCGGCCAGGCCGTCGGTGAGCAGACCGGAGACCGCCTCGTCCAGATCGCCCGCCGCCAATGAGATGTTGCCCTCGGAGCGCTGCCGGTTCGGGTCGGCCAGTTCACCGGTCACCACGCCCGCCAGGCAGGCGGCGCGCAGGCCGGTCTTGGCGCCGCTGAGCGACTGCCCGGCGGCGTGCTGCACGGCCAGGGTGTAGCGGGCGATGAACACGACGTAGCCGTTGTAGTCGCCGGAGACCTTCAGCGGCAGCGGGTCGTCCGGGTCGCTGTCGTCGGTGCCGCGCTCGGCCAGCAGCGGGATGTCGGTGGCGATGGTGTTGTCGGCCGGGCAATACGACACCGGGGCGGTGGTCACCCCGTCGGCGCAGGAGATGGTGGCGCCGGAGTAGTCGTAGGTGGGCGGCTCGTCCAATGGCAGGATCGAGGCCAGCGCCTTGCTCAGTTCGATCAGGCTGTCCTTGTCGATCGGGTACTCGCCGTCGTGGCCGCCGAGGGTCTGCGGCAGATTGCCGCGCCGCTGGTTGATCTCGTCGATGTCGATGCTCTTGCAGGCCACCGGGCCGTCGGTGAAACCGATCTGCACGGCTGTCACCCGCTCGAACGCCGAGCCGTGCACGCTGTCCGGGTCGTCGGGGTCGCTGTCGCGGATGGCGACCGTCGCGGCGAGCACCGAGTTCAGCCCGTCGGAGGTGTTGATGGTGAAGTGCGCCGACTTGTCCTCGGCGACATGGCGGATGAACGCCCCGGCGAAGCAGTCGGCCTGCTGCTCCTTGACGATCACCGGATCCTTGCCGGTGACGATCTGGGACTGGTCCTGGATGGAGTGCCCGTACTCGTGGGCGAGCACCATGACCACCGCCATCTGGCCGAATGCCTCGGTCATGGTGGGCAGCAGCACCGCGCGGTCCCAGCCGATCGACTTGTCCAGCCTGCAGTAGGCGGCGTTCACCAGGCGGTAGGTGGACTCCTTGCAGAACTCCGGCCCCGTGGACCGGCGGTCCCTGGCGCTCCAGGACACCAGCCGCTCGACCGGGACGAACTCGCCGCCGAAGGCCTTGGGGTACTCCACCCGCCAGTAGGTCTCGATGTCCTCGACGGCGTTGAGCGCCAGGGTGTCGATCTCTCCGCCGTCGCCGTTGACCGCGGTCAGGGTGGTGTCGGGGACGCCCTCGCGCGGGCCGCTCGGGCCGCTGGTGGTTGGCAGGCCTGCCACCTTGAAGGGGTCGTCGTAGACCGAGACGGCGCGGCCGTCGACCGAGCGGGTGCAGCCCGCCAGCACGGCGAATACGCAGAGTACGACGGTGAGGACGGTGGTCGCTCGGAGTCTGGCCAAGGCTCCCCCTCGTCGGCCTGTTCTGCGGTCGAAATCGTGTGCCGGATCGGGGGTGGACGAGCTTCCGGGGCCCCTCCCGATGTCCGGTCGATGGCATAGTATCCGCTGCATGTCTTCACCGGGGGCGCGCACCATCACCGTGCGCCATGATGGAACGGAACGGACGTTCGATCCGAATCAGCAGATCACTCTGGGGCGTGCCCCGGAAGTGACGCTGTTCGTCGACAGTCCGTTGGTGTCGCGAGTGCACGCGACATTGACCTGGCAGGGGAGCGGCTGGGTCCTCACCGACAACGGAAGCACGAACGGCGTTTTCGTCGACGCTCGGCGCCTGAGCGGGCCGGTCACCATCGACCGTCCCACCCAGGTTCGGCTGGGCGACGCGATCAGCGGCCCGTTGCTGCACCTGCTTCCCAGCGCGCCGCCGCGGCAGCCGCCCCCCTCGGGGCCGATGTCCCAGGGGCAGATGCCGCATCAGGGCAGGTCGGCGCCGCCGCAGCGGCCGAGCTATCAACGCCCGCCGACCCCGCCCTTCCCCCAGCACCAGCCCGGCCCCGGCTCCGGTCAGCAGCCGGTGGCCGGTTCGTACGCCGGCGGACGCCCGCAGCAGCCCGCCCCGCCCGGTCCGCACCCGGGCAGGCAGGCCCATCAGCCGCCGTCCGCGCCACAGCCTCCTGTGCCCCAGTCGTCCGGGCAGCAACCTTCGGTACCGCAATCTTCCGGGCAGCAGCCGAACGTCAACATGACCACCAAGGCCGACACCTCGGCCCTGCCGCCGCTGCGGGCGCGCAACTCCACCGCGCCGATCGCGCGGGCCGACCGGCTGCCGCCCGGCGGCCTCGCCATCGGCCGAACCAGCGACAACCAGATCGTCGTCAACGATCCGCTGGCCTCGCGCAAGCACGCGCGGCTGGTGGCGGGCCCGGAGGGCCTGACCATCGAGGACCTCGGCTCGGCCAACGGCACCTTCGTCAACGGCACCCGCCAGCAGCGCAGCGTGCTGCGCGAGGGCGATGTGGTCACCATCGGCAACATCGACTTCGCCGTGCAGCAGGGCACGCTGGTGCTGCGCCAGAAGCCGATCGCCGAACAGGGCCTGCACGTGCACGGCGTCGGCTTCACCGTCGAGAACAACAAGCAGCTGCTCGTCGACGTCAACATGCAGGCGGGCCGGGGCACGCTGACCGCGCTGATCGGCCCGTCGGGCGCGGGCAAGTCGACGCTGTCGAAGCTGATCGCGGGCAACACCCAGCCCTCGGCGGGCGTGGTCACCTTCGAGGGCCGCAATCTGCACGCCGAATACGAGGCGCTGCGCTCGCGTATCGGCATGGTGCCCCAGGACGACGTGCTGCACCGGCAGCTGACCGTCCGCCAGGCGCTGGGCTACGCCGCCGAGCTGCGGCTGCCGCCGGACACCACCAAGGCCGACCGCCAGCAGGTCATCGACGGCGTGCTGGCCGAGCTCTCGCTCACCGAGCACGCCGACACCAGGGTGGACCGGCTCTCCGGCGGCCAGCGCAAACGCGCCTCGGTCGCCCTGGAACTGCTCACCGGTCCCTCGTTGCTGATCCTCGACGAGCCCACCTCCGGTCTCGACCCGGCGCTGGACCGCCAGGTCATGGTGATGCTGCGCGAGCTGGCCGACGCGGGCCGCGTGGTCATCGTGGTCACCCACTCGGTGGCCTGCCTCGACATGTGCGACCAGGTGCTGCTGCTCGCGCCCGGCGGCAAGACGGCCTTCTGCGGTCACCCGGCCGGGGTGGGCGCGGCCATGGGCACCAGCGACTGGGCGGAGATCTTCGCCGAGGTGGCCGCCAATCCCGACCAGGCCTTCGCGGCCTATCGCTCGCGGCAGGCCTTCGCGCCGCCACCCCCGCCGCCGTCGAACTACGGCCCGGCGGGCTCGCCGCCGAAGACCAGCTCGATCAAACAGTTCTCCACCCTGGTGCGCAGACAGCTTCGGCTCATCGCCTCCGACCGGGTGTACGCGCTGACGTTGTTGTTCCTGCCGGTCGTGGTGGGCGGTGTGACCCTGACCGCCCCCGGCGATCACGGCTTCCAGCCGCCGCCGCTGGTGCAGACCTCCGAGGGCATCGGCACCATGATCTCCTCGGAAGCGCAGACGCTGCTGTCGTTCCTGGTGATCGGCGCCTGCTTCATGGGCATCTCGCTGAGTGTGCGCGACCTGGTCGGCGAGCGGACGATCTTCCTGCGGGAGCGGGCGGTCGGCCTGTCGTCCTCGTCGTACCTGATGGCCAAGATCCTGGTGTTCAGCCTGGCGGCGGTCTATCAGGTGGCGGTCATGCTCGCGATCGTGCTGCTGGGCAAGAACGCGCCGCGCGAGGGTGTGGTGATCTCCTCGGGGACGGCCGAGCTGTTCCTCGACCTGACCCTGCTCACCATCGCCAGCGTGGTGCTCGGCCTGCTCATCTCCTCGGTGGTCGAATCCAACGAGCAGATGATGGCGGTGCTCGTCCTCGCGATCATCGTGCAGCTGGTCATGATGGGCAGCTTCATCCCGGTGGCGGGCCGGATCGGCCTGGAACAGCTGTCGTGGCTGTTCCCGGCGCGCTGGGGTTTCGCCTCGGGCGCCTCGACGGTCGACCTGTCGACGCTGTTCGTCAAGGCCGAACCCGACTCCCTGTGGCAGCACGAGACGGCGTGGTGGGCGCTGGACATCGCGGCCATGGCCGTCATCACGGTCGTGCTCGCGGTGATCGTCCGGTTCAACCTGCGCTTGAAGCGGGCGGCCGGATGAGCGGCCGCGGAGCGCCGGTCCGCGCCCGAGGCGGGGAGGGCACAGCCGTGAGAGTGGCCATGAGGCCGGTCGTAAGGGTGGCCATCGCGCGCGCGCCGCGCACGCACCAGGCACACTTGAACCTGTGACAGTGCGAGTAGGGGCAGTGCATCTCGGCTGGGATGTGGTGTCCGTGGCGGCGGGCGGAGGCGGCACCCCCATCCGTCCGGTGAAGGTGGAGGGCACCTATACACCGCCGGCGTACCTGCTGGCCGACGCCTCGGGCCGGTTGCACACCGCGGCGGCCCAGCGCGGCAGGTCCGATCTGGGCATGGCCATCGCCGACGTGCGGGACATCCTCGGTTATCCGCAGATCGTGGTGGCGGGCGCGACCTGGCCGGCCGAGCTGGTGTACCACGCCAGGATGTACCACCCGCTGGCCGCCATCGGCGCCTTCCTCCGGGCCAAGCCCGAGGTGATCGCGCTGCCGTATCCCGACGCCTGGCCCGACGAGCGGGTCGAGCTCTACGCCGAGCTGGTGGAGAAGCTCGACCTGGTGGTCGAGCCGTTGCCGGAGAGCGTGGCGCTGTCGGGCTACGTGCGGGCGCTGGGCCTCGTGCGTCCGCCGGACGCCCGCGATCCGCGCGGCATCGGCGCGACCGGGGTGTACTGCGACGGCCGGACCATGCTGGTGGTCGCCGTGCACGGCGACGACGAGCAGCCCACCGAGTCGATCGAGGTGCCCGTCACCGCCGAGGCCATGCGCGAGGCGCGTTCGGCCGACGACGTGGTCATCGAGGTCATGGCCGCGGCCCGTTCCATCGGGGCGGACACCTCGACGGTGCTGCTCAGCGGCAACGCCTGCTTCAACGAGCCGTTGCGGCTGGCCTTCCAGAACCATCTCGGCCACCGGTTGCACGTGGCCGCGCACCCGATGCACGCGCTGGTCCTCGGCGCCACGCATCTGCTGGTCACCGAGAGCGAGGAGACCGGGCCCGCCGCGCCGGGTCCGCAGTATCCGGCCGATCCCGCGCGCGGCCGGGCCGAGGCGCGCCCGCCGTCCGCGCCGGGGGTGCCGCCGCACGCGAGCGGTTCCCCGATGGTCACCCGTGCCCCGGCCCCGGCGTCGGGGGAGGCGCCCACCACCAGGGTCGGCCGGGCGGAGCCGCCGCGCGGTGCGGAGGCGGGCAGGGCAGGCCTGCTGCCGACGCTCAAGGACAACCTGTTCGGGGTGCCCGCCGTGCTCGGCGCGCTGGCGCTGGGCGTGGTGGCGGCGGTGGCCGCCGCGGGCGAGCCCGCGCCCGCTCCTGGTCCTGGCTCGTCCGCCCAGGGGATCGGCCGGGCACAGCACTCCTGCGAGCCCCCGCCGTCCGAGCGGGACCGCTCGCGCCAGGGCATCGCCACCGTCCGGGAGCCGGATTCGACCTGCTATCGGCCGAACATGGACACCCTGCGCTATGTGGTGCCGGGTCCGCCCGGGGCGTCCGACCCGGGGCCGCCGGTCCACATCTGACGCCGTCCCGATGCCCGCGGGCCGGGGACAGCGCCGTCGGCGGGGCTGTCCCCGGCCGATTCCGGTCCGGGCATGCGCGCCTGGTATCGTGGCTCGCTGGCGTGTGGGCCACATCGGGGCCCGGGTCTCAACCGGCCGCCGGGACGACCTCGACCACACGCTGGGCCGGCAGTACCGACGACAGACAGGGATGCACTGTGCCTACGTACAGCCCCAAGGCGGGTGACGTGACCCGTAAGTGGTACGTCATCGACGCCACTGACGTAGTGCTCGGCCGTCTCGCCGTGCAGGCAGCGACGCTGCTTCGCGGCAAGAACAAGCCGACCTACGCCCCGCACGTCGATGGTGGCGACTTCGTCATCATCATCAACGCCGACAAGGTTGCCATCAGCGGCAACAAGCGGCAGGACAAGCTGATCCACCACCACTCCGGGCATCCCGGCGGCCTCAAGTCGCGCACTGTCGGCCAGGTGCTGGAGACCCGTCCCGAGCGTCTGGTGGAGAAGGCCGTCAAGGGCATGATCCCGAAGAACAAGCTGGGCAACGCGATCGCCGGCAAGCTCAAGGTCTACGCGGGCCCGAACCATCCGCACGCGGCTCAGCAGCCGATTCCGTTCGAGATCAAGCAGGTGGCCCAGTGACCGCTCCCGAGGAATACAACGAGGAATTCGTGGCCGAGGACGCGGCCGTCGAGGTCGTCGACGAGGACTACGGCTACGAGGGTGAGGGCGAGGTCTACGCCGCCCCGATCATCGACCGCCCGGTCCAGACCGTCGGCCGTCGCAAGGAAGCCGTCGTGCGCGTCCGTCTGGTGCCCGGCACCGGCAAGTTCGTGCTCAACGGCCGCACCATCGAGGACTACTTCCCGAACAAGGTGCACCAGCAGCTGGTCAAGTCGCCGCTGGTGACCGTCGAGCGGACCGAGTCCTTCGACATCCACGCCCGCCTGGTCGGCGGTGGCCCCTCGGGCCAGGCAGGCGCCCTGCGTCTGGCCATCGCGCGTGCCCTCATCGAGGTCACCCCGGAGGACCGCCCCGCGCTCAAGCGTGCCGGCTTCCTGACGCGCGACCCGCGTGCCACCGAGCGCAAGAAGTACGGTCTGAAGAAGGCGCGCAAGGCGCCTCAGTACTCGAAGCGCTGATCTCCAGGTCATCGGCCCCGCTGCCCGGCGCCCTGGTGGCGCCGGACACCGGCGTGGCCGACGGCCTCCAGCAGTCCGAGAGCAGGCAGCCAGCTTTCGCTGGCCGCCTGCTCTCGTGCTGTATCGACGCATCTTTCTTGCGATAGGGGCTAGGTATGGGACGGTTGTTCGGCACCGACGGTGTGCGCGGGCTGGCCAACGAATCGTTGAGTCCGGAACTGGCGTTGCGGGTCGCCGGCGCGGCGGCGCAGGCGCTCGGCCGCGGCAGGACGCGCCCGCTGGCGCTGGTCGGCCGTGATCCGCGCGCATCGGGGGAGATGCTGGAGGCCGCCGTCACCGCCGGGCTCACCGCGGCGGGCATGAACGTGCTGTCGGTCGGCGTGCTGCCGACCCCCGCCGTCGCCTACCTGACCGGCCTGTACGACGCCTGTCTCGGCGTGATGATCTCCGCCTCGCACAACCCGATGCCCGACAACGGCATCAAGATCTTCGCCGCGGGCGGGCACAAGCTCGACGACGCCGTCGAGGACCGCATCGAGGCGCTGGTCGCCGCCGATGAGCCGTTCCGCCCGACCGGGGCCGGGATCGGCCGGGTGCTCAACGCCTCCGGCGCCCGCGACCACGGGGTGATCATTCCCGACCAGTACAGCGTCGAAGGCACCCACGAGCGCTACGTCGAGCACCTCGTCGAGGCCACCGGGCAGGATCTGAGCGGGCTGACCGTGGTGGTCGACTGCGCCAACGGCGCGGCCGCCGAGGTCGGGCCCGCCGCCTACCGGGAGGCAGGCGCCACCGTCATCGCCATCAACGCCGAGCCCGACGGCCTGAACATCAACGAGGGCTGCGGCTCCACTCACCTGGACCAGGTTCGCCGCGCGGTGGTCGAGCACGGCGCCGATCTCGGCCTCGCGCACGACGGCGACGCCGACCGCTGCCTCGCGGTCGCCGCCGACGGCTCGGTGGTCGACGGCGACGCCATCATGGCCGTGCTGGCCATCGCCATGAAGGAAGCCGGGCAACTGGCCGAGAACACCCTGGTCGCCACCGTGATGAGCAACCTCGGCCTGCACATCGCCATGCGCGAGGCCGGAATCACGCTGCGCACCACCGCCGTCGGCGACCGCTATGTGCTCGAGGACCTGCGGGCGGGCGGCTACTCGCTCGGTGGCGAGCAGTCCGGGCACGTCGTGCTGCCGCAGTACGGCACCACCGGAGACGGTGTGCTGACCGGCCTGAAACTGATGGCGCGGATGGCACGGACCGGGCGTTCCCTGGGCGATCTGGCGAGCGTGCTCACCACCGTGCCGCAGGTGCTGGTCAACGTTCCGGTCAGCGACAAGGCGGCCGTGGCCGCGGCGCGTGAGGTGCGCGAGGCGGTGCTCGAAGCCGAGCGCGAACTCGGTGATTCGGGTCGAATCCTGTTGCGCCCCAGTGGAACCGAGCAGCTGGTGCGAGTCATGGTCGAGGCCACCGATCAACGGCGGGCCGAACAGCTGGCCGACGATCTGGCCAAGGTGGTCGCCTCCGTGTGAGGTTTCGCCCGTGCCTGACCCGGGCCGTTGTCCACAGCCGCCGGGTTGTCCACAGGCTCGGCGTCCGCCCAGGTCGGCGCGGTGGGCGTCGGTGCGCCCCGGTGCATGCTGCCAGGCATGAAACCGGGATTGGCGCAGGTGCGCGATACACAGTTCGGCGTGTTCATCGGCTGGCAGGTGCTGTGCGAGTACAGCAGGGCCGAGATGCGCGAGCACATCGACCGCGGCCAGTGGGTGCGGGTGTTCCGCGGCGTCTACCGCGAGGCGGCGACCGAGCCCACGGCCCGGCTGCGGGTGGAGGCCGCCCGCCTGAGCCTCGGCGAACCCGGGCTGGTGGCCGCCTACGGCACCGCCGCGCGACTGCACGGACTTCCCGTGCCCGACGATCCGGTCACCCACGTGCTCGGCGCCCGCCCGACGCGCTCGCCCCGGCTGATCGTGCACTCCGACCTCTTCGACGAGCGCGAGGTCGAGATCGTCACCGGGACAGCAGCGACCGGGCTGGTGCGCACGGCCGTCGACACGGCGCGCACGCTCGGCCGGGCGGACGCGCTCGCGGTGGTGGAAGCCGTGCTGGCGCGGGATATCTCGCCCGCAGCGCTGTTCGTCGAGCTGGAGGCGCAGCGCGGCAGGCGCGGGCGGGCGCAGGCCGACGAACTGGTGGAACTCGCGATCGCCCGGGCCGGTTCCGTTTTCACCGGGGATGATCACGCGGTGGCCGCCGAGCCGGTCCCGATCCGCGCGCGGGTGGCGGCGAAGGTGCCCGCCTGCGCGGGCCTTCGACCCGAGGGGGCGGCGGGGCGCGGGCGGCTCACCCTCCGGCACGACCGGGGGCCAGCGCGGTGTGCCCTCGATCCGGCCGCGCGGAGCAGGGCGGTCGCGGCGGCCGGGAGGGCGCGGTGACCCGCCGCCCCGCGATCCGCTGCGTTCGCTCAGTCCTCGTGCAATCGCCCGTCGCGCAGATGCCAGCGGCGGGTTGCGCGGACCGAGTCGAGCATCCTGCGGTCGTGGGTCACCAGCAGCAGAGTGCCGGTGAAGGATTCGACGGCCTGCTCGAGTTGCTCGATGGCGGGCAGGTCGAGATGGTTGGTCGGCTCGTCGAGGACGAGCAGGTTCGTCTGCCTGGCCTGCAACAGGGCCAGCGCGGCACGGGTGCGTTCACCCGGCGAGAGGGTGTCACACGGTCGGAGCACGTGCGGGCCGCGCAGGCCGAACTTGGCCAGCAGGGTGCGCACCTCGGCGTCCGGCCAGTCGGGAATCTGCGCGGCGAAGGTCTCGGCCAGGTGCCCGGACCCGCGGAAGAGCGCGCGCGCCTGATCGACCTCGCCGATCCGCACCCCCGAACCGACAGTGGCGCTGCCGCTGTCGGGGGTGATCCGGCCGAGCAGCAGCCCGAGCAGGGTGGACTTGCCCGCGCCGTTCGCACCGGTCAGCACGATCCGGTCGGCCCAGTCGACGCGGGTGCTCACCGGGCCGAGCCGGAACTCGCCCCTGGCGACGACAGCCCCGCTCAACGTGCTCACCACCGTCCCGCTGCGCGGCGCGGAGGCGATCTGCATCCGCAGCTCCCACTCCTTGCGCGGCTCCTCCACGACCTCGAGCCGTTCGATCCTGCGCTGGGTCTGGCGCGCCTTGGCGGCCTGCTTCTCGGTCGCCTCGGCCCGCGTCTTCCTGCCCGCCTTGTCCGAGTCGTTCTTCGCCTTGCGCCGCGCGTTGCGGACGCCGTGCTCGAGCCAGTTGCGCTGCATCTGCGCCCTGGCCTCCAGGCCCGCCTTGGTGTCGGCGAACTCCTCGTAGGCCTGCCTGGCGTGCCTGCGCGCGATCTCACGCTCGGCCAGGTAGGCCTCGTAGCCGCCGTCGTAGAAACCGACCTGGTGCTGAGCCAGGTCCAGCTCCACTATGCGATTCACCGTGCGGGCCAGGAACTCCCGGTCGTGACTGGTCACCATCAGCGGCACCCGCACGCCGGTCACGAACTCCTCGAGGCGCGCCAGGCCGTCGAGGTCGAGATCGTTGGTCGGCTCGTCGAGCAGCAGGATGTCGTAGCGCGACAACAGCACCGAGGCCAGGCCGGCGCGGGCGGCCTGGCCGCCGGAGAGCGCGGTCATCGGCGTGGCGAGGCCCCGCGGCAGCGAATCGGTCAGCCCGAGCTGGGCGGCCACCTCCTCGGCGCGGGCGTCGAGATCGGCGCCGCCGAGGGCGAGCCAGCGCTCCAGCGCGGGCGAGTAGTCGTCGGCCCCGCCCTCGGCGAGGCGTTCGGCCGCCGCGTCCATCGCCCGCTGCGCGGCACTCACCCCGGTGCGCCTGCCGAGGAAGTCCAGCACCGACTCGCCCTCGATCCGTTCGGGTTCCTGGGCGAGGTAGCCGATGGTCGCGTCCGGCGGGCTGGTCGTCATGGCGCCGGTGGCGGGCGCGCGCTCGGCGAGCATCCGCAGCAGCGTCGACTTGCCCGCGCCGTTCACCCCGACCAGGCCGATCACATCCCCCGGAGCCAGGGTCAGGTCGAGGTCCTCGAACAGGATCCGTTCACCGTGGCCTGCGGTCAGTCCGCGCGCGTGCAGAGTGGTGCTCACCTCGACAAGTCTGCCGTGCCCCGCCCGCTCGCCCCGCCCCGGTGTGCGCCGGCGGCGGGAAACGCCCGCGACCGCCGCACCCCTGAGCTCCCCCGGCGGAAATCAGGGTCGATATGGGGTGATCGACCGATGCGCGGCCCGGCGGCCGCGACGACAGTGGAGGGCGGAAAGATTCCGAGGGAAGGACCTTGCGATGACCGCACCCACCCGTCGTCTCACCCGCTCCGACGATCGCTGGATCGCGGGCGTCTGCGGCGGCATCGCCGAATATTTCGGCTGGAACCCGAACATCGTCCGGCTGGCGTTCGTGCTGTCCTGTCTGCTGCCGGGCCCGCAGTTCCTGCTGTATCTGGCGCTCTGGCTGCTGATTCCGCGGCGCTGAGCACCGGCACGGCCCCGCGGCCCGCCGCCGTCGGGCCCGGGCTGACGCGCGGGCGCGGAGATGACAGGATGGAGGGATCATCAAGCGCCCGCGCAGACGGCGCTGCTTCGCAGGGGTCGGCGTTCGAGGAGGAGCCATGGTCACGTCCGGCGAATTCGGGGGTCTGGAACTGCCCGCCATCGACACCTCCACGGCCCTCGACGATCTCGGCGCCGTCGAGCTCACCCATCCCACCCAGGACATCGACGGCGACGGCCTGCTCGACACCGAGACCACGCACGGCCTCGAGGCCATGCAGGTCTGGACCGACTTCGACGGCGACGGCCTCGCCGACCACGTCACCGTGGTCGAGAACGACGGCGACCACGCCTCCTGGGAGTTCCACCGCCACCCCGACGGCACCTCCGAATGGGTGCGCACCGACCAGGGCACGCTCGGCGGATAGCCTCCCGCCGTCCCCGTCGCCCATCGTCGCGCGCATCACCGGAACCGGACCCCGCTCCGCTGCGTCCAAGGAAGTAGTCGAAGGTAGAGGGACGGTCGTCCGCGTGCGGAGACGGCCGCGGGCAGCACGGAGCGAGAAAGGGGCGCGCGGTCGATGAGCACCAATCAGTATCTCGGCGTGACCACCGGTGAGCTGGGGCGCTTGGGCAGCGAGCTCCGGGCGTCGGGGGAAGAGGTCGGCGGTCAGGCGGGCAAGATCGCGGAAGGCATCTTCGGCCCGGCGAAGGCCGGTCACAAGTATTCCGCCGAGGGCACGAAGATCCAGGAGGGGTTGAGCGCTCTACGGCAGCGCATCACCGACTGGTCGGGCGCCACCGGCGCCACTGCCGATGTGATCGGCGCGTCCGTCGTCGCCTATCAGAAGACCGACGATCAGAACAGCTCCGACATGGACAACCAGTGAGCGCGGGGGGCGTAGGGTGACCGAATCGACTTCCACCGCGGCCCAGACCGTGCCGCAACTGCTTTCCGAAGGCTCCAAGGCGCTGTTGTATTTCGAGGTGTTCGAGCCGCTGTACCAGAGAGCATTCGACAACGCCCTCGAGGGGCAGGATCTGTACACGGCACTGCACGGGCGATTCTACGAGCAGAACGGGCTGGACGAGTCCGGGCTGGCCGAGGCCCATGAGGTCGTCGCGGCAGCGGCGACAGTGATGAGCGATCAGCAGGCGAAACAGACCACGGTGTCACAGGCCATCGCCGAGGCGTGGCAGGGCGAAGCGGCGACCACCGCGCTCGGCATGATCGGTCAGCAGGTGGAGATGGCCTCCGCCGACGCCGAAGCCGCGAAGAAGATCGCCGCGGCACTCGAGCCGGCGCCCGCCGCGCTGCGGGCGGCGGTGCGGGCCAAGGCCGAGATCGTTCCCCAGTTCATCGACGGCGGCGAGCCCAAGGTCGCGGGCAAGAACGAGCAGGACGTCGAGGCGATCGTCGCCGGGGCCGAAGGCATCGGCATGTCGAACGTGTGGGACGGCGATTCGCTGGTGCGCAAACTGATGGACATCTTCCCCGAGTTGAATTTCGCCGCGCTGGCGACGCTGAACGCCTACGGCGGAGTGATCTTCAAGGGATCGCCGTGCGAGCGATTGATCAGGAGCACGTGCCGGAGCTGGCTGGACGAGGTCTTCAAGACCGACTACGCGAACAAGCTGTCGTCGTTCCGAGATGCCTGCACGACCGCCGACACCGGAGTTCTCGACACCTACAAGAAGATCACGGACGCGATGTCGACGCTGGGGCATGCCACCTACCCGCGCCCGGCGGGAGCGCCGACCGATTCGCCCGGCGACAACAACGATCCGGGGAGCACCCCGTCGGGCAGCACTCCCTCG
>Ga0079224_100000365_pt1 | contig 42651 bp, 35 predicted proteins | sample Stecom2015_FD_80414 | JGI IMG/M metagenome (GOLD analysis project Ga0079224, IMG submission 80414) | Agricultural soil microbial communities from Utah to study Nitrogen management - Steer compost 2015 | ecosystem: Environmental > Terrestrial > Soil > Agricultural land | place: USA: Utah... | reverse complement strand
TGCACCACCGAACGACGCAAATGTGTTTGCGTGGCCGTATCCAATTTCCGTGCGTCACACTTGCTTCCCATGCGGCAAATAGTAGCACGTTACGCACTATTTGATGCACGGATCAGTAACTCGTCGTCGTAACACAAGTTTTACTCACTCACTGCCCCGATGCACCCTCCATCGTGAGAAATCCGGGCTAGCGGCGCCGCATGGCTTCGCGAAGGCGCCTGCCGAGGATCCGTAACCATCGCCGCCGCTCATTTCTGCCGCGCCTTCGGTTCGGACGGATTCAATGCGCCCAACAAGCGGCGACGTTCAAGAGAACGAGCCGCCTGGCTCGCAGTGCAAGTAGAAGTCGATGTCCACAGACGAATCTTCTTGTACTTCCAGCGACTTAGGCGCCTTCTGCACGTCTGCGGATGGAAACGCTGATGGTGGGTCGGGTGGGAATCGAACCCACGACCAATGGATTAAAAGTCCAGTGCTCTACCGACTGAGCTACCGACCCATGACGGCGTATTTTGCAAGGAGCTGCCTCGCCGTACTCCCTCTCGGGCCCGGGCGAGCCGTCGAGGGGCTCGCATGATACAGAATCTCGCAGCCAGCTTCACCGGAAGTATCGCGTGGGATCGGGCGCACCGGCGGCGGCGAATCCCTCGCGGCGCAGGCGACAGGCGTCGCAGCGGCCGCAGGCGCGACCATCTTCGTCCGCCTGGTAACAAGAGACGGTCAGAGAGTAGTCGACGCCGAGCGCCAGGCCGCGTTGGATGATCTGCGCCTTGGTCAGGTCGATCAGCGGCGCAGCGATATGAAACGACGTCAGCCCCTCCACGGCCGCGCGCGTCGCGAGATTGGCGACACGCTCGAATGCATCGATGAACGCCGGGCGACAATCCGGGTAACCCGAGTAATCGATCGCGTTCACGCCGATGTAGATTTCGGGCGCGCCGAGCACCTCCGCCCAGCCGAGCGCAAACGCCAGCATGACGGTATTGCGAGCCGGGACGTACGTAACCGGGATGCCCACCTGCGGCGTCTCCGGCACGGCGATCGTCTGATCGGTGAGCGCCGATCCGCCTATGCCGCTCAAATCGATACGCAGCGTACGATGCTCGGCGACTCCCAGCGATTGCGCGACCCGCGCCGCCGCCAGCAACTCGGCGCGATGCCGCTGACCGTAATCCACGCTGAGCGCATAGCACTCCCGGCCTTGCTCGCGCGCGATCGCCAGAGCAGTAGCGGAATCGAGGCCGCCGGATAGAAGCACGACGGCGCGAGCTGCGTCGTTCATCTCAGTCATCGCTCCCATGCGCTCACCGCCTCTCACTGTGCGAATGTCCGCTGTCCGCTATCCGCGTCCAGAAGAATCATCGCCCCCGCGCCTCTCCCCACAGGTACTTGTGGAGCTGCACTTGCAGACGCACCGGCAGACGCTCGTCGAGTATCCATTGCGCCAGATCGCGTGGCTCGACTTGGCCGTAACTCGGGCTGAACAGTACGGTGCATTGTTCTGCAAGCGCCCGCTCCTTCACTAGATCGCGCGCCCACTCGAAATCGGCGCGATCGCACACGACGAACTTGATCTGCTCGTCCTGACGCAGCACATCGAGATTCTGCAGCAGATTGCGCGTGCTCTCGCCGCTGCCCGGCGTCTTCACATCGACCACCCGGACGACTCTCGGGTCGACCTGCGACACATCGCGCGCGCCGCTCGTCTCGAGGGAGACGCTGAATCCCTCATCGCACAATCGTCGCAGCAGCTCGAGGCTGTGCTTCTGCGCGAGCGGCTCACCGCCGGTAACGCAAACGCGCGATGTGCGGAATTCGCGAACACGCGCCACCGTCGCCTCGATGGTGAACCACTCGCCGCCGTAGAACGCGTACTCGGTGTCGCAGTATCGGCAGCGCAGCGGACAACCCGTGAGCCGCACGAACACGGTTGGCCAGCCCACGCTGTCAGCCTCGCCTTGAATGGAGAGGAAAATCTCCGTCAGCTTCACGCGCGGGCTGGTGCGTGCGTCGATTGGGTCGGTGGAATCGGCTGCTGCGCTCATCGCTCAAGAGGCGTCGGGTCGCGCAAATGGGAGCGCGACGGTACGACATGAGGATACTCGATGCCGGCGCGGTTCACTGCATCGCCTGCCTTTCCATATCCCTTCGCCGCAAGCGAGGGGGAGGCGTGCGGGCGCGTTTGCGCTGTCAGCGCCCTTCGTCGTCCATCTTGGCGAGCCGTTGGCTCGCCAGCCGCGCCGCCGTAGTGTCGCCGAAACGTTGCACGACTTGGCCCAGCGCCGAGCGCGCCTCGGTCCAGTTCTTCAACTCATAGTTGCAATATCCAACCTTGAGCAGCGCATCCGGCGTCTTGCGCGAATCGGGGTACTTCTCCAGTACGGTGCGGAAGTGGCGCAGGGCTTCCGTGTACTTGCGGGTGACGTAATGGGCTTCACCCAACCAATACTGCGCGTTGTCGGCGAGCCTGCTGTCGGGAAACGTCTGCAGAAATTGCCTGAACCCGCTGATCGCCTGATCGTATTTGCCGTCCTTGAGCAGATCGAACGCGGCCTGGTAGTTGGCGCGATCGTCGCCGTGCGGAATCGGCAATCCGCCGGCGCGAGGCGCGGCGTCGGCGCCGCCTAGTCCGGCGCCTTCGACAGCCGACAGACGCCGATCGAGATCGGCGTAGACCTCGCGCTGCTGCTCCCGCCCGCGCTCGTTCGCATGCTGCAACTCATCGACCCGGCCCCGCAGATCACGCGTCTCGGCGCGCACGTCGTCGATGCGCTGGGACAGATCGAGCAGACTCTGGTTCGCCAGCACCCGCTCGATGCGCAGCAGCCGTCCGTCGAGTTCCGTGAGCTTCTGCACGACCGGGTCTTCCTCCGGCGGAGTGCTTACGCAGCCGACTAGCGCCATGCATGTGGACGCAACGAGCAACGATCGGATGTCCTTCATGAATCGCGGCGCCTCTGCAATGGAGAATGACGAACGACAGGCGTTCTCGCACTCAAAGGCCGTACACCAACTCGACGCGTCGGTTCTTCGAGTAGGCTGATTCATCGCTGCCCTGCACGGCGGGGCGCTCCTCACCGTAGCTCACGGTGGTGATCTGCGCATCGCCCACACCCTGGAGCATCAGCGCGCGGCGCACGGCCTGCGCGCGACGTTCGCCGAGGCCGATGTTGTACTCGCGCGAACCGCGCTCGTCGGAGTGGCCTTCCAGGCGCACGCGGCGGTTGGCGTCGCCGTTCAGGAACTTGGCGTGCGCAGCAACGATCGGCACGTACTCCGGCTTGATCTCCGCCCGATCGTAGTCGAAGTACACGACCGTTCCGGCGGATGTGGCCTCCTCGAGCGCAAGCTGCTCGGCGCTCAGGCCGCGTGAGCTGACGTCATCCTCCCCGTAAACGCCGCCCGTCGTCGCCCCGACCGACTCCTCGGGAGTCGAGGCGTCTGGCAGCGTCTGCGGCCGCTTCGGGCAACCGGCGAGAGCAAGACCACTCAACACGATCAGCAGGATCTGCTGGGCACGCATTCACATCTCCTCTAAGGCGATGATCGCTGGGAACTCAAGTCGCTGGGGCGGCGGCAAATTCTGCCACAAGGCTCAGACAGCGCCTACCGCGTCGCGGTTTGGGTACGCGCTGATCAAACCCGCAAGCTGCCGACCGGGCAGACTGGAAGTGGTCGTCAGACGAAACCGGAAATTCAGCCGACCAGGATTGCGAAGCCGCTGTGTTCATCGTAAAGCAGTTCAGGGTTCAGCCCGGACGCGTCTTGTCGAAGGTCATTGCGGAGCCGTCATTTCGCAGGGAATGGCGACCACACGGGCTCACGCACATCGCCGCTGCTCGCCGCGAGCCGCTGCTGCACGCGCCCGTCCACCGAGACGGTGGACAGCACGCCTCGCCCTCGATCCTGGGTCGCGTAGATCAGAGTCGCGCCGTTCGGAGCGAAGCTCGGACTCTCGTCCTGGCGACCATTGGTCAGCACCCGCACGGAGCGCGTCGCCAGGTCCATGATTGCGATCCGGTATGCGCCGCGATCCAGGTGGACGACCGCCAGCTGCTTGCCGTCAGGCGAAATTCGCGGGCGCGCGTTGTACGAACCTTCGAACGTGATTCGGACCGCCCGCTGCGGCTGATCGACGTCTATCTCGTAGATCTGCGGCCCGCCAGCGCGGTCGGACATGAAATACAGTTTGCGCCCGTCAGCGGACCACGCCGGTTCGGTATCGATGCCGGGATCGAACGTCATCCGGGTGAGCGTCTGGCTCGACAGCTTCAATGTGTAGACATCCACGTCGCCATCCTTGCGCGACAGCGTGAGCGCAAGGGTCGAACCGTCGGGCGACCAGGCGGGCGCTCCGTTGATGCCCGCACGCGCCGAGACGCGCCGGCGCTCCCCGGTTCGCAGCGTCTGCACGTAGATCGCCGAGGCTTTGCTCTCGAACGACACGTATGCGAGGCTCTGGCCGTCGGGCGACCAGGCGGGCGACATCAGCGGCTCGCTCGACTTGGCGATGACCTGCTGGTTCTCGCCGTCCGCATCCGCCACGATGAGCTGATAGACCTGCTGGGGCGCAACGCCCTCGACGCTGATGAATGCGATGCGGGTGGAGAATGCGCCGCGTACGCCGGTGAGCTGCTCGTAAATGATGTCAGAGATCCGGTGCGCGGCCGCTCGCAGCGAACCCTGGGTCGCGCTGAGCTGCTGTCCCGTGATGCGCTGGCCGGTCAGCACATTGAACAGCTCGAACTGGACCGTGTAGCGCTCGCCTCCTGCTCCACCCTGCGGGATCAGCTTGCCGACGGTGATGAAGTCGCTCTTCAGGTAACGCCAGTCCTGAAAACGAATCTGATCGCCGCTGCTCGGCCGGTCGATCATGTCGCGTCGATCGAGCGGCGCGAACCGCCCGCTGCGGTGCAGGTCGGCGGCCACCACCTCGGCGACGTCGAACGGCGCCGCGGCGGTCGACTCCCAGCCGAACGGCACGATTGCGATCGGCGTCGCGTTCTCCTGACCACGAGTGATCTCGACGACCAGCTGAGCATGCGTCGAGGGCGCGATGAGGATCGCGAACGCGATTAGGGACAGCAGTCTCATCCAGGTTGTCTCCTGAAGTAGTGGCTAGGGAAGCTCTGATTAATCTACCGCCCTGACGGTTCAGCCCGAAGTGAAACGCCCGCAATGCAAGGCGTCTCGAGCGGCTCGAAATCACAGTAAATCAGAGATTCCCTGGTCGCCGCTCGTTCTATTCCATCGGCCTGAACAGCAGCACGAGATTCCTCTCGAACAGTCGCGGATCGGGCGGCGGCGGCAGCGGCGAGGCGCGCATCACTGCGGCTTCGATCGACTGGCGTACCGCCGCATCGCCGTTGCAGGTCTCGATCTGCACCGACAGCACCGCACCGCCCGGCGTCTGCGTCACGCGCACTTTGCAGTCGAGCCCCGGTCGCGCCGAGGGCGGCCGGTTCCAGTTGCGCACCACACGCTGCTCGATCATCGCAATGTACTGATTCAGCAGCCCGGCGCTCTCGGCCTGGGCCCTCCCTTCCTCTTCTGCGAGCTGCCGCTGCAGTTCTGCCTCGCGAGCCGCCTGAGCCCGCGCCTCCTGCTCGGCGCGGCGCTTCTGCTCCGCCTCGCGCTGCTTGCGTTGGATCTCTTCGAGGCGCTTGCGTTCCGCTTCGGCCTTGCGCTGACGCTCGGCTTCCTCCTGGCGTGCACGCTCGGCCTCGGCCTGGCGCTTGCGTTCGGCTTCCTCGCGCTCGCGTTGCTGCTGCTCCTCGATCCGGCGTTTTTCCTGCGCCTGCTCGCGCCGGCGAATCTCGGCCTGTCGCTCCTGTTCGGCGCGCTGCTCCGCTTCGCGCCGCGCAGTCTCCTCCTGCGCCTGCCGCCGCTGCTCGGCCGCCTGCTCACGTTGGCGCTGCTGCTCGCGTTCGCGCTCGACCTGCTGTCGCCCGCTCGCCCCCGCGAGCGTCGTGGGATCCACGAGCACGGCCTGGATCGCAAGCTGCGGCGGCGGCGTATCGCGCGACAGCGAGATCACCGTCAGTCCGAACAGGCCCGCGAACAGCACGTGCAGCAGCAACGCCGCCAGCAGATAAGGCCAGTGCCTGCGCAGGAATTCCGCCATCTGTCGCCGTTCAGCGCCGCCCGCGACGCGGCGTCTCGGCCGGATCGGTGATGAAGCCGACCTTCTCTGCGCCGGCTTCCTGCAACAGCACCATGCCGCTCACCACCCGACCGTACGGCACGTTCCGATCCGCCTTCACCAACACTGGGGTTCTGGGCTCCCGGCGCAGCACGGTGGCGACGCGATCGAGGACCGTCTGCTCGTCGATGGGCGACTCGGCGTCCTGCCCGATATTGAGGTAGTAGGAGCCCGCGGCGTCCACGCTGAGAATCAGCGGCTCATGATTGCGCATGAGATCCTCCGGCAGCGGCTCGGCGCCCGCCTTCGGCAGATCCACGTTGACGCCCAGGGTGAGCAGCGGCGCCGTCACCATGAAAATGATGAGCAGCACCAGCATCACGTCGATGTAGGGCACGACGTTGATCTCCGCCATCAGGCGGCGGCCGCGACGTGTGCTGGTCGGCGTCATGCGTGGGCCTCGACCGAAGCGCCCGGCGCCGAGCGCGGCGTAGAGGCATGCCGCTGCAGGATCGAGGTCAGCTCCTCGACGAACGTGTCGTAGCGCAGCTCCATCCGACTCACCTGGTCGGCGTAGCGGTTGTAAGCGATGACCGCCGGGATCGCGGCGAACAGGCCCATGGCGGTGGCGATGAGCGCCTCGGCGATGCCGGGCGCGACCATCGCGAGCGTCGCCTGCTGCACGTTTCCGAGGCCGAGGAACGCGTTCATGATGCCCCATACGGTGCCGAACAGACCCACGTACGGACTGGTGGAGCCGATCGTCGCCAGCATCGACAGGCTGTTCTCCAGCCGATCGCTTTCCTTCAGCAGCGCCACGCGCATGCCCCGGCGCGATCCTTCGATGAGGTGAGCGGCGGCCACGCCGCCCTGCTGGCGCAAGCGCGAGAACTCGCGAAAGCCTTGCTCGAAGATGCTCTCCATGCCCTTGGTGAGGCGCCGGCTCTGATCTATCGCACGGAACATGGCGCTCAAGTCGCCGCCCGACCAGAACGCTTCCTCGAAGCGGTCCGCCTCGGCGCGCGCCTGGCGCAACTCGGCGCGCTTGCGCAGCATGATCGACCAGGAGACGATCGAGGCGAGCAGCAGCAACGCCATGACCATCTGCACGATGAGGCTCGCCTGCAGCACCAGGTCGAGCGGGTTGAGATTGCTCGTCATCTGAATCAGTTCTCCTGCAATACCGCCGAAGGCAGCGGACGCGGGCGGAAGCGCTCGGCGTCCAGGCACGCCACACGAACCCGCCCCGCGAGCAGCAGCTCGCCGCCGGCGCGGTCGCGAAAGATCTCCTGTGTAAACGTCAGACTCGTGCGGGTGGACTCGACCACCCGGCAGGTCACCTGCAACAAATCGTCATAGCGCGCCGGCTTGCGGTAGTGAGCTTCCAGATCCACGACCACGAAAATCAGCCCGTGTTCCTTCCTGAGCGCCGTCTGCTCCATGCCCCGGGCTCGCAGCCATTCGGTGCGGGCGCGCTCCATGAACTTCATGTAATTGGCGTAGTACACGATGCCGGCGGCGTCCGTGTCCTCCCAATAGATGCGCACCGGCCAGCTGAAATCCGCTTGCGCCGCGCTCATTCGTCGAAAAGCTCCAGGCTGCCGCCGGCGCGCTGCGGCTGCTTGAGACCGAAATGCTGATAGGCGCTGCGCGTGGCGACCCGGCCGCGCGCCGTGCGCATCAGAAAACCCTGCTGGATGAGATACGGCTCGATCACGTCCTCGATGGCGCCGCGGTCTTCGCCGAGCGCAGCCGCCATGCTCTCCACGCCGACCGGCCCGCCGTCGAACTTCTCCATGATGGTGAGCAGGAGCTTGCGGTCCATGACGTCGAAACCCTGCGGGTCGACGTCGAGCAGGTCGAGCGCCGCCTGGGCCACCTCCTCGCTGATGCGCCCGCCCGCCTTGACCTCTGCATAATCCCGCACTCTGCGCAGCAAGCGATTCGCGATGCGCGGGGTGCCGCGCGAGCGCTGCGCGATGCGCGCCGCTCCGGCCTCGTCGGCCTCGACACCCAGGATGCGCGCTGCGCGCGTAACGATCCGCTGCAACTCCGCGCGATCGTAGAACTCCAGGCGCTGCACGATGCCGAAGCGGTCCCGCAGCGGCGAAGTCAGCAACCCCGCACGGGTGGTCGCGCCCACCAGCGTGAACGGCGGCAGGTCGAGCTTGATCGAGCGGGCGCCAGGGCCTTCGCCGATCATGATGTCGAGCTGGAAATCCTCCATGGCCGGATAGAGGATTTCTTCGACCACCGGGCTCAAGCGATGAATCTCGTCGATGAACAGCACATCGTTCGGCTGCAGGTTGGTGAGCAGCGCCGCCAGGTCTCCGGCGCGCTCGATCACCGGCCCAGACGTCTGGCGCAAGCTCACCCCGAGTTCATTGGCGATGATGTTGGCCAGCGTAGTCTTGCCGAGACCCGGCGGACCGAAGATCAGCACATGATCGAGCGCTTCACTGCGCCGGCGCGCCGCTTCGATGAAAATCTCCATCTGTGTGCGCACGGCCGTCTGACCGACATAGTCGGCCAGCCGCTTGGGCCGCACGGCGCGGTCGAAGGCTTCTTCGTCACCCTGCGCGCCGGCGGAAACGATGCGGTCCTCTTCGATCATGGTTCAGGCGAACGCCCTGCTCGAGTCCATATAAACGCTGATGATGCTGTCAAGACCGCAGGCTAACGATGCAGCGGACTGCGTGGCCGTACGTCAGGCGAAGCTGCTCTACTCATCGGCGCGCTCGTTCGACGTTCACTACTTCGCCGCCGCGAACTGCAGCGCGCGGCGGATGATTTCCTCGGTCTTCTGCACGGAAGCGTCCACGGATTTGAGCAGTCGCACGACTTCCGGAGGCTTGTATCCGAGGGCGATGAGCGCGCTGTACGCTTCGCCGTGCGCGCCGCCGGCGCCGCCTTCGGCCGACGCCGCGCCCGGCGTCGCCGCCGCGAACCCGGCGCCGAAGCCCTTCACACGATCGCGCATCTCGACGATCAGGCGTTCGGCGGTCTTGCGGCCAACCCCCGGGATGCGCACCAGCGAATCCACGTCTTGCGCCTCGATGCACATCAGGAAGCTTTCGACGCTCAGACCCGACAGCAGCGCCAGCCCGAGCTTCGGGCCGACATTCGACACTTTCAGCAGCTCGCGGAACATGCGTCGCTCGCGTTCGGATCCGAACCCGTAGAGAACGTGCGCGTCCTCACGCACGACCAAATGCGTGAACAGGCTGACCTCCGCACCCACGGCCGGCAGGCCGTAGAAGGTGGACATCGGCGCTTCGAGCTCGTAGCCGACGCCGCCGACCTCGATCAGCAGCTGCGGCGGATGCTTGGCGGCTAGGCGGCCGCGCAGGGTTGCGATCATGATGCGCGGCCCACCGCGCCGGGCGCCTCAGGGGCGCGAATACGGAGCATCGGGCGATTCACGTGGGCGCACCGGTCGCGATCGAGGCGACGGCGTACAGCGTGCGCGAATGCGCATGGCACAGCGCGATGGCGAGCGCATCGGCGGCGTCCTCCGCTAGCGGACCGTTAATTTTCATCAATCGCTTGACCATGAGCTGAACCTGATCCTTCTGCGCGGCGCCGGTGCCGACCACCGCGAGCTTCACCTCCCGCGGAGCGTACTCATACACGCGAGGGCGCACTGCGAAAGTGGCGCTGAGCGCCGCGCCGCGCGCCTGGCCGAGCTTGAGCGCGCTGTCGGCGTTGCGATGCATGAACACGCGTTCGACCGCGACCTCGTCCGGGCGGAATTCCTGGGCGAGCTGCTCGACCCCTGAGAAGATCTCCGGCAGCCGTGTGGTCAGGAAGTCGCCGGTCGCGCGGATGGCGCCGCTCGCCATGTAGGCGATCCGCAGACCATCCACGTCGATGATCGCGTAGCCGGTGCGCTGTGATCCTGGATCGAGCCCGAGGATGCGAACCCGGCCGGATGGGGCCGGATCGCGCCGTTGCAGGGCGAGCGCGGCGAGGCTGTGCGGCCGCCTGAGTCTGCGCAAGAAATCCTCCGCCGAAGCCCACCTGTTGCGCCGGTATGATAGCCACAACTGGGCCCCTCCACACGCGCGCCGCAGAGTTCGTCATCGACCCATCCATGTCCTCCGCAGACCATCCAGCTCCTGAGTCCGCTGGCCGCAGCGCCCCGCCCCCGGCGCCCCGCGCGCTGGCGCCGCTCGAAGCGCTCGCCGCGCGCTCGCGCAACGCTGCGGCGACCGCACGCGCCCGGGCGATCGTCGACATCGTCGCCGGCCTGACGGACGACGCGGACATTCTCGCCGGAGCCATGCTGTTTGCTTTGCGCGAAGCCGACGCGATCTCCGCGCAGGCCGGCCTGGAGGCGGCCGGCGAGGGGGCGTCGCGGATCGCCGACGAGCTGCTGCGGCTCGGTTCGCTGAATATCGGCGTCGGCGCCGGCAAGCAGGCGACGCTCTCCGGGCAACAAGCCGAAGCGCTGCGCAAGATGTTGCTGGCGATCGTCACCGATCCACGACTGGTGCTCATCCGGCTGGCCGTGCAGCTGCACATGCTGCGCGAATGCAAGGACGCGCCCCCCGAGCAGCGCGAGCGCATCGCCTACGAAACGCGCGAGATCTACGCCCCGCTGGCCAACCGGCTCGGCGTGTGGCAACTCAAATGGGAGCTGGAGGACCTGAGCTTCCGCTATCTCGATCCGGCGAACTACAAGCGCATCGCCGGCTGGCTGGCGGCCCGGCGCGCCGACCGTGAGCGGTACATCGAGCAGGTCATCGCGCTGACCCGGGAGGAGCTGCGCAAGGCCGGAGTGGCGACGGAGGTCGCCGGCCGACCGAAGCACATCTACAGCATCTGGCGCAAGATGCAGCGCAAGGGCCTGTCGTTCGAGCAGGTGTACGACGTGCGCGCGTTGCGCGTGCTGGTCGACACGATCGCCGACTGCTACGCCGCGCTCGGCGTTGTACATAGCTTGTGGCCGTACATTCCCGGCGAGTTCGATGATTACATCGCCACGCCCAAGGACAACCTCTATCGCTCGCTGCATACCGCCGTCATCGGTCCGGGCAAGCTGCCGCTCGAGATCCAGATCCGCACGCGCGAAATGCACGAGCACGCCGAGCTCGGCGTGGCTGCGCACTGGCGCTACAAGGAAGGCGGCCGCGCCAATCCCGCGTACGAACAGAAGATCGTCTGGCTGCGACAGATCCTGGAGCCGGGCGAGCGTGAAACGGAAACAGAGGGCGACTTCCTCGAGCGCGTGCGCTCGGAGATTTTCGAGGACCGCGTATATGCGCTCTCCCCGCGCGGCGAAGTCGTAGATCTGCCGCGCGGCGCCACGCCGCTCGATTACGCCTACCACGTGCACACCGATCTCGGCCATCGCTGCCGCGGCGCGAAGGTCAACGGGCGGATGGTTCCGCTCAATCAGCCGCTCGCCAACGGCGATCAGGTCGAGATCATCACGGCCAAGCAGCCCAATCCGAGCCGCGACTGGCTGGTTCCCTCGCTTGGATATCTCGCCTCGCCCCGCAATCGCAGCAAGGTGCGCGCCTGGTTCCGCAAGCTCGACGAAGAGCACAATCGCCAGCAGGGCAGGCAGATTCTCGAGCGTGAGCTGCAGCGCCTCGCGATACACAGCGTGACGCTCCCCGAGCTCATCAGCGAGTTCAACATGGCGAGCGCCGATGCGCTGTACCAGGCGATCGGCGAAGGCGAGATCAACGCGGCGCAGATCAGCGGCGCAATCCAGCGGCGCGCCAAACCGCAGGAGCTGCCGACCCCAGTCGTGCGCAAGCCTGCGGTGACGCCGAGCCAGACCGGCGTGACCATCGAGGGCGTCGGCGACTTGTTGTCCAGCTTCGCGCGCTGCTGCGGACCCGTGCCGCCTGAACCGATCTGCGGCTACATCACGCTCGGCCGCGGCGTCAGCATCCATCGCAGCGACTGCGCCAATCTGCGCCGCCTTGAGGCCACGCATCCGGAACGCGTGATCGCGGTCGACTGGGGTGCGGGCGCCGACCACGCTTTCCCGGTCGAAATCAACGTCCGCGCCTTCGATCGCCGCGGCCTGCTCAGGGACGTGAGCGCGGTGCTCGCGGATTCCAAGATCAACATCCACGCGATGAACACCAACACTGACGAACGCGACGGCGTCGCCGATATGAACCTGCGCATCACCGTTCGTGATCTGGAAGAGCTGTCACGCGTGCTGGCGCGCGTGCAGGGACTGCCGAATGTGCTGAGCGCCAGGCGCAAGGCGTGAGTAAGACGGAAGCGGATAGCGGATAGCGGAGTCAGAGCGGAGGTCGCGGTCACCCTAACGAACCGGCTGAGTCTCTGAACTGACAACTAGCCGCTAACCGCTTCAGCCCTCGCACGGCGAAGCGCGTACAGCATCAGCACCACCGCCAGTACGATGATGAGCGCAAGGAGCTGGTCGCCGCCGGCGGTCTCGTAGAACAGCCAGATGATCGACGCGCAGGCGGCGATCTGCACTGCGCCGCCGCCGGGAGTGACGAACGGCGCTCCGCCGCCGAGTCGCACGTCCTTGCGGCGCAGGACCCAGGAGGCGATCACACAGAGGAAATACAGCAGCAGCGCAGCCAGGTTGGCGAATATCGCCAGCTCTTCGAACGTGCCCGACAGGGCGATCGAAGCCACGATTACGCCATACACCACGATCGCGCGATGCGGGGTGTGAAACTTCTGATGCACGACCGCCAGTGCGCGCGGCAGGAACCGATCGCGACTCAGCGCAAACAGACCGCGAGGCTCCGACAGCACATTCGCGCTCAGATAACCGAACATCGAGATCACGGCGCCGACGATCAGCACAGTGCGCCCGATCGGGCCGGCGACAGCGCCGGCGGCCTCGGCGAGCGGCGTGGTGCGCTCCTCGGCGAGCGCGAGCCCCTGTATCCCGAGCGCCACGAACTGGATCGTCAAATACAGCAAGGTTGCGGCGCCGAGCGCCATGAGCGCGGCGCGCGGCACGGTGCGTGCGGGCGTCTTGACTTCCCCGCTCGGCACGAGCGCGCCTTCTATGCCCATGAAAGCGAAGATGACCACGCCCGCCGTCCCGAGAACCGCGCTCATGTCCGGCGCGTGCGTCCAGACCAGATTCGCCGGATCGATGAAGAAGACGCCGACCACGACGAACGCCAGCAACGGCAGGAGCTTGGCGAGCGTGAAGCCTTCGATCACGCGTGCGCCGGTGCGCACGCCGCGCAGATTGATCCCGACGAGGGACGCCACCACCAGAAGAATGATGGCGGGCGTAGCCCAATCCGGCGTCGAGGGGAACAGCGCGACGATCGAGCGCGCTACGAGGCTCGTGACGGCCGCGGCCGCCGAGGTCCCGGTCGAGAGCACCATACAACCGGCGACAAAGCCGAACATCGGGCCGAGAGCGGTCTCGACATATGCATAGGGGCCGCCGGTGGCCGAAACCCGGCTGCCGGCCTCGCAGAAACACAGAACCACCAGGCCCATGACCACGGCGCAGGCGATGTAAGCGAGAGGCGCCGCTGTACCCAGTTGCAGCACAGCGAACGCCGGCAGCGCGAAGATGCCGCTGCCGACCGTGTAATTGAAGACATTGGCTGCGAGCTGGCGCGTTCCCAGCTCACGCGACAGCAACGCATCCGGATTCGAGCTGCTCGGCGTCCCGTTAAGGTGCATTGGAGGGAATGCGGGAAGGAAGAGGACGTCAGAGTCGCACGTCTACCACCTTCCCGTCCTTCCGTCTCCCCGTTCTCCCTACCTGTTCGGGAAATCGATCGCGATCTTATCGGCGTTGAGCGCCGCTTCATGCAGCGCCTCCGACAGCGTCGGGTGCGCATGGATGGTGCGTTGCAGGTCCTCGGTGCTCGCCGAGTACTCCATCGCCAGCACGGCCTCGGCGATCAGCTCGCCAGCCATCGGACCGATGATGTGCACGCCGAGGATCTCATCGTCGTCGCTCGCCGAGACGATCTTGCAGAAACCCGCCGTAGCCTCCATCGCGCGGGCGCGGCCGCTCGCCAGGAACGGGAAGGAGCCCACCTTGTACGGCCGGCCGCTCTTCTTCACCTCTTCTTCTGTCTGGCCGACCCACGCGATCTCCGGGGCCGTGTAGATCACCGACGGGATCGTCTTGTAGTTCACCTCGGCGATCTTGCCGGCGATCAGCTCGGCGACCATCACGCCCTCCTCCTTGCCCTTGTGCGCCAGCATCGGGCCGCGCACCAGGTCGCCGATCGCCCAAACGTTGGCGACGCCCGTGCGGCATTCATCATCCACCTGCACGAAGCCGCGCTCATCGAGCTGTACGCCGGTTCCCTCGCCCAACAAGTCGGTCGAGTACGGGCGGCGGCCGATCGCAACCACGACTTTATCGACTTCCAGCGTCTGCTCGCCTTTTGCGTCGCTGTACTCGAGCGTGACGCCGTTCTTGCTCTGCTTGGCGCCCGCCACCTTTGCGCCGAGCCGGATGTCCAGGCCCAGTTTCTTGAAATGTTTGAGCGCTTCTTTGGACACGGCGCCGTCCGTCATCGGCAGAAACGTATCGAGCGCTTCGAGCACCACGACCTCAGATCCCAGGCGTCGCCAGACGCTGCCGAGTTCCAGACCAATGACGCCGGCGCCGATCACGCCCAGACGCTTGGGAACGGCGTCGAATTCGAGGGCGCCCCAGGAGTCGACGATGCGCTCGCCGTCGAACGGCAGGCTCTTGAGCTGCGTAGGCGCGGAGCCCGCTGCGAGCACCACGTGCTTCGCCTGCAACAGCTGCTTCTTGCCGTCCTTGTCCGTGAACTCCACGCGGTTGCCGCTCAGCAGCTTGCCATGTCCCTGCAGGCCCGTGACGCCGGCGGCGCGAAACAGTGCGCTGATGCCCTGCGTAGACTGCTTGACTATCGTCGCACGGCGCTTCTGCATCGCCGCAAGATCGAGACTCACGGCGCCGATCTTCACACCATGCACGGCGAACTCGTGTTGCGCGCGGTAGAACAGCTCCGAGGACTCGAGCAGCGCCTTCGAGGGAATGCACCCGGCGTTCAGACAGGTCCCACCGAAGGCGTAAGAGCCGTCGCGGTTGCGCCACTCGTCGATGCAGGCGACCTTCAGTTTGTGCTGGCCGGCGCGAATCGCGCACGGATAGCCCGCCGGGCCGCCGCCGATGACGATGACGTCGTATTCCTGGGTCATTGATGGGCTCCTGGGTGATTTGAAGCGGTTAGCGGTTGGCGGTTAGCGGTTAGTGCGGAAAGAAAGCCACAGGCGAGACGAGTCCAGCGCCAACCCTCAGACAAACCGGCAAGGAAGGCGGGACGCCTCTTCCTGACTAACCGCTAACCGCCAACCGCTTCTTCTTACAGTTGCAGCAGCAGTCGCGCCGGATCCTCCAGCGCTTCCTTGACAGCGACGAGGAACTGCACGGACTCGCGCCCGTCGACGATCCGGTGATCGTACGTGAGCGCCAGGTACATCATCGGACGGATCTTGATCTCGCCGTTCACCACCATGGGCCGCTCCTGGATCTTATGCATGCCGAGGATCGCGACTTGCGGCGGATTGAGGATCGGCGTCGACATCAGCGAGCCGAACACGCCGCCGTTCGTGATCGTGAACGTGCCGCCGGTCAACTCCTCGAGCGTGATCGACCCATCGCGCGCCTTTTGCGCATACGCGCCCACAGCGGATTCGATCTCTGCGAAGCTCATGTGCTCGGCGTCGCGCAGCACCGGAACCATCAGACCGCGCTCGGTCGAGACCGCCACGCCGATATCGTAGTACTCGTGATAGACGATGTCCTTGCCGTCGATCGAAGCGTTGACCGCCGGAAACTTGCGCAGCGCTTCGATGCACGCCCTGATGAAGAAAGAGCTGTAGCCGAGCCGCACGCCGTGCGCCTTCTCGAACTTCTCCCTGTAGCGCGAGCGGATCTCATTGACGGCCGTCAGATCCACCTCGTTGAAAGTCGTGAGCATCGCCGCCGTGGCCTGCGCCTGCACCAGCCGCTCCGCGATGCGCGCGCGCAGACGCGTCATGGGCACGCGCTGCTCGGCGCGCGCCCCCTGCGCGGGCGGAAGCCGCACTGCCGGCGCGGGCGCCGCGGGCTTGGCTTCCCTGGCCGCAGGCGCCGCCTCCCTCTCTGCAAGATGCTGCAGGACGTCGGCCTTGGTGACCCGTCCATCACGGCCGCTGCCGGCGATCTGGCCTGCGTCCAGCTTGTGCTCCTCGACCATGCGACGAGCGGCGGGCGCCAGCTTCGCGGCGCTCTCGGCCTTGACGGGAGCGGCAGGCTCCTTGGCTTCTTGCGCTTCCTTCTGCGCCGGCGTAGCTGCTGCGGCGTCTGCGCCCGCCTCCAGGATCGCCAGCACTTGCCCGCTCGTCACGGTCGCGCCGTTCGCAACCTTGAGCTCCTTGATCACGCCGGCCGAGGGCGAGGGCACTTCGAGCACCACCTTGTCCGTCTCGAGATCCACGAGGTTCTCGTCGCGAGCGACCGCCTCACCGACGTTCTTGTGCCAAGCGACCAGCGTGGCGTCCGCCACGGATTCGGGCAGCTGCGGCACTTTGACTTCGATGCTCATTTGATCCTGGCCTTGATTGATGACTGTTCGATGACTGCTGAGGAATGCGTGACCGCTCCGGCCGACGAACGGCTGGCGGACAGTGAGCCTACTGCTCGCCCGACGCTTTCAGGCGCGTCGTCTGCCGCAAGGACTCCACGGTGCTGCTCGAACGCAGCGCGGCCTCGACGAGCGCCTGCTGCTGTTCGTTGTGCATCTGCGCAATGCCGGTGGCGGGCGCCGCCGCCGGCGCGCGACCGGCGTACAGCAGGACGTGCCCCTTCGAGAGCGGCTCCTGCAGGCGATGTCGGATCTGGTACCAGGCGCCCTGATTCTGCGGCTCCTCCTGACACCAGACGATCTCAGACGCGTTGGCGTACTTGCGAATCATCGCCGCATACAGCTCGGTGGGGAACGGATAGAGCTGCTCGATGCGCACGATGGCGATATTGTGCAGCCCGTCGGCGCGGCGCGACTCGAGCAGGTCGAAATAAACCTTGCCGGAGCAGAACACCACGCGAGTGACTTTCGCCGGCGCGATGTCGTCGATCTCGTCGATCACGTTGCGGAAACCGCCCTTGGTCAGATCTTCCAGCTGCGAGACCGACAGCTTGTGCCGCAACAGGCTCTTCGGCGTCATCACGATGAGCGGCTTGCGGAAGGATTGGCGCATCTGCCGCCGCAGCATATGGAACATCTGCGCCGGCGTGGACGGCACGCACACCTGCATGTTCTGCTCGGCGCACAGCTGCAGGAAGCGTTCGAGCCGGGCCGAGGAATGCTCCGGTCCCTGGCCTTCGTAGCCGTGCGGCAGGAACAGCGTCAGCCCCGACAGCCGGCCCCATTTCGCCTCGCCCGAGCTGATGAACTGATCGATGATGACCTGCGCGCCGTTGGCGAAGTCGCCGAACTGCCCTTCCCAAATCACCAGGCAGTTGGGCTCGGTCGTCGAGAAGCCGTACTCGAAACCCATCACCGCCTCTTCGGAGAGCAGCGAGTCGATCACGTTGAAACGCGGCTGGCTCGGGGCGAGATGCTCGAGCGGCGTGTAGGTCTCACCGCTCTTCTGATCGAAGAGCACCGCATGGCGGTGGAAGAACGTGCCGCGGCCGCTGTCCTGACCGACGATGCGCACCTCGAAGCCTTCATTCAGCAGCGTGGCGTACGCCAACGTCTCGGCGAATCCCCAGTCGAGCGGGATCTGGCCAGCCGACATTTTCTCGCGCGACTGTACGATGTTGGCGACCTGCCTGTGCAGCGTGAAATTGGAGGGAATGGCCGTGAGCTTGGCCGCCAACTCGCGCAGCAACTCCACACGTACGCCAGTGGGCGCCGGCTCGCTGAAATCCGCGACCTGGTATCGGCTCCAATCCACCGTGTGCTTATTGCCGATCATGCCGAGCGCATGGCGCACCGTGGAGCGCCCCTCGTCCAGCGTGCGGCGATACTCCTCCACCATCGCGTCCGCCTGCGCCATGGTGATGACGCCCTCGGCCACGAGCTTCTCGGCGTATTTCTGGCGCGTAGTCGGCTGGCGGCGGATCGCCTGGTACATCAACGGCTGCGTGGCCGCAGGCTCGTCGGCCTCGTTGTGGCCGCGGCGGCGATAGCAGACCAGGTCGATCACCACATCCTTGTGGAAAGTCATGCGGTAGTCGAGCGCCAGCCGCGCGACGAACAGCACCGCTTCCGGATCATCGCCGTTCACGTGGAAGATAGGCGCTTCGATCATCTTCGCCACGTCGCTGCAGTAGAGCGTCGAGCGCGTATCGCGCGGGTCGGAGATGGTGAAGCCGACCTGGTTGTTGATGATGACGTGCACAGTGCCGCCCGTGTAGAAGCCGCGCGCCTGCGACATCTGCAAGGTCTCCATCACCACGCCCTGGCCGGCGAAAGCCGCGTCGCCGTGAATCAACACGGGCGCCACCTTGTCGCCCTGCGCGTCGTTGCGACGCTGCTGGCGGGCGCGCACCGAACCTTCCACCACCGGATTGACCACTTCGAGATGAGAGGGGTTGAACGCGAGAGCCACGTGCACGTTGCCCGCTGGCGTGCGGATGTCGGTGGAGAAGCCCTTGTGGTACTTCACGTCCCCCGAACCCTGCATGTGATTGACGTCGAGCTGGCCCTCGAACTCCGAGAACAGCGCCTGGGGCGACTTGCCGACCACGTTGACCAGCACATTGAGACGGCCGCGATGAGCCATGCCGATCACGATCTCCTCGACGCCGCGCTGACCACCTTGCTGGATCAGGTCGTCGAGCAAGGGAATGAGGCTCTCGCCGCCCTCGAGCGAGAAGCGCTTCTGCGCCGGGTACTTGGTGGCGAGATAGAGCTCCTGGCCTTCCGCGGCGGTGAGCCGCTGCAGGATCGTGCGGCGCTCATCGGCGCTGAAACGATGCTGCACGCGACCGTCCTGAAAGCGGTTCTGCAACCACAACCGTTCGGTGGAATTCGACACGTGCGCGAATTCGGCGCCGATCGTCCCGCAATAGATATGACGAAGCTGCGCAATGATCTCGCGCAGCTTCATCCGTTTGGGAATCGCCTCGGTGCGGCTGCCGGTATAGAACTCCGAATCCAGGTCCGACTCGCTCAACCCAAAGTGCTCGAGTTTGAGGACCTGGGGAACCGGCCGGCGCATCAGGCCGAGTGGATCGATGTCGGCGATGAGATGACCCCGGTTGGCGTAGACCTGCACGAGGCGCGAGACGGCGCCCTGCTTGGCGGCCGCGTCGCCGGCCGCACCAGCCGTCTGCACCGGCGCCGCCTGCCGCACGCGCGCGCGCTGCGCCAAGGCCTCCCGCAACGGCCCGTGCGCCGTCTCGGCGGCGGCTTCGCCGCCGAGGCTGCTGAAGTACTCCCGCCATTGCGGCGCGACCGAAGCCGGGTCGGCGAGAAACTGTTCGTAGAGGGATTCGACGTAGGGGGCGTTGCCTGCCGCGAGAGGGCTGGACTCGAGCAAAGCTCGCAAAGAGTCGCTCATTGCGCTCAGAGGTTCCTGTTCGACCTGGTGACCGGCTTGAGGTTAAAGGGTCGCTAGTGTAGCCGAACCGCGCTGCAGTTGAGAGATGCAGGCGCGACGCCGTTCACATTGTGCAAGGAAGATGACGAGCGAAGTCGGTCCGCTGCGGCATTCACGAACGCCGCTCTGGAGCCGATATGTCTGCGTATGGCGGCTTGACCGTGCGCGCGCCTGGAATCACGCACACCTCTGCCCGCGCCGCAGCCGCTCAGCGGTGAGCGCCGCGCTGCGCGCTCACTGGAAACTGCGCGACGGAGCCGTCCGCTGAACGCCGCGCCGTAAGCGAAACGCGACCTGCGACGAGCCGGTTGACGCCGACCACCGTCGAGCCCGGCGGAACGTCGCGCGTCACCACCGCGTTGGCGGCGATCACGGCCCGGTCCGCGACGCGAACGTCGCCGAGCACCCGTGCGCCGGCGCCGATGTACACATCATCTCCTATGATGGGTGCGAGTGCGTACGCCTCCGGCCTGCCGCCGATCGTCGCCTGCTGCATGACGGTGACGCGCCTGCCGATCACGGCCTGCGGATGGATCGTGATTCCGTAGGGGTGCGGCAGGTGAATGTCGCTCGGCATATGGCGCCGAATGTCGCTGTTGAACAGCATGCGCACGAGGGCGCTCAACACAGGCGTGCGTCGCTTGCAGCAGAACAGAAGCACGCGGGCGGAAAGTGGGTTGTCCGCGCAGTCCTGAGGCAGCCCCAATCGCTTGGCCGTGCGGTGCGCCGCCTGCGCGGCGATCGCGCGCTCGGCCTGGGCGATGAGTTGCTCGAGCGGCTGGCTGGCGTCCAGAACCACGCCGTTGCGCCTGCCGCGCAACACGCGGCGATATTCCATGCGCAGGCGTTCGAGCTCGGACTGCTGCAGCTCACACTGCCCGGCCGCGGCGCGCCGCTCGCGCAGCACGGCCGGCGGCGCATCGAACACCAGCCATAAAGCCGGCTGCGGAATCCAGCGCGACAGCATCTTGGCGAACGCTCGCGGGCGCTGAATGCGGTAACGCAGCGGATCGACCAGCACGTCATCGAAATAGCGATTCGACGCCACCAAATTGCCGCGCACCAGACTCGGGCGGATGCGCACCCAGTATCCGAGCCAGTAATCCACCACGAACATCGTCAGTTTGGCGGCGGCGCCTAGTCGGCCCCACGCCCCTCGTCGCGGCGCGGGCGTCCGCGGCGCCGGACGCATGACCTGCGGCCGCATCTGCATGACTTGCGCCCCATCAAAGATCGCCAGCGGCCGCTCAGCCAGCCGTCGGACCGCCTCCGCCCTGCCCGCTCCGTCCGGCCCAAGGCACGCAATGAGCATGCCGTGCGGGCGCAGCCACTGACGCCAGCATCGCTGCAGTTCGACGAAGAAGTTGGGGGGCGCGGGCACATTGTGAAACGTGAGCGCGGCGCCAAGCGCCCTCAGCGAGGCTCGCACCGCATCCCAATGACCGGACGCAGCGGCGCGCACCACGATGCCGCCTTCGCGAGCCACATCCCAGAAGCGCGCCACCTGACGCGCCGCACCGGCTGGATCGAGCCGCCACTGCATCCCCAGATGCTCGCCGTCGCGCTCGGATAGTTCGCCCGAATCGACACACCGCAGCAGATGCCGGGCGAACTCGATGGCGGGCGGCGGCGAGAACACGTCGACGCTGTGCGCGCCGTACAGCAGCTGCGCCGCGCGCCTGCGGTCCTGGAGCATCTGCGCAGCCTTCCACAGCCGTCGACCGCTGCGAAAGTAGTCGCTGCGCACCAGTACATTCAGGAACTGCGGCCGATCCGTACGGTCCAGCCAGCTCAACACATAGTGCGACACGCGCTGCGGATGCGGCGGGCGCTCTATCAGCAGCAGCTGAGCGCGATCGCAGTACGCCTTCAGGATGACGGGCAGTTCGCCGCGCGCAGCGTGCTCGATCACCAGCTCGATCCGCTTGCGGGCGGCGCTTGGGCAACCGCGCAAGTCTCCCAGCACGCAGTACTCGACGCCTTCCTCATCGAGGCAGCGGAACAATCCAGCCGCGACAGCCGGCAGACCACGCATCGCGGACGACCTCTAGAACAATGGCGGCAGCGAGCCGCTGGTCAGCGCCTCCGTCGCGACCGCCAGCGCGCAAAGCAGCATCGTGATCCAGAGGTGTAGCGACGTTTTTCGCATATAGCCTCGTCGAATGCGGGCGCGGTCAGTAGGCGTTACGGTCGCGCCAGACCAGGCGCGCCGTGCGCAGCAGGATCGCCACGTCCAGTCGCAACGACCAGTTACGTAGATACTCGATGTCGTACTCCACGCGGCGCTGCATCTTTTCCACGGTCTCGGTCTCGCCTCGGCAGCCGTTCACTTGCGCCCAGCCCGTGATTCCGGGGCGCACCTTGTGCCGACGCATATAGCCATCGATCACCTTGCGATATTCCTCGTTGTGCGCCACTGCGTGCGGCCGCGGGCCCACCAGGCTCATCGAGCCGAGCAGCACGTTGAATAACTGCGGCAGCTCATCGAGCGAGGTGCGGCGTAGAAAGGCGCCGAAGCGGGTGACTCGCTCATCGTTGCGCTTCGCCTGGACGATCGCGCCGCCGTCCTCGCAGACCGTCATGCTGCGAAACTTGTAGACGTTGATCGATTCACCGTACAGACCATAGCGACGCTGGCGGAACAGGATCGGCCCGGGCGAGGACAGACGTACGCCGACCGCGATCGCCAGCAGCACCGGCCAGATGAGCGCGAGGATGCCGATCGCGAACGCGATATCGCTCGCGCGCTTGAGCACGCCGTTCATTCCGGAGAAAGGCGTCTCGCACACCGCAAGCAGCGGCACGCCGTCCAGATTGCAGACCTGCGCCTGGATCAGGTCGAAAGCAAAGATGTCCGGCACAAAGTAGACCGACGCGGTTGTATCCTTGAGCTCACCAAGCAGCCTCAGGATGCGCTCGTCGGGCCGGATTGGCAGACATATATACACGTTGCTGACGTTGTTCAGACGCACGTAGTCGACTATGTCCGCCATGCCGCCGAGCATCTGTTCCTGCGGCAGCTCAGGCAAGCGTTCGGCGGCGCGATCGTCGAAGAATCCCTTGAATGCACCGAGATGCGGGTTGGCCTGCAGCCTCCTCGCCAGTCGAGCGCCGGCCTCCCCTGCGCCTACGATGACGTGGCTCTGGGCGATCTTGCCGCGCATCGCGGCGAACGCCGCGTAGCGCCGCAATCCCGCCTGCGCCGCGACCACCACGAAAGGCGTCACAGCGAACCACGTAAGGATTACGCGCCTTGAAAAAACTTCCGTCACTTTGAACGCGAACGCGAGCAACAGCAGCGCGGCCGATACGAGCAGCCATTCGCCGAATATTCTGTGATGCAGCAGCGTGAACACTCCGTCGCGCCCAGAGCAATCCATCACCGGTTCGCTGACGGTTTGCGAGGCTATGAGAAACGCAAGGGCGCCGAGTGCAAGATACGGCGCGCTGATCGGCTGACCGTAGATCAGCAACGACGCGAACAGCGTCAGCACGATGATCGAAGGATTTAGAAAATGACGCAGCAGTGCGGCCGACGGCGGCTCCGCCGCGCCCCAGCGCACCTTTTCATGGCGTCGTCTGAGCAGCGCACGCGGCGCAGCGTCGGGGGCGGCGTACCCCGAAGCGCGAATGCCTTTGGCTTGTATCGACTCGCGCATACAAAACGCCGCGCCGGGTTGATGACACCGGGCGTAACTTACCTGCCCGAGCAAAGGTTCCGGCGTCAGCGTGCGCGTCGCTTTCTCGCTACGGCGCCCGGCGGAAGCGGCGCGAATGAGCGACAGAGATAGGATGTGAGCGACGCCGCAATGCGACGAAAAGCGCGCTCGCATGCAAGCGAATCGGTGAGCGCGAACTTGCGCTCAGAGATCTACGCTTGACGAAGCTGCGCGAGGCTCGTCAGCTCAGCGAGGCAAAGAAACGCGCGCCTTCCATGCGCGCAATCTCAGAATGTATGGACGTGATCATGAGCTGGATCGGCCCAGTCCTTCTTCAATGCGGCGCACCAGTTCGATCAAGCGCGGACGCACTTCGTCAATCAGAAATTCAGGCGACGCCTTGAAGGCCGGCGCTCCGCAATTGATCGCCATCGGCGGCAGACCATTGCCGGGTCGAAAGCCGAGCGCGATTCCGTTGACGTCGGGCTGCCATTCGCCGAACGAAGCGCATACGCCCAGTTCCTCGTATCCGGCCAACGCCCGATCGATGCTCTGCTTGAGCGACGGCCAGGCGAGATGATCGAGCTCTCTGAGCTGATCGAAAAGGTCGGCGCGCTCAGCCGGGTCGCACACAGCGAGATAGCTGCGCCCGATCGCCGAAACGCCGAGCGGCAGACGCATGCCCACTTCCATGTTGAGCGACAGCACGGCCTTGCTCTTGCACACCTCGATGCACACTATGCTGAGCCTCTGCCGCGCCCCGAGCGCAACCGAGGCGCCCGTTGCATCGGCCAGCTCCTGCATCAGTGGACGGGCCAAGTCGCGGACCTCGAAGCGTCCGAGCACTGCACTGCCGAGGGCTAGCGTGGCCGTTCCAAGTCGATACTTGCCAGACTCCTTCACATAGTGAAGGTAGCCGAGTTTGGTCAGCGTGTACGTCAGACGCGACACCGTCGACCTCGGCAGGCCACATCGCTCCGAGATGTCGTGGTTGCCGAGCAGCCGGCTGCCGCTGCGAAAGCACGACAGAACGTCCAATCCGCGCGACAGCGCGGTGACGAAATGCCGATCCTGCTTGCCGACCCGCGAACGTGACGCCGCCGCACCGGCGCCGACCACATCCGATGAGCTGGCGGCCGTGAGAGTCCGTTTCATTTTCTTTATCCGCTGTGATTGTCTCAACGTGATTGCCTCAGGATGATTGTCCGAATCGTCGGCGGCGCGATCAGTCTCGCGCCCGCTCGGCTTCCTGCAGGACGCGCCATTGCACCTTGCCGGTCGCCGACTTCGGCAGCGCATCGACGAACTCGACGATGCGCGGATGTTTGTACGCAGCCATGCGCCCGCGCGTCCATTCGATGATGTCCGCCTCGGAAACCTTGCCTTTGTGCTCTGCGCGCAGCACCACGATCGCCTTCACCGTCTCGCCGCGATGCGCGTCCCTGGCGGCGATCACGCAGGCTTCCTGGACGGCGGGATGCTGATACATCTGCGCCTCCACTTCCGCCGGCCAGACCTTGAAGCCGGACGCGTTGATCATCCGCTTGAGGCGATCGACCAGGAAGAAGTAGCCGTCCTCGTCCACATAGCCCAGATCGCCGGTGCGGAAAAAGCGCTTGCCATCGAGTTCGATGAACGCGGCGGCCGTAGCATCGTCGTTGCGCCAGTAGCCGCGAAACACCTGCGGCCCATGAATGACGATCTCGCCGACTTCCCCGGGCGGCAGCGTCTCGAGCGTCGCCGGGTCGATTATCCGGGAATCGGTGTTGAAGACCGGCACGCCCAGGCATTGCCGCTTGGGACGATCGATCGGGTTGAGGTGTGTGGGGGCGGCGGTCTCGGTGAGACCATAACCTTCGATGTAGGGAGCGCCGACGATCTGCTGCAGCCGCTCGCCCACGGCCGCCGGCATCGCCGCGCCGCCGCCCGAAACGCGCCGCAGCGAGGACAAATCGTAGTCGTTCACGCGGGGATTGCCGAGAAAATCGATCACCATGGTCGAGATGGCGGTCCATACCGTCGCTTTGCGCCGTTCGATCAGCTCCGCTGCGACCTCGCGATCCCAGCGGGACATCAGCACGATCGAAGCCCCCTGGTAGAGCGGCGCGTTCATTCCGGCCTGCATGCTGGTGACATGAAACAGGGGCAGCACGACGAGTTGGACGACGTCCTGGTGCGAGCTGAACCAGACACAGTTCGTCACCAGCGTGTGCATGACATTGCGATGCGTGAGCATGCAGCCTTTCGGCCGACCCGTGGCGCCGGAGCTGTATGCGACGACACAAAGGTCGTCGGGGCCGACGGTGAGCGGACCGGGGCTGCGTTGCAAGGCCAGCGCGTCGCTCCACAGCGTCACGCCCGGGTCGGCGACCGATTGGCGCGGCGCGGCGACCGCATCCGGCAACCGCAAGGTGGTCGGCTCGGTCACGTAGTCGGCGTAGGCCGCGAGCACGATCCGTTCGAGACCCGCCCCGAGGATCGGCTCGATTCGACCGTAAACCTCCTGGCCGACGATCGCCGTCTTCGCGCCGCTGTCCTGCACATAGTGCTGCAGCTCTTCGGTGACGCTCATCGGGTTGATCGGCACGACGATCGCGTTGGCGCGCACGATCGCGTAGTACGCGATGACGAACTGCGGACTGTTCTGCATGAGCAGCAGGACGCGATCGCCCGCCGAGACGCTGCAATCGCGCTGGAGAAAGCCGGCCAAGCGTTCGGCCTCGCAGCGGAACCGACCGAACGTCACCGGCGTGTCATAGAAGTAGATGAAGGGCTTGTCCGGAAATCGGGTCGCCGCCGCCTCGGCGTTATAGAAGATGCTGGTGGCGGGCAAGGTCAGATCGTGCGGCAAGCCGGAGGGCCAGAACTCGTGATGCTTGATGGACATCCGCCACTCCCCTTTATGTCGGCTTTATGTCGGCGCCTTCCATCCGATCGACCTGCGATCGCCCGCCGAGCGCCAGGACGCGAAGCTCGAACGAGCGATGCGCCGAAGCAGATTCCACGCTGCAGACCGCTATTCTGCGAAAAACGTAGCACATCTCGCAGAGCATAACCAAGCCTCCGAGTCGGCCGACGCCCTGCCGTCGCTCGCTTGTGCACCGATCAACAGTGATCGTCACAACTCGAAGTCAGATTGCGTTGCGCACCGCTGCGGTAGCAACCTATGATCCCATTGCGTTCAACGGCTCATTTTCCGTGCGCGCGTTCCGCACAGCGAACTTCGGGCCCACTCTCCTCAATGCAGAGGCTCGGCGATGGATCTGAATTTCACCCCGGAAGAGCAGGCTTTTCGCGAGGAGGTCCGCGCATTCCTGCGCGAGCGACTTCCGGCCGACATCAGCGAGAAGGTTCGCAACGGCCGAGCGATTCAGGCCGAGGACTACGTACGCTGGCAGAAGATCCTGTATGAGCAGGGCTGGGGCGCCCCCAGCTGGCCGAAGAAGTTCGGCGGCGCGGAGTGGAATCCCGTGCAGTTGCATATCTTCGATGAAGAATCAGCGGCGGCCGGCGCGCCACGCACCATTCCGTTCGGCCTGAAGATGGTCGCGCCGGTGATCATGGCGTTCGGCAGCCCCGAACAGCAGCAGCGCTTCCTGCCGCGCATCCTGAGCGGCGAGGACTGGTGGTGCCAGGGCTACTCGGAGCCCGGCGCAGGATCGGACCTCGCTTCCCTGAACACACGCGCCGAGCGGCGCAGCGATCAGAGCGGCGAGCACTACATCGTCAACGGCCAGAAGACCTGGAACACGCTTGGTCAGTATGCGGACTGGATCTTCTGTCTGGTGCGCACCGATCCTGATGCGCCCAAGCGCCAGCAGGGCATCTCATTCCTGCTCATCGACATGAAGTCGCCCGGGGTCACCGTGCGGCCGATCATCACCATGGACGGCGCGCACGAAGTGAACGAAGTGTGGTTCGAGAACGTGCGCGTGCCCGTCGAGAACCGCATCGGCGAGGAGAACAAAGGCTGGACATACGCCAAGTTCCTGCTCGGGCATGAGCGCACGAACATCGCCAGCGTGGGCGCCTCCAAGCGCGAGCTCGGCCGGCTCAAGGCGATCGCCCGGCGCGAGATCAAGAACGGCCGCCCGCTCATCGAGGACCCACTCTTCGCTGCTCGCATCGCGCAGGTGGAGATCGATCTGATGGCGCTCGAGATCACCAACCTGCGCGCCCTGTTTGCCGAGTTGGAGAAGCGCGCGCCCGGCCCGTAAGCCTCGGTGTTGAAAATCAAAAGCACGGAGATCCAGCAGGCGCTCAGCGAGTTGATGATGTACGCCGTGGGGCACTACGCCCTGCCCTTCTACCGCGCCTCGCGCGAGGAGGGAGATCTCGCGAGCGTCGTCGGCCCGGAATACGCCGCGCCGCTCGCCGCCGCCTACTGCAATCTGCGCAAGACCTCCATCTACGGGGGCTCGAACGAAATCCAGCGCAACATCATCTCCCAGATGATTCTGGGACTCTGACGGATCACGCGCACTCATTCGGGATCTGCAACATGGACTTCAAGTTTTCCGAAGAGCAGCGACTGCTCGCCGACACCGTGCAGCGTTTCCTGCGCGCGCACTATTCCTTCGAGAAGCGTCGCGCCATCCTCGATTCACGGGAAGGCTGGAGCCGCGAGATCTGGCGGGCGCTCGCTGGCCTCGGCGTGACGGGCGTGAACATTCCCGAAGCGCACGGCGGGCTCGGCGGCGGACCGGTAGAAACCATGCTCGTGATGAACGCGCTCGGCGAAGCGCTTCTGCTCGAGCCCTACTTGGCCGCGGCGGTCATCACTCCCGCGCTTCTGACTCGCATCGGCGATGAAAAAGCGAGCGCCGAACTTCTGCCCGACATCGCCGCAGGCGAGCGCATCGTGGCGCTCGCTCACCAGGAACCACATACGCGCGGCGAGCTCGACCACCTGACGACGAGCGCTCGCAAGAGCGGCGATCACTACGTGCTGGATGGCTACAAGAGCGTCATCATTCACGGCGACTGCGCCGATGAACTGCTCGTGACGGCGCGCACATCCGGGCAGATGAACGACAAGTCCGGCGTTTCTGTCTTCCGCGTCGATCCGCGCGCTGCAGGCGTGCGCATCACTGCTTACGCGACCCTCGACGGACAACGCGGCGCCGACATCGAGCTGAAAGGCGTCAAGATCGCGGCGGACCGGCTGGTCGGCGCCGAGGGCGAGGCGTACCCAGCGCTCGAAAGCGCTCACGATCTGGCGTTGAGCGCGATCTGCGCCGAGGCCGTCGGAATCATGAAAGCAGTCAACGCGGCCACGCTCGATTACACGAAGAACCGCAAGCAGTTCGGTCAGCCGATCGCAAGCTTCCAAGTGTTGCAACACCGGATGGCCGACATGTTCCTGCACAGCGAGCAGGCGGTCTCGATGAGCTATCTCGCTGCAATCAGGTGCGTGGAGCCCGATCCGCTCGTGCGCCGCCGCGCGCTCTCGGCGGCGAAGGTGGTCATCGGGCAGGCGGGCCGCTTCATCGGCCAGCAAGCCATTCAGCTCCATGGCGGCATGGGCATGACGGACGAGCTGATGGTCAGTCATTACTTCAAGCGCCTGACGGCCATCGATCTGACGTTCGGCGATACCGATTTTCACACGCAGCAATTCACCGCCGCCTCCGGCGCGGGCTGACCTGCGCCGTTCGGCGCGCATGTGTTATGCAAAATGCGCGGCGCCAACCTTGACGGCGCTCGCGCCTTCTGCTTTTTCCGTTTGCGGGCCTCTGCTCCTTTGCGGATACTGCATGCGTTCAGGCGCATGCTCGATTGCAGGAGCGCGATTTGACGAGCGCCGCAATGGGGAGCACAAGACGGTGCGTATGTTTTTGCAGGCGTCGGGCTGGGCGCTGGTCGCCGGTCTGTTTCCCGCGCTCCTTGCGGCTACGGAGGCGAGCTTCGAGGTCGCCCTGCTCGACGCCCCGGCCGCAGTCGTGTCCGTCAATGAGCTGGCCGCCGGCGCCGTCGACGATCGCTACACTCCGTTCGATTCCCGCTCCGCGCGCGTGCGACCAGACGCCTTCTGGCTGCGTCTTCGGTCGGCGGCGAGTCAAGAGGTCGGCGCCGGCGTCCCCACGTTGAACGTCCGCAAGGGACGTCACATGACGATCGAAGCATTCGCCGTGAGCGGCCAGGAGGCGGTGCGCCTGCGGCAGGCGACGCAGATCCCCGGATTCCGCGGCGCCCATGAGGCGGTCTTCATGCTGCCGCAGCCGCTGAAGGCCGGCGATCTGCTGTACGTACGCGTCGAGGCGCAGGGTCGCGGCTTCGAGCGCCTGCAGTTCGATGCTTCAACTCTGGAAGACACCCTGTCGCGCGCCGCCGAGCGCGCTCACATGCTCGCGCTGGCTGTGGGTGCGCTGTTCACACTGTCCTGTACTGCCCTGCTGATCTGGTTCGTACTCTTGGATCGGCTGCTGCTTCTATACGCAACGCTGTTCTCACTGCAGGCGCTCTACCTCGCGTTCGTCTCGGGCCACGCGTTCGAGTGGCCGTTGTTGGAGTACTTGTCGCCGTTCGCCAGCTACACGTGGAACGTGACGGCGGCGCTGAGCGGAGCAGCGTCCTGTCTTTTCGTGCGCGAGATCGCCGAGCTGCGGCGCTTCTCGCCGCGCGTCTACGCGACGTTCGGCTGGCTCGCCTGGACGTTCGTTCTCCTGGCGTTCGCCAACGTGCTCCAGGAAGTGGGCCTGGGAACCCTGGTCGCCTCCATAGGCAACCTCATCTTCGTCGGCTCCGCGATCTTCGTGCTGGTTACGGCGTTCATGGCCTGGAGGCGCAGCAACCGGGCCGCCGGATGGTTTCTGATCGCCTGGGGCCTGCTCGAAGCATTCACGATCGCGACGGCCATTCGCCTCCTGGTCGCCGATCCTGAGAACTCGCAGCTATTGCTCTATTACGGCCTGCCGCTGTCCATGGCGGCGGCCGCCGTGCTGATCGCATTGGGCGTCGCCGACCGGCTGCGCGACCAGCGCATCGCGCTCTCCGAGGCGCAACGCCGCGCACAAATGGATCCGCTGACGGGCGTGCTGAATCGCCGCTCGCTCGTGGAGCGACTGGACGCGGCCTGCCTGCGCGCACGCGCACGCGGCTTGCCGATCGCACTGCTGTTCATCGATCTCGATCATTTCAAGGAAATCAACGACACCTACGGCCATCCGGCCGGGGACGCCTGTCTGAAGGCCATCATCGACCCCATTCAAGCGGAGCTGCGCCCTTCGGACGTGATCGGACGCTATGGGGGCGAGGAGTTTGTGGTGATTCTGAACAGTGCGGACGCCGCCGCCGCGCAGCCTCTTGCAGAGCGGATCCGCAAGCGCATCGCCGACGTACGAGTCGAAGGATTCGGCCAGTCGATACGCGTGACTTGCAGCATCGGCGTCGCCACGAGCGATATGCTCGGCGTGTGGGGCGAACACCTGATCGCGCGCGCCGACGCAGCCGTGTACTCGGCCAAGCGAGCCGGACGCAACCAGGTGCAGCTCGCAGCGCCGCTGGCCGCCTGAGAAGCGGTTAGCGGTTAGTCAGAAGGGTTCCGCAGTTCTTCCGAACTAACCGCCAACCGCCAACCACTTCCCCTTAGCCCTCCCCTTTCATCAACTACCTACAGCCTTCGTCCGCACATCGGCCTATAACGCGCGTACCGTGAATCTCGTCGCGAGGAGGTTCATATGGAGCGCATGTACGCCGATTGCTGGGAGCTGCCCAGCGAAGGTCACTGTCACGCCATCATCTCCGGAGACACGGAGGCGGACCTGCTGGAAGCGGCTGCAAGACACGCCCGAGAAGTGCACGGTCACAAGGACGGACCGGAGCTGCGCAACGCATTGCGCGAGACCTTTCACGTCGGCTCGCCCCCGTCGGCCGCCGCCTGAAGGCTCGAACCGTCCCTCCGTCGCTCTGCAGGCGATCGCTCCAACAGGCGATCTTTCGATCGATCACAGCTGTCGTCGTTGGATCAAGAAACGGCGCCGCGAGTTCGTGCGAGCAGGATCTGGTGCGTACGGCTGGTGAGCGCCCCAACGCCGTCGTGCAGGTCGACAGACCGTGGCGGCGGCGCCCGGCGTTCGAGTCGACCGCCGAGGTCTTGATCGGTGAAGGGATTCAGGTTTCGCCGCAATACGAGGACGCTGCTTTGGGTTTGACCTATCGGCCGTCTGCAAAATTTCCGCCTCGACCGCTTCCGATAGTAGTCAAGAGACCGCAAAGATATGTATCGTATACACGTTTTCAGCCCTGAGCCCACGGAGTCCTCGCATGACCAGCTCGGTCAACACGATAATCGACGTACGCACCATCGCGCCGCATGAACGTCACGCGCGCATTTTCTCTTCCTTCGCCTCTCTGCCGGCGGGCGCCGCGCTCGAGCTGGTGAACGACCACGACCCGCAGCCCCTGTACCGCCAGTTCAAATCCGATTTCCACGGGCAGTTCACCTGGGACTACATCGAGCAGGGACCAGCGACTTGGCGCGTACGCATTGGCAAGGAATCCGGCAACTGCTGCGGCGGCTGTGGCGGATAAGAGGAGCGCCTTCGCGCTCTGGCGCCTGGGCTTTCGCCCTTTCTACCTGCTAGCCGCGATTTTCTCGGCCCTGTCGGTGGGCCTGTGGGCGCTGCAGTTCACAGGCCTGCTGCCGCGGGCATATCTCGGCGGGCCGCTATGGCATGCGCACGAGATGCTGTTCGGCTACGCGCTGGCGGTGGTCGCAGGATTCCTGTTCACCGCAGTGCGCAACTGGAGCGGTCGACCAACGCCGACCGGCGCAACGCTCGCGGCGATCGCAGCGCTCTGGGTGGCGGGCCGCGTGCTGGTGCTGACGCCCTGGGACGTGGCGGCCGCAGTCGCGAACACGGCGTTTCCGCTCGCGGTGGCGTGGGGAATCGGAGCGCCGCTGTGGCGGGCCCGTAACGAGCGGAACTACTTCTTCGTCGGACTGCTGGTGCTGATGTCCGCCGGCGTCGCCTACATTCATCTGACCGCACTGGGCGCACTCGAGGCGCCGCCGTGGGCCGGCGTGCAACTCGGGCTCGACGTGATTCTGTTCATCATGGCCGTGATGGCCGGCCGTGTCGTGCCCATGTTCACGAACAACGGCGCGCCGGGCGCACGCGCACGGCGCTCGTCTCATGTCGAGCGTGCGGCTCTGGGCGGCGTACTCATGCTGCTGGTCGCTGACCTGTTCAGACTCAGCGGCGCCCTGCTGGCCGTGCTCGCGTTCGCGGCGGCGGTCGCGCATATCGTGCGCCTCGCGCTGTGGGACACGCGCGCCACGCTGCGTACGCCGCTGCTGTGGGTGCTGCACCTTGCCTATGCATGGATTCCCGTGCACCTGCTGCTGCGCGCCGCCGGCGAAGCCGGCTGGGTGAGTAGATCGCTCGCCGTACACGCGCTCACCGTCGGCGCGATCGGCGGGCTCACTATCGGCATGATGGTGCGTACTGCACGCGGTCACACAGGACGCCCCCTGCTCGCTGATCGCTTCGAGACCACATGCTTCGCGCTGATCGCGGCCGCTGCGGCGGTCCGCGTACTTTGCCCGCTGATCCTGCCGCAGCATTATTTGACGAGTGTGTTCATCTCGGCGACGCTATGGTCGACCAGCTTCCTGCTCTACGCGGTGCGTTATTGGCCGGTTCTGACGCGCGAGCGGGTGGACGGCGCCCCCGGGTAAGCATCGAGAGGAAAAGCATGTTCAGTCACGTCATGGTCGGCTCGAACGACATCGAACGGTCCAGGCGCTTCTACAACGCGGTACTCGGCGTGCTCGGAACGAAAGAGCCGCTGCTCAACAAGTCCGCATCCGGCCACACCCGTCTCTTCTACCGACACGCCGGAAACACCTTCTGCGTGACCGAGCCTATCAACGGCGAAGCGGCGACCTTCGGCAACGGCGCCACGATCGGTTTCAGTTGCAGCTCGCCCGAACAGGTCCATGCCTTTCATGACGTCGCAGTCGCCCACGGCGGCGTATCTATCGAGGAGCCGCCCGGTCTGCGCGAGAGCAACCTGGGATCGCTGTATCTGGCCTACGTGCGCGATCCCGATGGGAACAAGCTGTGTGCGACCTACCGACCCAGGTAGCGCACCCGTCTCAGCGCCACCGGCCGTTTCTCTCAAGTAGCCCGCGAAAGCACAAGGTTATCGGCCGATCGGTCATCGCCGGCCGACTCGTGCAGAGCGAAACGAAGCTATCGTAAAGCCGCGCGGCGCATACGCTCAGCGTAAGCTGTTGAATTGATGGCGCCCCCGGCAGGAATCGAACCTGCGACCTACCGCTTAGGAGGCGGTCGCTCTATCCACTGAGCTACGGGGGCGATGCAGACCGGGGCGCGATTTTGTCACACGCGACCCGACACACCAACCTCCTGCGCTGGTCGCGCTCGCGCTGCGTTCAGTTCCCAGTCGGCGTCGCAGTTGACTTCGGCAGTGCTGCCAAACAGCAGCGTCAGAGCCTCGCTTTGACGCCGATCCAGGCGCCGAACGGCGCGCCGGCGCCAAGGAAGCGAGGATCTGAGAAATTGGGAAACACCTCATCGGGCTCGCCGAGCAGGCCGAAAGTCTCGTAGTCCTCATCCAGCGCGTTCTCGATGCGCAGGAACACCGTCAGCGCCGAACCGATGCGGTACTCACCCCGCAGGTTCAGGATGGCGTAGCCATCGGTCCGACGGAGCAGATTGGCTTCATCGCCGCGCAGATGCACGCCGGAGCGCAACACCACATCCGCTCCCAGCATCCAGCGATCGGTGACGGCCACATCGACGCCGAAATTCGCCTGATGCTGCGGAATCCCCGGAATGCTCGCACCGGAGGGAACGGCGAGCTTGTCGTCGCCGACGATCCGCGACGAGCCGGGATCGTCGTCGAATACAGGATGATTCGGACTGTTGACGGTGAAAGCATCATGGAAGACGGCGTCGATGAAGCTGTAATCGACCGACCAGCTCACGCGCGCGCGCTGTTGCGACAAGCCGAACTCGACGCCCGCGCGCTTGGTGTCTCCGACGTTGTCGAAGAAGCCGACGTTTGCTTGGGGACCACCCGTCGTCTGGAACAGAATGTCGTCTTGATTGATGGTTCTGAAGCCGCCGAGGCGCCAATGCAGCCCCGCCCCGAAAACTCCGCGAAACCCGACCTCGAAACTCTTGGCCACCACCTGATCGAGCGGCGGATCTGCGAGAAAGGCGTTCGGCAGGTTGCAGGGAGCGTCTTCGCTCGCGCAGGCAAGTTCAACCGGCGACGGCGCCCGCGCAGACTCGCCGTAGCTTGCATACATCGTTAGCGCCGACGAGGGACTGAAGGTCGCCCCGGCGGCGGGATTGAAGCGGCTGAAGGAGTGGCTGCCGTTCAGCTCGGGCGTCTCTCCAGTGCGATCAAGAAGCCGGATGCGCGTTTCGTTGTAACGTCCGGAGAGCGTGATGGCGAACCGTCGCGACAGAGCGACCGTGTCCGCGAAGTAGACGCTGGCGTTCACGACCTCGCTCCACACATCCGTGTTGAGCTCCTGGGCGAAGATCCCCGTCCGTGACGTGGCCCGGTTTTCCAGCAGGCTGGCCGCCTCCACCACCGAGTCGAAAGAGCTTCGCCCTTCGTTGTAAGCGGCGCCGAGCGTCAGCTGGTTGCCGCCGTTGCGCAGAGGCGAGCGCCAGTCGAGTTGGGTGGAGACGCCATAGCTCTCCTGCCTGCGCCGGCTCAGGTTGTTGACCGCGTCGAGTTCGCGGCCCTGGAATTCCGCCTCGATCGGAACGCCCTGCGAATCGAACACCAGCGAGATATCGCCGTCTGCATCGGAGCATTCCCCATCGCCATCGAGGTCCGTGAAGTCCTCCTCGACGAGGAACTCCTCGTCGCCGAAGTCGCACTCCTCGAAAATCGTGCCGTCGCCGTTGAACGTGTCAGTGTCGAGATCCCGGTAGTAGGCGTTGGCGGAGAGCCGGGCGCGCTCGGACAGCTCGAAGGCGCCTTCGAGAATGACCTGCATCTGAGTGTTCTCGGTCAGGTCCGGGTGTGTGAACACCTGCGCGCGATCGATAGCGAGTAGCTCGACCGGCGATGCTCCGTTGCCGCGCAGCTCTGTGTCTGCGTACGCCGCGCTCAGATCGGCGCTCCAATCCTCATCGCGCACGCCGACAGCGGCGAAAGCCCGCAGCGCACGCGACTGCGAATAATCCCGCCAACCGTCCTCTTCGAAATAGTCGACGTTGGCGTAATACCCCCAACGACCGTCATTGCCTCCCGATTGGATCGCCGCTGCGCGTCGATCGAACGAGCCGCCCTGCGCTTCAACCTGCCTGCCGCCATAGCTGAAACCATTCTTCATCTTAAGCGACAGCGCGCCGCCCAGCGTATTCAGGCCGAACACGGGCTGGGCTCCGGCCAGCAACTGCACCGAGTCGACGGCGGACAGAGCGATCAGGTCCCAGTTGATGGTGTCGCCGAACGGCTCGTTGATGCGCACGCCGTTCTGATAGACGGCCAGACCCTGCGGCAAGCCAAGCAGCGGCGAGGCGGTGAAGCCGCGGAAATTGAAATCGGGCTGCAGTGGATTATTTTGCGCATCGTTGATATTGGCGCTGCCAAAGAAGCGATTCATGAAGGCCGTCAGATCGAGCGAGTGAGATCGCTCGATCTGTTGCGCCGCAGCGCGCTGGACGTTCGCCGGGACCAGCGTCGCTTCGACTCCGACGCCGTACGGAGCGAGGACCACCACCTCCTCGAGCGGCTGCAAATCCGTAGTTTCCTCGGCCGTCGACATGACCGGGATAGCCGCCGCACAGCCGCCGAGTAGCGCAAAGCGCAACGCGTCGATCTTGAACCAAAACATCCGCAGTACCTCGTATGACGCGCCGCAGAGCAGTACGCGAAACTGCACGCTCGCGTGGGCTGAGAGATGACGACGGATCGTAGGATTCCACATCGCCACGAACCAGGAGAAGTGAACTCTTCCCTTTCCGAGCGGGAAGAATTCCCGACAGCGCATGAGCCGGCGCCCGCCCGACAACCCGATGACGGAGGCGAAGGTGCACATTCTGACTCAGAACTCGAGCACAAACGAAAAATCGCTGAGGCGGGACCTGGTCCTGGTCGCGGCCATCCCGCTTGCGAGCGGCCTGCTGTTCGCTTACATCGAGTTGAACGAGCGGCTTTTCTCGTTGACACGCCAATGGGAGAGCCTGCAGATCGACGAGGCGCCGGCGACCCTGTTGGTGCTGGCATGCTGCCTCGCCTGGTTCGCCTGGCGTCGATACCGGGAAGCTCGCGACGAGCTCGTGAAGCGACATGAAGCGGAAACGCGGCTGGCCGCTCTGCTGTCCGAGAACCGCCGTCTGGCCCGGCAATACCTTCAAGGTCAGGAGTCCGAGCGCAAGTCGCTGGCGCGCGAGCTGCACGACGAGCTCGGTCAGTACCTGAACGCAATCAAGACCGACGCGGTATCCCTCCAAAAGGCCGGCGACGATTCGCCGGCGATCCGCCGGGCGGCTTCGTCCATCATCCGGCATGCGGACCACCTCTATGACATCGTCCGCGATCTGATTCGCGAGCTGCGACCGGTGGCGCTGGATGATCTAGGACTTCGCGCGGCGCTCGAGCACTACATCGATCACTGCCGCCAGCGCATGCCGCGCGTGCAGTTTTGCACGCAGTTCGAAGGCGATCTCGATGCGCTTGGCGAGCCCGTCAACTTGACGATCTATCGGGTGATCCAGGAAGGAGTGACCAATGCGCTGCGCCACGCCGACGCGAGGCGCATCAAGATTGCGCTGCTATACAGCGAAGACTCATACACCGCTCGCACCGGCGTCACTTTCAGCATCACCGACGACGGACGGGGCGCCGATCCGCATGCGCCTCGCGCCGGCCTCGGGCTGGTCGGCATACGCGAGCGTGTTCAGATGCTCGGCGGAGAATGTCAGTTCACGACCGCGCCCGGATGCGGCTTCAGCATCGTTGCACGCATTCCCATTGCGAGTCCCGAAGCGACTGCTGCGTCATGAGCGCCCAGCTGACGGTGCTGCTGGTGGACGATCACGCCGTCGTGCGTGAGGGGTACAAACGCCTGCTAGAGGAAAGCGGACGAATCTCGCTCGTCGCGGAAGCGTCGACCGCGGCCCAAGCCTATCAACGGTTCCGCGAACTGTCGCCCGATGTGGTGATCATGGACATCGCTCTGCCAGGCGTGAGCGGCATCGAGGCCATGCACCGGATCCGCGCGCACAGGGCCAGCGCGATTGTGCTGATATTCAGCATGTACGAGGACGCCATTTTCGTCAGGCGGGCGATCGAGGCCGGAGCGGCCGGCTATATCACCAAGGCGAGTGCGCCGCGCGTGCTGGTCGAGGCGGTGGCGGCGGTCGCTTCGGGGCGCAGATTCCTGAGCCCCGACGTGGCGCAAACCCTGGCGTTGCAGCAGACGAACGCACAACGGTCCTTTCCTGACGCCCTTTCCGCGCGCGAGTTCGAGATCCTCAAGCTGTTGGTCGACGGCTGCACGCTCGCGGAAGTGGCGCAGCAGCTCGGACTCACCACCAAGACCATCTCGAACCATCAGTCCTCGATCAAGCAGAAGCTGCGAGCGGAAACACCGGGTCAGCTCATGCGCGCCGCGATGCAGCTTGGCCTGCTGCCGACGCCCTGAAGCACGCAACGCCGAGCGCCGCCATGCTCATACTGTTGCATTCGCGTCCGCAAGCAGGATCGTCCGACTCGACCAGTCGAAGATCGGCCGGGCGGCGCCAAAGACGTTTACTGCATCCGCCGCTCCACCTGCAGCGAAATCCTGGAAGTCCTGACGATGACGCTCGCCATCGCTTTCTCGGCTTCGGTGAACAGATCGCCCTCGACGCGCGACATGAACGCTTCGAGGGCCTCGCCGAGCGCCTCCAGCGGCTCCTGCGCCGCGACCAGCAGGCGCACGGGAGTGCTCGGCTCGAGTTCGACGCCGACGGCCGCCGTTTGCGGATCAGGAGGTCGTGTGGCCATTTCGCCCAGCTCCTCCAGCAGACGCGCGCTCTCCTCGTCTCCCAGCGCCCGCAGCTTTTCGATGATCAGCCGATGACGGCTCGCGATAGCCGTCTCGCCCCGCGCGAGCAGTGCATCCAGCGACTCGGCCGAAGCTCCAAGAGGCGTCTCCTCGCGCGGCGTGCGCCGCTCTCGACGCCACGCGTCCCGGCGCCAGCGGCGCATCAACGCCGCGTGGCGCAGCTCCTCGAGCGCCAGGCGCTCGGCGTGCGCGGCGACCTCCGGGTCATCCGCAGCCGCAGCGAGATAGCTGTAGAGCGCGAACGCTCGTTGTTCGTTGTCGACCGCAATGGCGAACGCACGGTAGGGCGTCAGCAGCGCACTGTGCGCGACTTCATCCCAGGATCGCGACAGTTCCGCCGGCAAACGCCAGCTGAACTGCATCGGGTCGGGTACGTGCTGGCCGAGCGACGCCGCCCATTGCTCAACTTCATCGACGTGCCGGCGTTCCTCCTCCCGCATGCGTCGGAACGCCTCGGCCACCTCGGTTTCGCCGCGACGTTCCATCGTTTCAGCGAGCGTCGCATAACGCTCGACGGCCTCACGTTCGATCGCGCTCGCAATGCCGACCAGCACTGGCAGAGTGACCGGGCCAACGTCCGGATTGCGTTCAAGTAGCGGTGCACGCATCATCAAAAAGGCTCCGCCGAGAAAGCTCCATCGAGATCAAGCTGCCTGTAGGCAAGCTGATCACAGCCATCATGCATATTAAGGGCGTGTTGATCGTTTGCGGCAAGCGTCTCGTACTAACCGCCCTTGCGTTGGCGGCGCTGATGTGGGTCGCGCCCGGGAATACGCAATCCGGCGCCGAAACGCTCGAGACATTCCTGGCGAGTGTGAGGCCCGCAGAGATGGTGCCGGGCGCGGATCGCTTCGGCCCTGTGCGCGAATCGCCCGCGGTTGCGCCCGCCTACCGCGGCGACGAGCTGATCGGCCACGTCTATCTCAATTCCCAGTTCGTCGACGCGAGCGGCTACTCGAGCAAGCCGATCCATATCCTGGTCGGCCTCGATCTCAAAGGCGCCATTGTGGGATTGAAGCTCGTCGCGCACAGCGAGCCGATCGTGCTGATCGGCATCCCAGAGCAAAAGATCATCACCTATCTGCAGTCGTTCGTCGGCTACAACCCACTCAAGGGCGTACAGTCCAATCAGCCGCCGCCACAGCCTGACATCGTGAGCGGCGCCACAGTGACCGTGCTGGTGATGGGCGAGAGCGTGGTCCGTTCTGCGCTGCGCGTCGCTCGTGCATTGCAGACAAACGCAGCGCAGCAGGACCAGGTGCAGACGATGCGCGTGCTCGATCCCGAGGCGGGGCGAATCGTCGACTGGAAAGCGCTGCTCGAACAAGGCGCCGTGCGCAATCTGCGGCTCACCGTCGGCGAGGTCAACAAGGCCTTCGAGGACTCTGGCGTCGAGGCGGCGGCAAAGCGGCGCCAGCAGGGCCGTGAGGATGCGACGTTCATCGATCTGTACGCCGCCCTGGTCTCGCAGCCTTCGATCGGACGCAGCCTGCTCGGCGAGGCCGAGTTCCAGAGCGTCTCGCGCATGCTCCAGCCAGGACAGCACGCCATACTGGTTGCGGGCGAGGGCCTCTACTCGTTCAAGGGCTCCGGCTACGTGCGCGGCGGCATCTTCGATCGCATCCAGCTCATCCAGGGTGCGGAGACCATCCACTTTCGCGATCGCGAGCACCGCCGCATCGCCGCCCTGGCGGCCGACGGCGCCCCGGCCTTCAAGGAAATCGCCGTCTTCATCGTGCCGGCCGGCATGGAGTTCGATCCGGCCGCAACGTGGCGGCTGCAGCTGCTCGTCCAGCGTGCGATCGGTGCGCTCGAGAAGGCCTTCGTAACCTTCGAGCTGCCCTACGAGCTGCCGGCGCAGTACACGCAGACCGTCACACCCGATGGCAAGCCCGTGGCGCCCGCTTCCGCCGCCGGATCTGCGCCTGCCGCGCAGGAGATGGACATCCTCCCGACCCAGCCCCTATGGCAGCGCCTGTGGTACAGCAAGGCCGCCTCCATCGGCGTCCTCGCCCTGATGCTGATCGCACTCACGCTGATCTTCTTTTTCCAGGATATCCTGGTGAAGCGCGAGCGGCTGTACGATCGGATCCGGCTCGTATATCTGGCCATCACGCTCATCTGGCTCGGCTGGGTCGCGCAGGCGCAGCTCTCTGTAGTCAACGTGCTCACCTTCACGACCTCGCTGCGCGAAGGTTTCGAGTGGAAGTCGTTCCTGGTCGATCCGCTGATCTTCATCCTGTGGTCGTCGGTCGCGGCGGCGCTGCTCTTCTGGGGACGCGGCCCCTTCTGCGGCTGGTTGTGCCCGTTCGGCGCGTTGCAGGAACTGTCGAATCGGGCCGCGCGCAAGCTCAAGGTTCCGCAGCTCAAGATTCCCTGGCGCGTGCACGAGCGTCTATGGCCGATCAAGTACGTGATCTTCCTCGTTCTATTCGGTGTGTCGCTCGGGTCGCTCGCCTACGCCGAGCTGCTCTCGGAGATCGAGCCGTTCAAGACCGCGATCGTGCTGCGCTTCGTGCGCGAGTGGTGGTTCGTCGCTTTCGCCGTTGCGCTGCTAGTGGCCGGCCTGTTCATCGAGCGGTTCTTCTGTCGCTACCTGTGCCCGCTGGGCGCGGCGCTCGCCATTCCGGGGCGCCTGCGCATGTTCGACTGGCTGAAGCGATATCGCGAGTGCGGCAATCCCTGCATGCGCTGTTTCAAGGAGTGTCCGGTCGAGGCGATCCATCCGGAGGGGCACATCAATCCCAACGAGTGCATCTCTTGCCTGCACTGCCAAGTGCTGTATCACCATGAGCAGAAATGCCCGGTGCTCATCCAGCGCAGGCTCAAGCGGCAGCGACGCTCAGCGACCGCGGCGTCGCCGCTGACCGATGCGCCGTTGGGCGCTGCAAAGGCGGCCCATTCCGCCGCGGTCAATGGCGGAACGCACGCCGAGTAGACAGGGCGGTCATCTCTCGTTCTCTCGAAAAGGAACTCGTCTGGTATGCGATGAGTTTCGTGGCGATCGATCGAATGAAGAAGGAGGCGAGATGGACAAGAAGATTGCAGAGGGGCCAGCCGATCCAAGCCGGCGTGCGGTCCTGGGACGCGGCGCCAGGGTGATGACGGTTGCGGCGAGCGCCGGCCTGCTTGCCGGCTGCGACCGTGCGGAAAGGCCGACGCAACCCGCAGGCGAAACCGCGAACGCCAAGGTGCATGTCGGGCCCGGCGAGCTCGACGAGTACTACGTGTTCTTCTCCAGCGGCCAGACCGGGGAGCTGCGCATCATGGGCCTGCCCTCGATGCGCGAACTGATGCGCATACCGGTCTTCAACCGATGCAGCGCCACCGGCTGGGGCCAGACCAACGAGAGCCGCAAGATTCTCACCGAGGGACTCACGCCCGCAACGCGCAAGTACCTGGAATCACGCGGCGGATGCTACGTCAACGGCGACCTGCATCACCCCCACATGTCTTTCACCAACGGCACCTATGACGGCCGCTATCTGTTCATGAACGACAAGGCGAACACGCGCGTGGCGCGCGTTCGCTGCGACGTAATGAAGTGCGACAAGATCATCGAGCTGCCCAACCAGCACACGGTGCACGGCCTGCGCTTGCAGAAGTATCCGAAGACGGGCTACGTGTTCTGCAACGGCGAGGACGAGGTTCCCATTCCGAACGATGGCCGCAACCTCCACGATCCGAAGCAGTACCGGGCCGTCTTCACCGCGGTGGACGGCGACACCATGCAGGTTGCATGGCAGGTGATCGTGGACGGCAATCTCGACAACGTGGACGCCGACTATCAGGGTAAGTACGTGTTCTCGACCTGCTACAACTCCGAGGGCGGCGTGACGTTGGCGGAGATGACGGCGGCCGAGCAGGACTGGATCGTGGTGTTCAACATCAGGCGCATCGAAGAGGCGGTGAAGAACAAGGAGTACGAGACGATCGGCGGCGTCCCGGTGCTCAACGGCAAGCACGGCTCGCCATACACTCGCTACATTCCTGTCCCCAACAGCCCGCACGGCATCAACACCGCGCCCGACGGCGTCCACGTGGTGGCCAATGGAAAGCTATCGCCCACCTGCACGGTGTTCGACGTGCGCAAGTTCGACGACCTGTTCGACGACAAGATCGAACCTCGAGACACCGTCGTGGCCGAACCGGAGCTCGGCCTCGGACCGCTGCACACGGCGTTCGACGGGCGCGGCAACGCCTACACCACGCTGTTCATCGACAGCCAGATCTGCAAGTGGTCGATCGAG
>Ga0079224_100000364_pt1 | contig 42700 bp, 43 predicted proteins | sample Stecom2015_FD_80414 | JGI IMG/M metagenome (GOLD analysis project Ga0079224, IMG submission 80414) | Agricultural soil microbial communities from Utah to study Nitrogen management - Steer compost 2015 | ecosystem: Environmental > Terrestrial > Soil > Agricultural land | place: USA: Utah... | reverse complement strand
GGTGACCGCACCCAATTGGCATGGGGCGGGAGTCCTGGTGCCTGTGGGGGCTTGCGAAAGCGGCTGGCTGCCGTTGGCGGGCGCCCCAGCGACGCTATGTGCAGGCCCGCCAATGCGCGGCGCGGGTGGCGCTCGAAGCGGCATCGGCAGGCCCAGGGCTGATTGTATTGTGGCCGAGCACCTAGCCGGGTTCAAGCAGAGACGGAGCAGGATTGGCGCCGTTCGTCGGGGAGAAGGACGGTTTCGGTCGACAGTCTCCCGAGCTGGGTCTAGAATCCGCACCGATTTGTGCGATGCACTATAACCGCCTGGCTCCGGTGTTTCACTGGGCGCCAGCTATAGAAATGGAGAGAGGGCTATGAGCAGAGAGCGCGACGTTGTCATCATCGGAGCCGCGCGAACGGCGATCGGCAGCTTCGGCGGCAGCCTGAAGGATGTCAGTCTGGGCGACCTGGCCGCACACGTGGTGCGCACGGCCATCCAGCGGGCCGGTATCGAGCCGGGCGATGTCGGGCATACCGTGGTCGGCAACGTGCTACATACCGAGCCGCGCGACATGTATATCTCGCGCGTCGCCGCGGTCAATGCGGGTATCCCTTACAGCAGCCCGGCGCTGACCGTCAACCGGCTGTGCGGTTCCGGCCTGCAGGCGATTTGCACTGCTGCCAGCTACATCCAGCTCGGCCAGGCCGACTGCGTGGTCGGCGGCGGCGCCGAGAGCATGTCGCGCGTGCCGTACTGGGCGCCCATCGCGCGCTGGGGCGGCCGCATGGGCGATGCGGCGCTGGTGGACGCCATGGTCGGAGCGCTTACTGACCCCTTCGACAGCTGCCACATGGGCGTGACGGCGGAGAACATCGCCGAGAAGTGGGGCATCTCCCGCGAGGAGCAGGACGCCTATGCCGCCGAGAGCCAGCGGCGGGCGGTGCAGGCGGTCGAATCCGGCCTGTTCAAGGAGCAAATCGTTCCGGTCGAGATCAAGACCCGCAAGGGCACGGTCGTCTTCGAGGTCGATGAGAACCCGCGCGCCGGCACCACGGTCGAGAAGCTGGCCAACCTCAAGCCGGTGTTCAAAAAAGACGGCACCGTCACCGCCGGCAATGCCTCCACCCTCAACGATGGTGCCGCCGCGGTGGTGATGATGGAGGGTAGCGTCGCGCGCGAGCGCGGCCTCAAGCCGCTGGCGCGGCTGGTGGGCTACACCGTCGCTGGGGTCGAGCCGAGGTACATGGGTATCGGTCCGGTGCCGGCCATCAAGCGGTTGCTGGAGGAAACCGGGGTGGCCAAGGACGAGATCGACCTGTGGGAGCTGAACGAGGCCTTCGCCGCCCAAGCGCTGGCCTGCGTGCGCGATCTCGATCTCGATCCGGCCAAGGTGAACCCGAATGGCTCCGGCATCTCGCTGGGTCACCCAGTGGGCGCGACCGGCGCCATCCTTACCGTCAAGGCTGCCTACGAGCTACAGCGCATCGGCGGCCGCTACGCCGTCATCAGCATGTGCATCGGCGGCGGCCAGGGCATCGCCGCGCTGCTGGAACGCGTCTAAGGCAAACCGCTGGTTCAACGCCGTCCGGAGGCCCGAGCTGCCTCCGGGCGGCGTCTGCTTTTCAAACAATGAAAATCACCTCGATCAACGTCAATGGCATCCGCGCAGCCGCGCGCAAGGGGTTCTTCGACTGGATGGCGCGGGAAGCGCCGGATGTCGTCTGCATGCAAGAGCTGAAGGCGCAGGAGCATCAGCTGCAGGATCCGCGCTTTCGCCCCGAGGGTTACCGGGCATATTTCCATTGCGCCCAGCGTCCCGGCTATAGCGGCGTGGCCATCTATACCCGGCGCGAGCCGGATCAGGTCATCTACGGGCTGGGCGAAGGCTGGGAGGATATCGATGCGGAAGGCCGTTACATAGAAGCGCGCTTCGGCAACCTCTCCATCGTCTCGCTGTACATGCACTCGGGCTCTTCCGGCGAGGAGCGGCAGGCGCTCAAGTTCGACTTCATGGAGCGCTTCATGCCGTATCTGCGAGAGCTCAGGGCCAGCGGTCGGGAATACGTCATCTGCGGCGACTGGAACATCGCCCATAAGGAGATCGACCTCAAGAACTGGCGCTCCAACCAGAAGAACTCCGGCTTTCTGCCGGAGGAGAGGGCATGGATGGACAAGCTGTTCGGCGAGGTCGGCTTCGTCGACGCCTTTCGGGTGGTGAACCAGGAGCCCGAGCAGTACACCTGGTGGTCCAACCGCGGCCAAGCCTGGGCCAAGAACGTGGGCTGGCGCATCGACTATCACGTCATCACGCCAGGCTTGCGCGAGCGGGTGCTGAGCGCTGCCATTTACAAGGACGAGCGCTTCTCCGACCACGCGCCGCTGACGCTGGTCTACGACTATCCTTTTTGAGCAAGCGTTGAACCCTCCGCGGCCGGCGCAGACTAAGCAGACATGAGCAGCGACAGCAACGACACGGCAGCTGGCTCGCCCCGGCTCTCGCTCTACCAGTATGACGCCTGTCCCTACTGCGCCTTGGTGCGGATGGCGATCCGGGAGCTTGGCCTCGACATTGAGATTCGCGACGTCCTGCGCCATCCGCGCTTCCGCCGCGAGCTGATCGCCGGCGGTGGTTCCTCCCAGGTGCCTTGCCTGCGTCTGGATTACCCCGACGGGCGCACCCGCTGGATGTACGAGTCGCTGGACATCATCGATTATCTGCGGCGACGGTTCGGCTGAACGCCGGCTGCTGCCCCTCGGCTTCGCTCCGGCGCCCGGCTTGCGCCACGGGTCTGCATTGGGATGAGCCGGGCCCGGTCTCACTGTAAAGTATTATGCGCTACCGCAGGCTTCCACGGACGGCGGAAGGCCGACCATCCTGGGCCAATGGAGACAACAATGGCGCGTGCGCTGAAGTGGATTTTCATCGTTCTTGCCGCTCTGCTGCTGTTGCTGGTGGCGGCCGTCATCGCTGTAGCGCTGTTAGTCGATCCGAACGACTACAAGGCGCAGATCGCCCAGGCCGTCGAACGGCAGACCGGCCGCCAGCTGGCCATCGAAGGCGACTTCGAGCTGACCTTCTTCCCCTGGCTGGGGCTGCAGCTGGGGCAGGCTCGCCTCAGTGATGCGCCGGGTTTCGGCGAGCAGCCCTTCGCCGCGCTGGACGAGGCCCGCCTGGCGGTAGCGGTCTGGCCGCTGCTGAGCCAGCGGCGCCTGGTGCTCGATAAGATCGTCATCGACGGGCTGAATTTGCGCCTTATCCGCGATGCCCAAGGGCGCGGCAACTGGGAGGATCTGGCCGAGCGGTTCGCCCGTGAGGAGGACGCGCCGCCGGCGGAGCCGGCGCCCGAGCCGGCCGGCTTGCCGTTGGCGATCGAGAGCCGAGGTGGGCTGGAGCTGCGCAATGCGACCATCCTCTGGGAAGACCGCCAGGCGGGCAGCCGCTATCTGGTGCAGCCCTTGCACGTCACGGTCGCCGAGCTCGATCCGACCCGGCCGCTGCCCGTGCGCGCGCAATGGACGCTGCAGGCCGCCGAGGCGCCCGAGGTCAGTGGCGAGCTGACCGCCCAGATCGTCTACGACCAGGCGGCACAGACCGTGGCCGTGCGCGATCTGGCGCTGGATGCCAGGCTGCGCAGCGAGCAGATCCCGACTGGCGCCCTGCAGGCCGCCCTGCGAGGCGAGGCGCAAGCCGACCTGGCGCAGCAGCGCTACCGGGTGCCGCAGCTGACCCTGCAAGCAGTCGGGGTGACGGCGGAGCTGGTGGCCGAGGCGCGTCAGCAGGGGGAGCTGCTGAGCGCTGACCTGCGGTTGAACGTGCCGGCCTTCGATGCTCGGGAGCTGATGCGGCGGCTGGAAATCGAGCTGCCGCCGATGACCGATCCCAATGCGCTGACCCGGGTGGGGCTGGCGCTTGCCGCTCGCTACGATGGCAAGGAGCTGCAGATCCGGGAAATGACGGGACAGCTGGATCAGACCCGGATCAGCGGCACGGCGGCGCTGCCGTCGTTCGAGCCGCCGGTGGCCCGTTTCGCGCTGGCGCTGGATCGCATCGATCTCGACCGCTACTTGGCGCCCAAGGAGGCGGACGCCGCCGACGACGCCGAGAGCGTCCCTGGCGGCGCGCCCGCCGAGGCGTCGCCGGCGCCAGAGGCTGAGCTGCCGCTGGAGCTGCTGCGCGATCTGGTGCTGGACGGCACCGTGACGGTCGGCGAGCTGGTCGCCAGCGGCCTGCGCGCCACCGATGTCGAGACCAGGATTACGGCTCGCAACGGCATCCTGCGGGCCGAGCCGGTGGCGCATTTCTACCAGGGGCGCCTGCGGGGACTGCTGACCCTGGACGCAACCGGAGCTGCACCCAGGATCGAGATGCAGCAGCGTCTTGAGGGCGTGCAGGCCGGCTCCCTGTTGGAGGACCTGATCGGGGTGGCGCGCATTCTCGGGGTAGCCGATCTGGAGCTGGCCGTGGCCATGCAGGGCATGGGGCTGGAGCAGTGGCTGCGCACCCTGAGCGGCAAGGCCAGCTTCAAGTTCGCCGACGGCGCCATCAACGGCATCAACATCGCGCAGGCGATCCAGGCCGCGCGGGCCAAGCTCGCCAACCAGCCCTTGCCGGCTGCCGATGACCAGCAGACGCCCTTCAACGAGCTGCGCGGTTCGGTTCGAATCGACGAAGGGCTGGTGGTCAACCGTGATTTCAGCTTGGCCTCTTCCCAGTTCAAGGTGGCCGGTGACGGGCAGCTCAATCTGCGGACCCAGGCGCTGGACTACACCCTGATGGTCGATTTGCTGCAGCCGCTGCTGGAAAGCGACAACAGGCTGCTCGCCGAGCTGCAGAACCAGCCCATTCCGGTCCGGATCAGCGGCAGCCTGAAGGATTTGGCGGTCAGCGTGGACCTGCAGCAGGCGCTCGAGCAGGCCGGCAAGGCCAAGCTCAAGGCCGCGGAGGAAAAGGCCAAGAGCCGGCTGCAGGAAGAGGTCCAGGAGCGGCAGCAGAAACTGCAGGAGCAGGTGCAGGACAAGCTGCAGAATCTGCTGCGGCCCAGGCGCTGATGAAAGGAAACCCTCGGTTGGACGCGGCCCAGGTCGACCATCGCGACAACTTCGCCGCGCGCTTGCTGGCCTGGTTCGACCAGCACGGCCGCCACGACCTGCCCTGGCAGCACCCCGCCACGCCCTATCGGGTGTGGGTTTCGGAGATCATGCTGCAGCAGACCCAGGTCAGCGTGGTCATTCCTTACTTCGAGCGTTTCATCGCCCGCTTCCCGGACGTGCGCGCGCTGGCGGTGGCTGAACTGGACGAGGTGCTAGCACTCTGGGCCGGACTGGGCTATTACGCGCGGGCGCGCAATCTGCACCGGGCGGCGCGGCTGATCGTGGAGCGCCACGGCGGCGAGTTTCCGCACGCATTCGACGATGTGGCGGCGCTGCCCGGCATTGGGCGTTCGACGGCAGGCGCCATTCTGTCGCTGGGGCTGGGGCAGCGTCACCCGATTTTGGATGGCAACTGCAAGCGAGTGCTGGCGCGGGTGCATAGTGTGCCGGGCTGGCCCGGGCAGGCCGCCTTCGAGCGCCGGCTCTGGGCTTGCGCCGAGCAGCATACCCCGGCACAGCGCTGCGGCGATTTCAATCAGGCGATGATGGATCTCGGCGCCACCGTCTGCACCCGGGCTAGGCCGGCCTGCCAGCGCTGTCCGCTGTCGGCCCTTTGCAGCGCCTACCAGCGCGGTGAGGTCGAGTGCTATCCCCAGCCCAGGCCGCAGCGACGGCTGCCGGTCAGGCGGGTGCGCATGCTGCTGTTGCAGGCCGACGGCAAGGTGCTGCTGCTGCGTCGGCCTCCGATCGGCATCTGGGGTGGGCTTTGGAGCCTGCCGGAGTGTGGGATGGAGGAAGACTGGCGGGCGCAGGTGGCGCGCTACGGGCTGGCAATCAAGGCGGTGGAGCGGTTGCCGGAGCTGCGCCATACCTTCAGTCACTTCTATCTGCACATCGAGCCGTTGCGGGTGGAGGTGGAGGCGGACAGGGCCGTCATGGATGCTGGCGAGGCCGTCTGGCATAATGGCCCTCTTCACGGTCGAGGAGTGGCTGCGCCGGTGGCGCGTCTGCTGGCTTCCCTCGACGATTCCTGACCAGGAGAAAGTGATGACCCGAATGGTGAAGTGCGTGCGCCTTGGCCAGGAACTGCCGGGACTGGAGCGAATTCCGTACCCGGGCGAGCTGGGACGGCGGATTTACGAGAACGTATCGCAGCAGGCCTGGCAGGAGTGGATCCGCCACCAGACCATGTTGATCAACGAATACCGGTTGACTCCCATCGATCCTCAGGCGCGCAAGTTCCTGGAAGGAGAGATGGAGAAGTTCTTCTTCGGCAGCGGCTCGCACCTGCCGGAAGGCTACAAGCCGCCGGAGTCCTGAGCCGCTTCAATGCCCTTGACGAACACCGCATAAAAAGGTTGAATTAGCGCCTCACCCGGCCAGGTAGCTCAGTCGGTAGAGCAGGGGACTGAAAATCCCCGTGTCGGGGGTTCGATTCCCTCCCTGGCCACCATCTTCCGAAGCCGAATCAGCCATCGTGCTGGTTCGGCTTCTCTGTTTGGGCTGGTCAACTCCGGCCGGCACCTCGCCTTGATCGGGTGCGTTACCACGCACCCGATTATTCCTCGACTGTCGCCGTCGTCCCGAAGTTCGGCGTCCCACTGCCGAGCTAGGGAGGATAGCCCGCCAGCACTCATCCGGGGGCTTTAGCCTTTGTCACCGTCGGGGCGCTGTGGCCGGCTGGCCGAATCGGGATGGGCGTCGAGCACTTCTTTAGCGTTGCGAAAGGCTTCCACCCCGGCCGGTATGCCGCAGTAGACTGCCACCTGCAGCAGTACCTCGCGGATTTCATCCTTGCTGCAGCCGTTGTTCAAGGCGCCCCGCACGTGGCCCTTGAACTCGTGGCCGCGGTTGAGGGCGGCCAGGATGGCCAGGTTGAGAAGGCTGCGGGTCTTGCGGTCTAGACCAGGGCGCGTCCAGATCTCGCCCCAGGCATAGCGCGTGACGAGCTCCTGGAATTCCCGGGTGAAATCGTCCACACCTTGGAACGCCCGCTCCACGAAGTCAGCGCCCATCACTTCGCGACGGACCTTTAGCCCTTGCTCGAATTTGTCTTGCTCCACGTCATTCCTCCGCGATCGTTGGTTGCTTGGAGAGCCGCGCCAGCGGCTTTCAGCGGCGCCGATAGACGGGCTGCAAGCCGCCCGGCAGCGTACGGCGAGCATACACGATGGTGCTTGAATTTATCGATTGATTAATAGATCGTCTGGTCGATTTCACTGGAGGAGAGCGGAAGGACGCTACGGCAATGCCTCGGTTATCGGGCTGGTCCTGATGATCGGGGGCTGGTTCGCCGACCTTCGAATCATCTCTGCTTCGGAAGTTCGCGCGTCTCGCTGTCGCTACCGTCGTCAGCAATGGAGGAGATAACTGGATGAAGCTGATGAAAGCCGGCTTTGCTGGCCTTCTTGCCATTGGTTTGAGCTTGGCGAGTGCTAACGCCGTTGCGGCTGAGCGCATCACGGTCAACATCGGCTCCAGTCACCCGGTGCAGAACATCTGGGTCTGGGCGATGAAGAACGTCTTCCAGCCCGAGGTCGACCGGATTCTGGCCGAGAGCAGGGCGGAAAATACGAAATCCGCTGGCGCGAGCACTACGGCGGCACCTTGTACGGCTTTGCCGACACCCGCAAGGCAGTCAAGGACGGCATCGTCGACGTTGGCATGATCGGCACCCTGTGGGAGGAGTCGGACCTGCCGCTGCAGAACGTCACCTACTACACGCCGTTCGCCACCGACGACCACCGCCTGATCATCAAGATCTTCGACGATCTCAACCAGAATCTGCCGCCGCTGCGCGACAGCTGGCATCGGCAAAATTTGGTGCCGCTGTCGACGCTGGTGACCGACAGCTACGACATTTATGCCACCCGCCGGATCAAGTCGATGGACGACATCAGGAATGTCCGTCTGAATGCCCCCGGCACTTCCGCCAACTGGCTCAAAGGCATCGGCGCCATCCCGGTCGACGGCGGTCTGACCACCTACTACACCAACATCCAGACTGGCGTCACCCAGGGCGCTCTGTCCTTCGCCAGTGGCATTGGGCCGGCTCGAGTGCATGAGGTGGCGCCGCAGCTGACCCGTATCGGCTTTGGTGCCATGGCCTTCGGCGCGGTGGCGGTCAACAAGCGCTTCTTCGATAACTTGCCGGCCGAGGTCCAGGCTGCGTTCATTGAGGCCGGCCGCTTGACCTCCGAGCGCCACGGCGAGCATGTGGCCAAGACCGCCGAGGAGTGGCTGGACAAGATGCAGGCCGAAGGGCTGCAGATCCATGAGCTGCCGGATGCCGAGAAGAAGCGCTGGGTCGACAGCCTGCCCAACCTGGTCGAGCCATGGCTGCAGGCGCATGGGGAGGACGCCAAAGTGGTTCTCCGGGCCTACTTCGACAAGCTGCGAGAGCACGGCGTCGAGCCGCTTCGCGCTTGGGACGAAGCCGCTCGCTGAATCACCGGGGCCGCACTGAATGCGGCCCTTTTTTATGCTGCGTTGCAAAACGAGCAACCATTGCACGTATGAGGCCCGCCTTGAGCACGACAACGCAAAAAACAACTCAGCGGGGTATCGGCTGGTTCGTACGTCTTGCGAACTTTCTCGCCACGCTCGGTACGCTGTGGATTTTCGTCCTGATGGGGCTGGTGGTGGTCGACGTCGCCGGCCGTAATTTCTTCGGCCTACCGCTGACCGGGTTGGCCGAGTTCGCCGGTCTTTCGGTCGTCGCCATCGTCTTTCTTCAGCTGGGGACAGGGGTGCACAACCGGCGCATGACCCGGGCCGGGTTCCTGATCGACCGCATCGCGCGCCGCCTGCCTCGGGTACGGCTCGCTCTGGATGTGGCCTACGCGCTGGCTGGCTGCGTCATCTTCGCCCTGCTTGCCTGGGTGGCCTGGGCGGAGCTGGTCGAGTCTTGGCGCAGCAGCGAGTTCTACGGCGTGCGCGGCCTTTACATGATTCCCGGCTGGCCGTTCCGGGCACTGGTCGTGATCGGTGCAGCCATGGCGAGCCTGGCATTCTTGTTTCTGGTGCCGGCGCTACTGAGCGACGCGCCGGACGGGACGCGGGGGCTTTCCGATGAGTGATTTTGGCTTCGCAGCCCTGGTGATCAGCGTGCTGGTGACGCTGGTGCTGCTGGGAATGCACATTGCCGTTGCCTTGATGACCGTGGCCTTCGTCGGCTTGTGGGTCATACGGGGCGATTTCGACCTCGCCCTGCAAATGATGTACATGACCGCCTACAGCGGCATCTCCAGTTACATATTCGCCACAATTCCTCTCTTCGTGCTGATGGGAGCGCTGGTGAGCGTCTCCAATGTCGGCAAGGACACCTTCGATGTCGCCGAAGCCCTGCTGCGGCGCATCGCCGGCGGGCTGGGTGTTGCCACCGTCGCTGCCAACACCATGTTCGCCGCCGTGACTGGCGTCTCCATCGCCTCGGCGGCGGTGTTCACCAGGGTGGCTGTTCCCGAGATGGCGCGCCATGGCTATCGCAAGGCCTTCGCTGCCGGCACCGTTGCCGGCAGCTCAGTGCTGGGCATGCTGATCCCGCCCAGCCTGCTGCTCATCGTCTATGGCGTGCTGGCGGAGGAGTCGATAGGCAAGCTATTCATCGCCGGCGCAATTCCAGGGCTACTGCTGGCGGCGGCTTTCGTGGCCATGATCGTGCTGCTGGCCCTGTTCGCCCCACGCTTCGTGTTCAACCGCGAGAACCTGGCCCAGCAGCTGGCCGTTCGGCCGCAGCCTGCCGCGCCGGGACTTTCCGGCAAGCGGCTGGCTGGGAAGTCGCTGCCTATCGTCGCTCTGGTGCTGCTGGTTCTAGGCGGGCTTTATAGCGGCCTGTTCACGCCTACCGAAGCCGGCGGCATGGGTGCCTTCGGCGCCTTCGTCATTGCTCTGTTGCGCCGCTCCCTCAGTCTCGGGCGGCTATGGCAGGTGTTGCGCGAGACCGGCGGGGTGTCGATCGGCATTCTCACCCTGTTGATCGCCGCGCTGTTCTACAGCCGGATGCTGGCGATGGCCGGCGTGCCTTCGGTGATCGCCGAGCTGGTGATGGATGCAGGCTTGGGACCGTACGGCTTTCTTGCCCTGTATGTGCTGATCATCCTGCTGCTCGGCATGATCCTGGATTCGACCTCCATCCTGCTGGTGATGACGCCGATCGCAGCTCCCATCGCCGCCGACTTTGGGTTCAATTTGATCCATTTCGGCATCATTACCGTGATCGCGGTGGAGATCGGCCTGCTGACGCCGCCGTTCGGGATCTCGATCTTCACGGTGAAGTCGACCTTGAACGACGACGCCGTCCCGGTGGAGTCGGTCTTCCTTGGCGCGCTGCCTTTCGTCGCGGTGATGCTAATCGTCTTGGCTGTGGTCGTAGCCTTCCCGCAGTTGACGCTGGCGCTGATCTGAACGGGCTGGCGGAGCTGGTGCTGGCCACGGCTGCTTCCGGCGCCGGTGCGGTAGCAACCGCTTGACCGCTACGGAGCCCTGGCGAGCAGTTGCGAATCGGCTCTGGTGGCAGGAAAAACGAAAGCCGTCGACTTCCGGTCGACGGCTTTCCAAGCCACGGCTAGATGCGTTTGAGTGCGCGCAGGATGCGCTCAGGGGTCATGGGCATGGTGGTGATGCGGCCGCCCAGCGGTGCGATGGCATCGTTGACCGCGTTCATGATCGCCGCCGGCGCCGCCGCGGTTCCCGCCTCGCCGGCGCCCTTGGCGCCCAGCTCCGAGTACCGGCTAGGCGTCTCCATGTGAGCCACCTCGATGTCGGGCAGCTCCGGGGCGAGCGGAACGAGATAGTCCGCCAGGCTGCCGTTGATGAGCTGCCCCTCGGCGTTGTAGAGGCACTCTTCATACAAGGCCATGCCTATGCCCTGGGCGACGCCACCGCGGATCTGCTCGTCCACCAGCTTGGGATTCAGCACCCGGCCGCAATCCTCCACCACCCAGTGTTTCAGGAGTCGGACCAGGCCGGTCTCCACGTCCACTTCCACGTAGGAGGCGTGGATGCCGTTGGTGAAGGCGAAGGGCAGGCCTTGCGGCGAAAAATGGCGGACTACCGACAGCTGGGGCTGGAAGCCGGGGGGGAGGATGTCGCTGCGGAAGTAGGCGATGCGGCCCACTTCGGCGAGGCTGATGCGTTCCTCGCCGTCCTCGCGGCTGACCACCTGGCCATTGCGCAGGTCCAGCTCGGCAGGCGAGCTCTGTAGGATGGCGCCGGCTACCTCCAGGATGTTCTCGCGCAGCGCCCGCGCCGCGCGCAAGGCGGCTTCGCTGCCGATGGCCGCGCCGCGCGACGCCCAAGCGGTGCCGCCATAGGGGGTGGCATCGGTATCGCCGGTGATCACCCGGAGGTCCACCAGCGGCACGCCGAGCTCGGTGGCGGCAACCTGGGCGATGATGGTTTCGGTGCCCTGGCCGATCTCGTTGACACTGATGGCCAGCCGCACCTTGCCGGAGGGCTCGAGCTTGATGGAGCAACCGTCCTGGGCCGAGATGCGGGCACCGCCCACGCCATAGAAGGCAGGGCCGGGGGCGGTGATCTCGACGAAGGTGCCGAAGCCGATCCCGCGGTAGATGCCGCGCTCCCGCAACCTGGCCTGCTAGGGCATCGTAACCGATCATTTCGCGCAGCTTCGCCAGGCACCCCTGCAGGGAGAGGCCCTCGAAAACGTAGCCGCTCAGCGTCTTGTAGGGATAGGCGTCGTCAGGCACGTAGTTGCGCGCCCGCAGTTCGAGCGGGTCGATGCCCAGTTCGGCCGCGGCCTTCTCCAGCAGGGACTCGGTAACCGCGAAGGCGATCGGATGGCCCACGGCGCGGTACTGGCTCATCACGTTTTTGTTCTGCAGCACCACCTTGAGCACTGCCCGGTAGTGCTGCTGGGTATAGGGGGAGCCGATCAGGCGGATGACCTGGTTGCCCTCGACGGCACTGGTGCGCGGATAGACCGAGTAGGGGCCGACGCCGGTGAGGTCGTCGACGTCGAAGCCGAGGATGCGGCCATCGCGGGTCAGGGCCAGCCGCGCCCGCACCCGATGGTCGCGGGCATGGATGTCGCTGACGAACGACTCCAGCCGGTCCGCCACCTACTTCACCGGTCGCTTGAGCAGGATGCTCAGCGCGCAGGTGGCCATCTCCTCGCCGTAGACGTGGAGTTTGATGCCGAAAGCCCCGCCGATGTCCTTGGCGACGACTCGGACGTTTTCTTCGGCCAGGCCGAGATGGCGGGCATAGACATCCTGCATTTGATAGGGCGTCTGGGTGCCGTGGTAGACGGTCAGACGCTGTTCGCTGGGGTCATAATCCGCCACCAGTGCCCGCGGCTCGAGGGTGACCCCGGTGTGGCGGCCAAAATGAAACACGTCCTCTACCACCAGGTCGGCCTCGGCGCAGGCGCGGTCGATGTCGCCGGCTTCGATCTTGGTGCCGAACACCAGGTTGTCGCCCAGTTCTGGGTGAATCAGCGGCGTGTCGGGGTCCAGGGCGGTCTCAGGATCGGTGACCGTAGGCAGCTCCTCGTAGTCGATCTGCAGCAGTTCCAGGGCGTCCTCGGCCTGGGCGCGGGTCTGCGCTACCACTGCCACGACCGGCTCTCCCTGCCAGCGGGCCACCTCGCAGGCCAGCGGGTACTGCGGTGCCGACTTCATGCCGGCGAAGTGCTCCAGGGTGCCCACCCAGGGTTGGCAGAGCTGGGCGATGTCCCGGCCGGTGTAAACCCCGATTACGCCGGGTGCACGGCGGGCCGCCTCGATGTTGATGCCGACGATGCGGGCATGGGCATAAGGGCTGCGCGCGAAGGCCACATGCACCATGCGCGGCAGGGCGAGGTCGGAAGGGAACTGGCCGCGCCCGGCCAGCAGGCGGCGGGCGTTGGGGCGCGGCACGCTGCGGCCGATGTAGCTGTTCGGCCGATCGAGGATGCTGGCGGACAGTTTGTCGTTCATTCGGCCTCCTCCTCGGTGCTGCCGCAGGCTTCGGCGATGGCGTCGACGATGGCGTGGTAGCCGGTGCAGCGGCAGTAGTTGCCGGATAGTCCGGCACGGATTTCCTCGCGACTGGGCTTGGGGTTGTGCTTGAGCAGATCGGCGGCGGCGATCAGCATACCAGGGGTGCAGAAGCCGCACTGCAGGGCATTGTTGCGGTAGAACGCTTCCTGCAGGGCTGCCAGCTCGCCGCTTTCGGTCAAGCCTTCGATGGTCTCGATTTGCGCGCCTTCGGCCTGCACGGCGAACATGAGACAGGCCCGTATCTGCTCGCCGTTGTAGCGTACGGTGCAGGCGCCGCAGACGCCCTGCTCGCAGCCGACATGGGTGCCTGTCAGGTGCAGCTCTTCGCGCAGGAAATCGGCCAGGGACAGCCGCGGACTGACGCGACGGGTCACGCGCTCGCCGTTGACCGTCAGGGTAAGCTCATGGGTTTTGTCGCTCATGCGCTGTGACCTCCGCTCATTGCAGTCAGAACGCGGCCGAGCAGGACACGAGCCATGTGCGCCTTGGCCTCGGCCGAGGTGTAGAGATCGCCCAAAGGCTGAAAATCCTCCGCCAGAGCGGCTTGCGCGTCTTGGATGGCTTCGGAGGTCAGCGGTCGCCCTTCGAGAGCTGCCGCTGCTCGACGGGCCAGCACGGGCGTCTCGGCCACGCCGAAGAAGCCCAGCCGCACCTCGTGCAGGCGCTGGTCATTGGGCCGAAACAGCTTCAGCGCTCCCCTGGCGCCGACGCGCGCCTGGGCAGCAAGGCCGACGATGGCGTAGTCGCCTCGGCGCCGGACCAGTTCGTCGAAACCGTAGCGCATGTCCTGGGCGGCTGCCGGCACCTCGACGTAGGTGATCAGCTCGTGTGGCTCCAGCGCGGTCTGGTAGACGCCCTTGAAGAATTCCTCCGCCGGCACCACCCGGCTGCCGCTGCAGCTCGCCAGATGGATGCGCGCCCCCAGGGTCAAACAGCAGGCGGGCCATTCCGAGGCCGGATCGGCCGTGGCCAGGCTGCCGCCAAAGGTGCCGCGGTTGCGGATCGCCGCATGGGCGATGTGGGGCGCCGCGCTGGCCAGCAGCGGAGCATGGCGGGCGATCAGGGGCGAGCGGGCCATTTCAGCATGGCGGGTGAGGGCGCCGATGCGCAGCCATTTGCCGCGCAGCTCGATGCCGGTCAGCTCGGGGACGTGGTTCAGATCCACCAAGATGCTGGGCGCGGCTAGGCGCATATTCATTGTCGGTATCAAGCTTTGGCCGCCCGCGATCACCTTCGCCTCGTCGCCGCGCTCGGCGAGGATAGCCAAAGCCTGGGCGAGCGAGTTCGGCCTCACGTAATCAAATTGCGGTGATTTCACGTTATCTCCTCCTACGGATGGGGCGGGAGGCAAGGCGATTGTAATTTATCATTTGATTAAATTTGTGGCGACAGGAAACGCAGACGCTGCTCTTGTCGTCTTACAAGGGGGCGACCAGAATGACCCCAGGGTTTGGGTAAGGGAGTGGCAGTTGGAATGAAAACAAGGAAGCGACGGCGGCTTTCGCCGGAAGAGCGAGAACGGCAAATCGTCGAAGGAGCGATCCGGTTTTTCGCCGAAGTCGGCTTCGAGGGGCAGACGCGGGAACTGGCCAAGCGCCTCGGGATTACCCAGCCGCTGCTGTACCGCTACTTCCCCAGCAAGGAGAGCCTGATCGAGCGCGTCTACCATGAGGTCTACATCAAGCGCTGGCAGCCTCACTGGGAGTCGCTGATCGTCGACCGCCGCCGTCCCCTGCAGGAGCGGCTGGTTACCCTTTACCGCGAGTATACCCAGGTGATCTTCAACTACGAGTGGGTGCGCATCTTCATGTTTGCTGGCCTCAAGGGGGTGAACATCACCGAGCGCTATCTCGCCATCGTCCAGGACAAGCTGTTCGTGCCGGTCTGCACCGAAATGCGCGAGCTTGCCGGCTTGCCTTCCACCGCCGAGGTGCCGTTGCTGCCGGAGGAGCTGGAGCTCGCCTGGGATTTGCACGGCGGCGTCTATTATCTGGCCATTCGCAAGTGGATCTATAACCTCCCGATCCCGGAAGACCTGAGCGATCACATCGAGCGGGTGGTCCACAGCTTCATCGCAGGCACTCCCCCTACGCTGCGCCGGCTTTTCGCCGAAAAGCCCCTACGGCAGCAGCACTCGGCAAGCTAGGCCAAACCGCCGCAGCCTCCCCCGTCGCGCTCCTGCCTCTTGCGTTTGCCGCCGTCGACGTTATTATCGCCGATAATGATCAAAAGATAAATAGTGAACAGAGGAGGCGCACGATGGAGATTTCCGGCGAGCACCGCATTCCCGCCTCGCGGCTGCGGGTCTGGGAAGCGCTTAACGATCCTGCCGTGCTGCAGGCATCCATTCCCGGCTGCGAGGCGCTGGAGAAGGTGTCCGATACCGCGTTCAGCGCGCGCATCGTCAGCCGGATCGGCTCGATCAAAGCCAACTTCAACGGTAAGGTGGAGCTATCCGAAATCGATGCCCCGCGCAGCTACGTGATCTCGGGCCAGGGCCAGGGCGGTGTCGCCGGGGCGGTCAAGGGCTGGGCGCGGGTGGAGCTCGAGGAAAGCGGGCCGGAGGAAACGGTGCTGTCTTACACGGCCAGCGCCGAGGTCGCCGGCAAGCTGGCCAGTGTGGGCAGCCGGGTCATCCAAGGGGTGGTGCGCAAGACCGCGGACGATTTCTTCCGCAACTTCGTCATGCAGATCGGTGAAGGCCCGGCAGCGGCCGCAGCGCCCCGGGTCGGCGGCCGCCTGCGCTGGATCGTCGCCGCCGGCATCATCGCCGCTGCGGCGGCAGGCGCCTGGCTGCTGCTGTAGCGGCAGCCGCGGGCCGAGGAATCTTTGCTTTCCCGCACGTCAGGAGCTCTCACATGGCTGCATATTGGATCGCCCTGGTCGATGTCCGCGACCCCGAGGCCTACCAGGAATACGCCAAGCGCGCCACGCTGGCGATCGAGAAGTACGGTGGCCGTCCCCTGGCACGAGGCGGCCGCAGGGTCGAGCTGGAGGGTGGCGCACCGCCGGGGCGGGTGACCATCATCCAGTTCGACAGCATCGAGCAGGCTGAAGCCTGCTACCGCTCGCCCGAATACCAAGAGGCGCGCCGCTATCGGGACCAAGCCGCCACCGGCCGATTCATGGTGGTGGAGGGGCTCGACTAGCCGTGCTGCCGGCTTTTCGGTCAGCACTGTAGCCAGCTCCTGGGGGCTACGCAGGCGCACTGCCTGCGGGAAGTCCTGCTCGATCCCGGCGCCAAAGCCGATGGCCAGCAGCTCGAGGCCAGGGTGGCGCTGGAGGTGGGCGATCACGGCGCGCAGGTGGCAGCGTAAGTAGCCTTCGCCGTTGGCCTCGGCGGTGGCCCGCTCGTAGGGGGGCGCCGTCACCGAGCAAGAGCAGGATGCGGCGCCGCTCGGGCCGCTTCAGCAGGCGTTGCGCCGCCCACTCCAAGGCTTCGCCGTCCAGATTCTCTTTCAGGATATCGTCCCTGAGCAGCAAGCCCAGGCCGTTGCGTGTTTGCCGCCAGGGCTGATCGGCGCTCTTGTAGATGATGTGCCGACGCACGGCGAGCCGCCCCGGGTTGGGCGGCCGGCCGGCTTCGCGCCAGGCAGCCGCGGCCGCGCCGCCATCCCAGTCGGCGGTGGTGAAGCCGAGCACCTCGACCTTGACGCCGCACCGCTCCAGGCTGCGGGTCAGCAGATCGGCGCAAAGGGCCGCCAGCCGGATGCGCTGCCCACGCATGGATGCCGAGTTGTCCAGCAACAGGCAGACCACGGTATCGCGGCGGCTGCGGGATGCCCGCTCGCGATAGGGGAAAGGCCAGCCCGGGTCCACGATCAGGCGGTGCAGCCGGCGCGGATCCAGCCAGCCCTGCTCGCGCTGATCCTGCCACCCCGTTGGCGACCGTGCCTGCAGCCGCTGCTCCAGCCGCCTGGCGAGACGCGTCACCAGGCGCCGCTGCGCGGCGAGTTCGGCGTCCAGCCGCTGCCGCAATCTCGCCAGCTCGTCCGGCCCGGCCAGGTCGGTCGGGTGCAGGGTTTGGTCCCAGGCGCGGCTGTAGATGCGGTAGTCGCGGGCCGCCTCGGTGGCAGCGGGCGGGATCACGACGCCCTCGGCGTGGCCGCTGCGGCCAGCTCGGCGCAGGCCGCGGGCAAGGGGTGCCTCGTCCTCGCCTGCCTGCCTGCGTTGCCGCGCTGCCGGAGCGGGGGCGGAGTCGGCGGGGGCCAGCCGCCGCGCGACCTGCAGTGCCAGGGCTGCATAGCGGCGCGGCGATTCCAGCGCCGCGGCCAGCTCGGCGAGGTTGATGCCGGAGTCCAGCAGCTCGGCCTGCCAGCGTGTCGCCTGCCGCTGCAGGGCCGGCGGCAGGTCGAAGACGCCGAGCGCATGGTGGACGAGCAGTCGCAGCCGCTCCGGCAGGACCGGGACGCAAGCCTGCTCGTCCGCCAGGCTCGTCTGTAGGTTGTGGGCTACCCCCGGCCACAGGCGAGCGCCCATAGCCTCGGCCCGAGCTTGCCACAGCGCTTCCACCAGCGGGGCGAGCCGGTCTGGCAGGGGGCGGGAAAAGGGCAAGGGGTAGCGGTAGCGCAGCGCCAGGCGATCCGCCAAGGCGCGCCAGCCCGTCCAATCGGCGGGCGGTTGCTGCAGGTCAGGTAGATGGGCGCTGGCGGCGTCCAGCCAGGCCGAGTGGCCGCTGAAGCTTACCGCGAGCTGCGGCGCCTCGGCCAGGGCGCGCAGCGCAGCCGCCAGGCGGGCGCGGCAGCGCTGCAGCCGGAGGTCTTCACCGCTCATCGGTTCTCCGGCTGCAGGTCGCGGCCGAAGGCGCGCTGAAAATACTCTTCCACCAGTTCCCGCTCCAGCTCGTCGCACCGGTTCAGAAAGCTCAGGCGGAAGCTGGCATCCACGTCGCCGAAGATGAGGTTGTTTTCCGCCCAGCTCAGCACCGTGCGCGGGCTCATGGTGATGGACAGGTCGCCGGCGGCAAAGCCCTGCCGGACCAGGCCGGCGCAGCGCACCATGCCGGCCACTAGGCGCCGGCCCTCGGGGTGGTCGTAATCCGGCAGCTTAGAGAGGACGATGCGCTGCTCGACTTCGGCCGGCGGATAGTCAAGCCGGGCGACGACGTGCCAGCGGTCGAGCTGCCCCTGGTTCAAGACCTGGGTGCCGTGGTAGAGGCCGCTGGCATCGCCCAGGCCAACGGTGTTGGCGGTGGCGAACAGCCGGAATGCGGGATGCGGGCTCAGGACCCGGTTCTGCTCGGGCAGGGTCAGCTTGCCTTCGGACTCGAGCAGGCGCTGGATGACGAACATCAGCTCGGGTCGGCCGGCGTCGTACTCGTCGAGGACCAGCGCGACCGGGTTTTGCAGTGCCCAGAGCAGCAGCCCTTCGCGGAACTCGGTGACCTGCCGGCCGTCGCGCAGCGCGATGACGTCGCGTCCGATGAGATCGAGGCGGGTGATCTCGCTGTCCAGATTCAGGCGCAGGCATGGCCAGTTGAGGCGGGCGGCGATTTGCTCGATGTGGGTGGACTTGCCCGTCCCATGCAAGCCTTGCAGCAAAACCCGGCGGTTGTGGCTGAAGCCGGCCAGCACGGCCAAGGTGGCTTGATGGTCGAAGACATAGGCCGGGTCGACTGGCGGGACGTGCTCGCTCGGCTCGCGGAAGGCCGGCACCCGCAGATCGCAGTCGATGTCGAAGACCTCGCGCACGCTGCGCCAGGAGTCCGGGAGCGGCGTGCCGGGCAGCGGGGGCAAGGCCTTCATGCTAACGGCTCCGCTGTATGCCGTCGCAGGCATTCCGCGCCGCCACCGGCCGGGGTGCGGCCGCGCAACGCTAGGTGATGCAACAGGCCCGGGTGGTCCATGGAGCCGACAGCCTCCGCAATGCTTTGCCGTCTGATCAGGCCTGCGATGCGGGACGACAGAATTGCAGGCCAGTTAATGGTCGACCGATAAACTAAGCTGTAGGCGCGGCACGGTCAACCTCGCCGGAGGTAGCGGTTCGGCGCCGACGAGGCGCGCATTGCGATGGCGGAAGGCACGACCAGACCGCAGCGGTTCCAGGCCCTGCCAGGCAAGCGTTCAGTGGGGCGACCGACGCCGGTGGCCGCCTCTCGGCGGCAGGCCGCCACGCTGGCCGCGGACGGCACTCGGCTGCGCTCAGACGGTCAGATAGCCCAGTGTGCGCTCGCTGTCAGCGCGGAAGGCCGCCGAGTCGCCGCTCCAGACGATGTGGCCCTTGTCGATGATGTAGTGGCGGTCGCAGATGCGCAGCAGCGACTCCAGGTGGTGGTCCACGATCAGCAGCGACTGGCCAAGCTCGCGCAGTTGGTGCAGGCAGCGCCAGATGACGGCACGCACCGTCGGCGCCACCCCCTCGGTGGCCTCGTCCAGGATGAGCAGCCGGGGATTGGTCATCAGCGCCCGGCCTATTGCCAGCATCTGCTGCTCGCCGCCGGAGAGCTGGTTGCCCATGTTGCCTTCGCGCTCCTGCAGCCGCGGGAACATCTCGTATACCCGCTGCAGCGTCCAGTAGCCGGGGCGGGCGGAGGCCAGCAGGTTTTCCCGCACGCTGAGGTTGGGGAAGATCCTGCGCCCCTCGGGCACCAGGCCGATGCCGGCGCGGGCGATGAGGAAGGCCGGCAGGCCACGGATGTTCCGGCCCCGGAACCGGATGCTGCCCCGTCGCGGCGGGGTCAGGCCCATGATAGAGCGGATGACCGTGGTTTTGCCCATGCCATTGCGGCCCATGAGGCTGACCGCCTCGCCTTCGCCGATCTTGAGATCGATGCCGAACAGCACTTGGCTGTTGCCATAGGCGGTCTCGACCCCTGCGAGTTGCAGCATCAAAGCGCCTCCTCGTCCAGATAGGCGGCCCGCACCCTGGCGTCCGCCCGCACCTCCTGAGGCGAGCCGCTGGCGAGCAAGGCGCCGCCTACCAGCACGCTGACCCTGTCGGCCAGCCGGAACACCACATCCATGTCGTGCTCCACCAGCAGGATGGCGTGAGCCGGCTTGATGCGCTCCAGCAGCGTGCTGAGGGTCTCGCTCTCGGCCCGACTCATGCCGGCCATGGGCTCGTCCAACAGTAGCACCGTCGGCTCGGTGGCCAGCGCCATGGCGATCTCCAGCTGGCGTTTCTGGCCATGGGATAGGTCGCCGGCGCGCAGGTTGGCCAGGGCTGTCAGGCCGACCTGCTCCAGCACCCGCTCGGCCGGCTCGGTCAGGCGGCGGTCCTTGGCGGCCGGCCGCCAGAAGGCGAAGTGGTGACGGGCGCGAGACTGCACGGCCAGGGCGACGTTGTCGCGCACGCTGAATTCCTCGAATACCGCCGTGATCTGGAAGGTGCGAACGATGCCGCGGGCGGCGCGGGCCGCCATGGGCAGCGCGGTGATGTCCCTGCCGCGATACCAGATGGTGCCGGCGTCGGGACGGAGCTGGCCCGCAAGCTGCGCTAGCGCGGTGGTCTTGCCGGCGCCATTGGGGCCGATCAGGGCATGCACCTGGCCGACCTCGACGCTCAGGGACAGATCGCGGGTGGCATGGAGGCCGCCGAAGCGCTTGTGCAGGCCCCGCGCCTCGAAGATTGCTCCCCCGTTAGCCCTGGTGCAGCTCATCCGGACGACCTCCTCAGCGCGCCGTAGATGCCGCCGCGGAAAAACAGCGCCACCAGGATGAGCAGCGGGCCCAGGATGATCTGCCAGTGCTCGGTCAGCGCGATCAGCAGCTCTTCCATCAGCAGCAAGGCCAGGGCGCCGTAGACCGGTCCGATCAGGCTGCCGATGCCACCCAGCAGCACGATCACCAGGAAATTGCCGGACTGCATCCAGCTGGCCAGCGTCGGATCTACGAATTCGCTGTTATTCGCCAGCAGGGCGCCAGCCAGGCCAGTGAGGGCGCCGGAGATCACGAAGGCAGTTAGGCGGTAGCGGAACGGGTCGATGCCGAGGGCGCGCAGGCGCACGTCGTTTTGGCGGCTGGCCTCGATGACGCGGCCGAAGCGGGAGCCGACCAGCCGCCGTAGCAGGTAAAGCACCGCCAGCAGCAGACCGAAGCATGCATAGTAGAAGCTGATAGGATCTTCCAGGGCGACCCCGGCGAGAGTGTTCCGCCCCCACAACGCCAGGCCGTCCTGGCCGCCATATTGCGACAGGCTGATGACGATGAAATAGATCAGCTGGGCGAAGGCCAGCGTGATCATGATGAAGTAGACGCCGGAGGTGCGCAGCGAGATCAGGCCGACCAGGAGCGCGTACAGGCCGCTGATCAGCATGGCCAGCGGCCAGGCCAGCAGGGCTTCGTTGCTGCCGGTCCAGCCGAAGGCTAGCGGCAGGTCCTGCATGGCATGGGTGCTGAGGATACCGACCGTGTAGGCGCCCAGGGCAAAGAAAGCGGCATGGCCGAAGCTGACCATGCGGCCGTAGCCCATGACGAGATCTAGCGCCACCGCCGCCAGGGCGAAGATCAGCGCGCGGCTGAACATGGTGACCAGGAACGGATTTTCGGTCAGCACCGCCAGCGGCGGAATCAGCGCCAGCAGGAGCAGCAGCATGACGGTGGCAAACCGGGCGCGCGGCGGCTTAGGCATGGTAGCTACCGAACAGTCCTTGCGGCCGCACGGCCAGCACGATTGCCATGAGCAGGTAGATCAGCATGGAAGCGAGCGCCGCGCCCAGGTTGCTGGCGCTGGCCGGATCCAGCCACAGCCGCGCCAGCACCGGCAGATATGCCCTACCAAGGGTGTCGGCTACCCCGATCAGCAGCGCGCTGACGACGGCGCCCTTGATGGAGCCGATGCCGCCGATGACGATGACCACGAAGGTCAGGATAAGGATGTTCTCGCCCATCCCGGACTCGACCGCCAGGAAGGGGGCCGCCATCACGCCGGCCAGCCCTGCCAGGCAGGCGCCGAGGCTGAAGACGATGGTATAGAGCAGGCGGATATTGATGCCGAGCGCGCCGATGGTCTCGCGATCCGCCGCCCCAGCGCGGATCCGCATGCCGAGACGGGTACGCATGATCAGAAGATAGAGCAGGCCGATCACCAGCAGGCCGACCGCGATGACCGCCAGGCGGAACTGTGGGTAGGGCACGCCGGCCAGGATCTCGACCGAGCCTGCCAGCCACGCCGGCAGGTCCATCCCGAGCGGCTGGCGCCCCCATACCAGGCGCACCAGCTCGTTGAAGAAGAGGATCAGGCCGAAGGTGGCCAGCACCTGGTCCAGGTGGTCGTGCCGGTACAGCCGCCGCATGACCAGCAGCTCGATCAGCATGCCGGCAACTGCAGCCGCCGCCATCCCCCCCAGCGCGCCGAGCAGGAAGCTGTCGCTGCGGGCGACGATGGTGGCGCCCACGTAGGCGCCCACCATGAACAGCGAACCGTGGGCCAGATTGATCAGGCTCATGATGCCGAACACCAGCGTCAATCCGGACGCCATCAGCAGCAGCGTCATCCCGAACTGCAGCCCGTTCAGGACCTGCTCCAGGAACAATTGCATCGCCCGCTCCAGTCGCTCCCGGCCCGTCAGTCCAGCTTGCACTCGGCGGCGTAGGCGTCCACGTGGTCTTCGAAGACCTTGGCGACGATGACATTGGCCAGCTTGCCATCCTCGCCGCGGACCACCTTGCGCACATAGACGTCCTGGATGGGATGCTGGTTGGCGCCGAAGCGGAACTTGCCGCGCACCGACTCGAACCTGGCCTCGCGCAGCGCGGCGCGGAAGGCGGTCGGGTCGGACAGGTCGCCGCCGGTGGCCTGCAGGGCGCTACCGATCAGCTGCGCGGCGTCATAGCCTTGGGCTGCGTACAGTGTGGGCAGGCGGCCGTAGGCCTCAATGTAATCGGCCACGAAGCGCCGGTTGGCGGGATTGTCCAGATCTGCGCTCCATTGCGCGGTGTTGAACACGCCTAGGGCGGCGTCGCCGACGGCATTGACCAGGGTGTTGTCGAAGGAGAAGGTCGGGCCGAAAAGCGGGATCGACTCCGCCAGGCCAGCCTGGGCGTACTGCTTGGTGAAGTTAATGCCCATGCCGCCCGGCAGGAAGAAGAACACCGCGCCCGGCTTGGCGGCGCGGATCTGGGCGATCTCGGCGGCGAAGTCGGTTTGACCCAGCTGGGTGTAGACCTCGGCGGCGACCTTGCCGCGGTAGAAGCGCTTGAAGCCGGCCAGGTGATCGCGGCCAGCCGGGTAGTTGGGCGCGAGCAGGAAGACGTTGTCGTAGCCCTGGTCGCTGACGTACTGGCCCATGGCCTCGTCGAAGTTGTCGTTCTGATAGGCGACGTTGAAATAGTTCGGATGGCAGCCCTTGCCGGCCAGCTGCGCCGGGCCGGCGTTGGGGCTGATGTAGAAGACGCCCTCGCGCAGCGCTTGCGGCACGGTGGCCATGGCCACGTTAGAGAACACCACGCCGGTGAGGATGCGGACCCCGTCGCGCTGGATCATGCGGGTGACGGTCTGGCGGGCAGCGCCCGGGTTGAGGCCGTCGTCCTCGACCAGCAGCTCCACCTCGACCCCGCCGAGCTTGCCGCCGCCATGGCGGATGGCGAGCTCGAAGCCCTTGCGAATGTCGTCGCCGAGATAGCCGCCCGGCGTCGACAACGTGGTCACCATGCCGATCTTGACCGGCTGGGCCTGGAGCGGCCCCCCCAGGCCCAGGAGCGCGAGCGCTGCAAAGCAGGCAGTCTGCCACTTCATCGTCGTCCTTCCCCCCACATGCCGGCTGCCCGGGCAGCCGGTTATCGCTTGTTGTGGTCGCACCGCTGCGGGAATGGCGGGCCGCTGCGCGCGGCTCTTCCCGACCGGCGGCCGCTGCCGGCAGATGTTCGCTCGCTAGGGCGCTCTTGTGAAAGTCGCCGGCCGCGCCCGGCCCGGGAGGGCACGGCGTCAGCGGCCTGCTGGTGGCTTGGCCAGCGGGACCCCATTTCTAGAAAAATGCGTGAAAAAACCTGTCGTTAAATGGCGACAGTTGGGCTTCTTGCGGTTTTGTCGGGGCATGTAAATGGCACAATAACCGGGCATGCAGGGCGCCTCGCGCCGCTTGCTGAACGGCTGGCCGGCGCCGATCCAGTTCGCTGCATGCGGCAAGAATCACGGCAGGCTTCGAAGTTTCATCGATGACGAGAGCACTGATCGCACTGGCCGCGCTGCTCGCCATGGGCAGCGCCGTCGCCAACGACAAACCCGATCCCCCGCACCGCACGCTGCTCGGCTACGTCGAGTCGATTACCCTGCAGCCGGTCGGACTGCGGCTGGCGGCACGGCTGGATACGGGCGCCAAGACCTCCTCGCTGCACAGCGTGCAAACGGAAGTCTTCGAGCGCGAGGGTGACAAGTAGGTGCGTTTCCACGTGCCCATCGAAGGCGAGCAGGGTGAGGAAGCGATGCGCGTGCTGGCCATGGAGCGGCCGTTGAAGCGCACTGTGAAGGTGAAGCGCAAGGGCGCCCCATCTCAGCTGCGCTACGTGGTTGAGCTGTCCTTCTGCCTCGATGGGCGGGAGCATCAGGCTGAATTCTCGCTTACCGACCGCTCGGCGTTTCTCTACCCGGCGCTGCTGGGACGGGAGTTTCTCAAGGACGTGGCCGTGGTCGATCCGGCCAACGCCTTTCTTGCCAGGAGCAAGTGCGATCACGTCGAGCCAGCTCAGCTGGCCGGCGACATCGTGGAGCTGGAGCTCCATCGCGACGCCGCCGCCGATTCGGCGGAGGAGGCTGAATGAGTCGCTGGCATGTGATTATCGTCGCGCTGCTGCTGACCGTCCTGGGAGTGGGGACGGCAGTCTACAAGTCGGCCGCCTTCGGCTTGCCGTTCCAGCCGCAACAGGAGGCGGACGTGTGGACGGTAGAAGCGCGGGTGATGGTCCAGTCCGACGGAAGCGCGCCGGTGCGGGTAGAGATGCCCGTGCCGGGCAACCTGCCGCGCTTCGTCCGCATCCAGGAGGATTTCATCTCGGCCACCTTCGGGGTGGCGGTGGACGACGCTAGCGAGCCGCGCCGGGCGATCTGGACCGCGCGCCGCCTCAACGGCGAGGCGGCGTTGTACTACCGGGTGCAGCTGGTGGAGCGGCTGGAGGAGGAGCGCGACGCCTCACGGCCGCCGCCGTATCCGGAAGTGCCGGACTACGAAGAGCCCTTCGGGGCGGCCATCCACGGCCTGCTGAACGAGGTGCGGCGGCAGTCGGCCGACATCGAGTCGTTCGCGCGCCAGCTGCTGCGCCGCTATGCCAATCCGGCCGGCGACGATCGCATTGCGCTGCTGCGCGCCAATGCGGAAACGCCGCTGGACCATGCCCTCAACTTCGGCCACATCCTGGCGGGGGCGCGCATTCCGTCGCGGGTGATCTGGACCCTGCAACTGAGCGGCGGCATGCGCTCCGGCCAGCTCGAGCCTTGGCTACAAATCCACAACGGCCGCCGCTGGATCACCCTGGATCCGAGCAGCGGCACTTTCGGCCTGCCGGCCGATCGCCTGATCTGGACCGTCGGCGACGAGCAGCCGCGCCTGGCGGCAGAAGGTGCGACGGTCGGGTCGTGAGTGTTCGCCGCTGCCAAGACCCATCGCGATCTGCTGGTGGTGGCCAAGGAGCGGGCGCAGGATCTGGGCTCATCGCTGCTGGAGGTTAGCCTGCTCAACCTGCCGTTGCAGACCCAGAACGTCTACCGGATCCTGCTGACGGTACCGGTTGGCGCGCTGCTGGTGGTGCTGATGCGCAACGTGGTCGGCGTGCAGACTTTCGGCACGTTCATGCCGGTCCTCATTGCCATGGCGTTCCGCGAGACCCGCCTGCTGTTGGGGCCGGCGCTGTTCACCCTGGTGATCGCCCTGTCGCTGCTGGTGCGGTTCTATCTAGAGCGGCTGCGGCTGCTGCTGGTGCCCCGGCTGGCGGCAGTGGTCACCGTGGTGGTGCTGGTCATGACGGTCATCAGCGTCGCCAGCCATCAGCTGGGCATAGATCGGGCGCTGTCCATGGCCCTGTTCCCGATCGTGATCCTGGCCATGACGGTCGAGCGGATGTCCATCGTGTGGGAGGAGGCCGGCGCCTGGAACGCCTTGCTGCAGGCCGCCGGCAGCCTGGGCACGGCGGCGCTGGCCTACCTGGTCATGATCCAGCCTCAGCTGCAGTACCTGCTGTTCGTGTTCCCTGAGCTGTTGCTGGTGGTGCTGGCCGTGATCCTGCTGCTGGGGCGCTACACGGGATATCGGCTCAGCGAGCTGTGGCGTTTCCGCAGCCAGCTGTTCGCAAGGGAGGAAGCCAGATGAACCCGTTCCGACGACTGCGGGAGCAGGGCATCATCGGCATGAACGAGCGCAATGCCCGCTATATCCAGGTCCATAACCCCCGCTCGCGCTACCCGCTGGTGGATGACAAGCTGCGCAGCAAGGCGCTGGCGGAGGCGGCCGGAATCGCCGTGCCGCGCCTGATCGGCGTGATCGAGGCGAACCGGCAGGCACGCCAACTGGAGCGCATCCTGCAGGGCGAGACCGATTTTGTCATCAAGCCCGCCAATGGCAGCGGCGGCAACGGCATCATGGTCTTCAGCGGGCGGGTGGGACCCTATTACCGGCTCAGCAACGGCGCCCTGCTGTCGCTGGACGACATCGGCCATCACATCGCCAACATCTTGAGCGGCATGTACAGTTTGCGCGGACTGCCCGACAAGGCAATGATCGAGGAGCGGGTGCAGTTCGACCCCTAATTTCGACCGCATCAGCTACCAGGGCGTGCCTGACGTGCGGGTGGTGGTCTACCGCGGCGTACCCGTGATGGCCATGATCCGGCTGCCAACCCGGGCTTCGGACGGCAAGGCCAACCTGAACCTGGGTGGGGTCGGCGCCGGCATCCACCTCGGCAGCGGGCGGACCATCGGCGCGATCTGCGGCAACCGTCCCATCACCCGCCATCCAGATACCCTCGAGCCTCTGCTTGGCGTGCCCATCCCCGGCTGGCGTGAGCTGCTGGTGCTGGCGGCCAAGTGCCAGTCGCTGTGCGGCCTCGGCTACCTGGGCGTGGATTTGGTGCTGGACGCGCGCCACGGGCCGCTGGTGCTGGAGTTGAATGCACGGCCGGGCCTGAGCGTGCAGCTGGCCAACCGCCAGGGCCTGCGGCCCCGGCTGGAGCAGATCGACGCTCTGCCGGCCATCCCGGCCACGGCAGAGGACCGGGCAATGCTGGCCCAGGAGCTGGCCTGGGGCTGGCAGCCGGTCGACTGCGTCGAGCAAGGCCTCGCCGACGCAGAGCTCGAGCAAATCGCCGGCACCGCTTGACCCTCTGCCGCTCCTCCTGTCTCCGGCCGCGGCGGCCAGACGGCCGCTCAGTCAGCCAGCTTGGCTTCGAGACTGATCTGCAAGCTACTGCTGCGTAGCAGGTTCGACACTGGACAGCGCTGTTCAGCTTCCCGCGCCAGCCGCTCAAAGTCAGCCTGGGCAAGTCCCGGAACCCGGCCAACGGTGGCCAAGTGCATCGCGGTGATGCGCAGCTGCTCGGTATCCAGCGTGATGGTGGCTTTGGTGCTGATCTCTTCCGGCCTGTGCCCCTGCTGGCTGAGGTAGTTGGCGAACGCCATGCTGAAGCAGCCGGCATGGGCGGCGGCGATGAGTTCTTCCGGATTGGTGCCTTGGGCGTTCTCGAAGCGGGTCGCGAACGAAAAGGGGATGTCGCTGAGCACCTTGCTGTCGCTGTCCAGCTGGCCGCTGCCGCTGCGCAGGTCACCCTGCCAGCGGCCGTTGGCGGTGCGCTTGATCGCTGCCATGCCCGTCTCCTCGAAATGAATTGCTGCCGAGACCTTGAACCTGCCGAGGTATAGGCGGCGACGGCGGGAGGCAACGGCCGCCGCCGCGCTCAGGTGGTGTGCTCGGGTGACTCCCAGCTGCCGCCCAGGGCCTTGAACAGATCGACCGTGCCGAGGAAGCGGCTCAGCTCGGCCTGTACCAGGCCGTCCTCAGCCTGCAGGCGGGAACGTTGGCTGTCGAGCAGATTCAGTAGGTCCTGGGTGCCGGCTTCATAGCGGACGAGGGCAAGTCGGTAGGCAAGCTGGGCCTGAGCCGCGGCCTGGCTTAGCGCGGCAGCGCGGGCCTCGCTGGCCTGCACGGCGGCCAGCGCATCCTCGACTTCACGGAAGCCGGTCAGCACCGTCCGGACATATTGGGCCGCCAGCTCATCGCGGCGCGCTTCGCTCAGCGTCACCTGGCTGCGCCGCCAGCTGCCGTCGAAAATGCTTTGGCTTAGAGCGCCGATCAGCGAGGCGAAGCTGGCTGAGCCGCCGGTAAGCAGGTCGGCGACGCCGCCGGAGGCCGACAGCCGCAGGCTGGGGTACAGGGCCGCGCGGGCGACGCCGATGTCGGCATGGGCGGCCGCAAGCTGGGCCTCGGCGCGGCGGATGTCGGGCCGGCGCTCGAGCAGGCTGGCCGGCTGCAAGGGAGCCACCGTCGGCAGCCGCAGCTCGGCCAGGCCGCTGCCGCGGATGGCGAAGCCCTGTGGCGGGCGGCCCAGCAACACCGCCAGGGCATGCTGAGCCTGCTCCAGCTGCAGCTGCAGGGACGGCAGCTCGGCTTCGAGGCTGAGTACCGCCGTGCGCTGCTGGGCCAGCTCTAGCTCGGTGGCGGCGCCGAGGTCGGCGCGGATCTGCACCAGCTCCAGCAGCTGGCGGGCGATGGCCAGGTTGTCCCGGGCGATGGCAAGCCGGCTCTTCAACGCCAGGGCGCGGAAATAGGTGGTGGCCAGCTCCGCCTGCAGGACCAGCTGTGCGGCCTCCAGGTCATAGGCGCTGGCGAGCAACCGCGCCTGGGCTGCCTGCGCCGCGGCGGCGTTGGCGCGCCAGAGGTCCAGCTCGTAGGCGATGCTGAGCTCGGCCTGGCCGCTTTCCCGCGTGCGCCCGTCGCTGCGGCTGCGCCCGGCCGATAGGCCCGCGGAGACGTCGGGTAGCCGGCCGGCGCTGGCGCCGCGCGCCGTGGCGCGGGCCTGCTCGATGCGGGCGAGGGCGACGGCAAGGTCCTGGTTGGCGACCATGGCCTCCGCCATGAGCTCCGCCAGCTCCGCGCTGCCGAATCGTTGCCACCAGGTCTCGTCGACGGCCGCGGCGTGGCCGGGGACGGCGTTGTCCCAGTCGGATGGGATCATCATCGTGGGTCGCTGGTATTCCGGCGTCAGGGCGCAGCCGGCGAGCAGCAGCGGCAGGGCGACGAGCAGCAGTTTGATCGATGTGCGCATAGCAGCCTACTCCGTAGTCAGGGCGATCACGGGATCCAGGTGGGCCGCCTTGCGGGCTGGCAGATAGCCGAACAGCAGTCCGGTGGCGACGGCGGAGCCGAAGGCGAGCAGGGCCGGGCCGGCGGTGAAGGCGACGCGCATGCCCAAGGCCTGCGCCAGCAGCCCGCCGCCGATGCCGGTCAGCACTCCCGCTACGCCACCGATGCCGCAGACGACCAGGGCTTCGGTGTTGAACTGCAGCAGGATGTTGCTGCGGCGGGCGCCGGTGGCCATGCGCACGCCGATCTCGCGGGTGCGCTCGGTGACGCTGACCAGCATGATGTTCATGACGCCGATGCCGCCCACCAGCAGCGAGATGGCCGCTACCGAGCCGAGCAGCAGGGTGAGGGTGTTCTGGGTCTCGGCGGCGGTTTCTAGTAGCGAGGCGGTGTTGCGGATCTGGAAGTCCTCGCTGCCGTGCCGGACGCGCAGCAGGCTGCGCAAAGCCTGCTCGACCTCGGCAATGACGGCGGCGCCGTCGACCTTGACCCGGACCAGGTTGAGGTACTGCTTGCCGAAGAGGCGCATGAAACCCGTGCTGAGCGGGATCAGGGCGGTGTCGTCCATGTCCGAGCCAAAGGCGCTGGCGCCCTTGGGGGCGAGCACGCCGATCACCTCGAAGGGGATGTTGCCGACCAGCACGTAGCGGCCGAGCGGGTCTTCGCCGTCGGGAAATAGGTTGTTGGCCACGGTCTGGCCGAGCACGATGACCGGCGCGTAGCTGCGCACGTCGTCGGTGCTGATGAAGCCGCCGCGGCTTAGGCGCCAGTCCTGGGTGGCGGCGTAATCCGGCCAGACCCCGACCACGCTGCTGCGGTAGTCGACGCTGCCATAGCGCAGCGTGGTCCGGCTGCTGCGCTCGGGCGATACCGCCACGACACCCGGCAGCTCCCGCAGCGCCTCGGCGTCGGCCGGTACCAGGGTGGCCACGTCGCCGCTGGGGCGGGTGCCGGGAGCGCCGGGAAAGATCAGCAGCAGATTGGTGCCCATGGCCTCGAGGCGCTGCATGACCTGCTGCTTGCTGCCGTTGCCGATGGCCAGCATGGCCACGACGGCCGCCACTCCGATGACCACGCCGAGCAGCGTCAGCGCGCTGCGGAAGAGATTGGCGCGCAGCGAGCGCAGCGCCATCTTCACCGCTTCCGCCAGTTCTGGCACCAGACTGCGGCGCCAGGTGGTGCGTTTGGCGGACAGGGCGGGGCGCGGCTTGGTGACCGGGCCGGAGTCCTGGCTGATGCGGCCGTCGCGGATCTGGATGATGCGCTCGGCGCGGGCGGCGACTTCAGGGTCGTGGGTGATGAGGACGATGGTGTGCCCTTCGGTGTGCAGCTGCTGCAGCAGCGTCACCACTTCCCACCCGCTGCTGCTGTCGAGGGCGCCGGTAGGTTCGTCGGCGAGGATGACGTCGGCGCCGTTCATCAGCGCCCGGGCGATGGAAACCCGCTGTTGCTGGCCGCCGGAGAGCTGGCTGGGGCGATGCTCGGCCCGGTCCGCTAGGCTCAGCCGCGCCAGCAGCTGCAGCGCCCGCGCCCGACGTTCCTGTCTGGGGCGGCTGGCGTAGATGGCAGGCAGCTCGACGTTCTCGACCGCGCTGATGGTGGGCAGCAGGTTGTAGCGCTGGAACACGAAGCCGAAGGTGTCGCGGCGCAGCGTGGCCAGCTCGTCGGGCCCCAGCTCGGCGACGTTGCGGCCCTTGACCCAGTAACTGCCGCTGGTGGGCTGGTCCAGGCAGCCGAGGATGTTCATCAGGGTGGACTTGCCAGACCCCGACTGGCCGACGATGGCGACGAACTCGCCGGCGTGGATGTCAAGATCGATGGCGTCCAGGGCGTGCAGCTCGCCGCCGCCGCTGCGGTAGACCCGGCTCACTCCGCGCAATCGCAGCAAGGGTATGGCATCCATGGCCGGCCCCTCACAGACGGGCCGTCATGGCGCGGCGCGGCCCCGCGCGGTCGGCGGCCGCTGGCTGCGCCGGTGGGCCGATCAGCAGCCGATCGCCCGGCGCCAGTCCCGAGACCACCTCGGCCATGGCGCGGTTGGTGAGCCCGACGGTGACCCTACGGGGTTGCGGTCCCTGCGGCGTCAGCACCTGGGCGAGGTACTCGTTGTCCCGTCCGCTGGGCTGCAGCGCGTTGAGCGGTACCAGCGGCACGCCGCGTGCCTCGGCCAGCACGAAGAACACCTGCACGGTCATGGAACTCATCAGCAGCTGCTCGCCGTTGTCGACATCGATGAGCACGTTGTAGAGCACGACGTCGTTGACGATTTCCGGTGCCGGCAGCACCTGGCGCACCTCGCCGTGCCAGCGCCGCTCGGGCATGCCGAGGGTGGTGAAATAGGCCGGCATGCCGGGCTTGATGCGTATCACATCGGCTTCCGCCACCTGGGCCCAGACCGTCATGGTTTCCAGGTCGGCGATCTGGACGATGACCGGTGCCGACTGGCTGGCGTTCACGGTCTGGCCTTCCACTGCGCTCTCGCTGACCACGGTGCCGGTGATGGGGGCGTAGATCTTGGTGTAGCCGAGGTTGGTGATGTCGCTGTCCAGGGCGGCCTCCGCCGCCTTGATCTCGGCTCGCAGCGACTGGATCTGCGCCTGGGCGATCTTCAGCGCCGCCTCGTTCTCCTCGACGGTATCCCGGCTGATAGCCTTGGCCGCCAGCAGCTGGCGGTTGCGCTCCAAGCGCTGGCGGGCCAGGGTCAGCTCGGCCTCGCGCAGCGCGAGCTGGGCGCGCAGCTTATCCAGAGTGGCCTGGCCGGACTGCACCCGGCTCTGGTAGACCGCCGGGTCGATCTCAGCGATCAGCTGGCCCCGTTCCACCCTGTCGCCGACCGCAACGTGCACTTTCTTGAGCTGGCCGGTGACCTGGGTGCCGACGTCGACGTAGTGCTTTGGCTTCAGGGAGCCCAACGCGGTGATCACCCGCTCGACGTCGCCGCTTTCCACGGTGACGGTCTGCAAGCCGGCGTCGTTGCAGCCGCCAAGGTAAAGACCGGCCGCCGCGCCGCCGGTCAGTAGCGCCAGCGCGGCCAGCAACCACGGCAAGCGTCGCAGCCGGCGTCTGTTGCTCGCTTTCTCGCCCATGTCGCAGTCTCCCTGCCAAAGGGTGGCACCGTCCTCATGGCTGGATCTTGGCGCAAGAATGTGCAGCGATTTTGAAGACGCACGCGTGCCTGCGTGCGGTTGTGGCATGCTTCCCGTTCTGCGTGCAGGGACGAGGGAAGAAGGCTATGGTCAAGCTGACGAAGATTTACACCCGCACCGGCGACGGCGGCGAGACCGGCCTCGGCGACGGCAGCCGGGTGGCGAAATGGGATCCGCGGGTTGCTGCCTACGGTGCCGTCGACGAAACGAATGCCGCCATCGGCGTGGCGCGACTGTACGTCCAGGGCGAGCTGGCGGAGATGCTGGCCAGGATACAGAACGACCTGTTCGACGTCGGTGCCGACTTGTGCGTGCCCGAGCGCGCCGATCCGCCGCGGTCCCCGTTGCGGGTGACCGCGGCCCAGGTGGAGCGGCTGGAGCGGGAGATCGACCGGCTCAACGCCCGCCTTTCCCCTTTGCGCTCGTTCGTGCTGCCGGGCGGAACGCCGGCGGCGGCCTATCTACATCTGGCGCGGGCCATGGCCCGCCGCGCCGAGCGCGAGATCGCGCTGCTGGCGACCCGGCAGCCGATCAACCCCGAGCTGCTGCGGTACATGAATCGGCTCTCCGACCATCTGTTCGTCAGCGCTCGCCACGCCAACGACGACGGTGCCCAGGATGTGCTCTGGCGGCCGGGAGCCTATCGCTAGCGGGACGCCGCCAGCCTCAGTCGACGATGGCCTGGTGCACTAGGCTGTGTAGCTCGCGCCGCAGCGGCCAGGTGCTGGACGGCATCAGCTGGGTCATGAGGATGACGATCATGTCCTCCAGCGGATCGATCCAGAACCCGGTGCTGGCGGCGCCGCCCCAGGCGTACTCGCCCACCGAGCCGATGGTCTGTGCCCGCGCCGGGCTCAGCATGACCGAGAAGCCGAGGCCGAAGCCCACCCCTTCCATGGGCGCTTCGCTAAAGCGCGACTGACCCATGGAGGCCATGTCGCCTGGCAAATGGTTGGCGGTCATGAAGTCCACCGTGCGCGGTCCCAGCAGGCGCTCGCCGTCGAGCTCGCCCTTGTTGAGCAGCATGCGGCAGAAGCGCAGGTAATCGCTCATGGTCGACACCAGGCCGCCGCCGCCGGAGGGCGCCACCGGCGGCTTGGCGAAGGTGCCGTCGCGTGGATCCAGCAGCTTGAGACCGGGCTGGGGTTCCGGCCGCAGCTCGTTAGGGGCTCGGGTCGGCTGCAGCCCCATGCCTTCGGAGCCGGGCGGGCCGTAGAGGACGGCGAAGCGGTCTAGCTTCTCCGGCGGGACGTGAAAGCCGGTATCCACCATGCCGAGCGGCTCGAAGATGCGCTGGTGTAGGAAGCGGTCGAAGGGCTGGCCGGATATGACCTCGATCAGCCGGCCCAGCACGTCGGTGGCGACGCTGTAGCTCCAGATGTTGCCGGGGTGGGCCAGCAGCGGCAGGGTGGCCAGCCGATCCACGATGGCGGCCAGCGGTTCCTTGGCGCCGGGGAAGACGATCTTGTGCTTGCGATAGAGCGCATCGACCGGCGTGGCGTGCATGAAGCCATAGGTCAGTCCAGCAGTGTGGGTGAGCAGCTGGCGGATGGTGATCAGCTCGCGGGCCGGCTCCAGCTGGGGATTGTCGGCATCGCCGCCAGTGAGCACCTGCATGCGCTCGAAGGCGGGCAGGAACTTGGCCAAGGGGTCGTCGAGCTGGAACAGCCCTTCCTCGTACAGCGTCATCAGGGCGACGCTGGTGATTGGCTTGGTCATGGAGTAGATGCGGAACATGGTGTCCGCAGTCAGTGGCAGTCCTGCCTCCACGTCTCGCTGTCCGACCGCCTCGAAGTAACCGATCCGGCCGTGCCGCTGCACCAGCACGCTGATTCCCGGCAGGCGCTGCAGTTCGACTTGGCGCTCCATCCAGCGGGTGATTCGCTGCAGCCGTTTCCTGCACAAGCCGGCCGCTTCCGGCGAGATATCTTCCAACATGCACCCTCCTCTCGAATTCGCTTGTTGTGCCGCCGGCTCATCAGCCGGCCTCTTGCAGGCCAGGGCGCGGCCTTTGCAGTAGACTCGCAGAGAATAGCCTAAGCGAGCTGGAAGGGGAGCAGAAGCGAATGGATCTGAGACTGGCAGGTAAGCGCGCCGTGATTACCGGGGGCAGCCGCGGCATCGGCCGTGCCATTGCCCTGGGGCTGGCCGAGGAGGGCGTGGACGTGGCGATCTGCGCCCGGAGCGAGGGGCCGTTGCGGGAGACCGAGGCGGAGCTACGGCAGCGCGGCGGCAAGGTCTATGCGGCGACCTGCGACGTCGGTGATGGCGCCGCGCTCGGTGCATTCCTGGAGCGGGCACGGCAGGAGCTGGGCGGGGTGGACATTCTGGTCAACAACGTCTCCGCGCTAGGCGTGGGCGATGATGCTGCTGCCTGGCAGGCCAACATCAACCTGGACTTGCTGGCTTCGGTGCGCGCCACCCAGCAGGTGGTGCCGTGGATGGCCGAGACGGGCGGTGGCTGCATCATCTTCATGTCGTCGATTTCCGGCATTGAGCCCAGCAGCACGCCGGCCTATGCCGCCATGAAGGCCGCCCTGATCAGCTACTCCAAGTCGTTGGCGATCGCGCTGGCTGCCAAGCGCATTCGCGTCAACGCTGTGGCGCCGGGATCCATCGAGTTCCCGGGCGGGGTCTGGGACCGGATCCGCAGGACTGACCCGCAACGCTACCAGGACACGGTGGCCCGCATTCCATGGGGGCGCATGGGCAGGCCGGAAGAGGTGGCCGATGTGGTGGTGTTCCTGAGCTCGGAGCGGGCCAGCTGGGTGACCGGGGCTTGCATCGTGGTCGATGGCGCCCAGCACCGATCGAACCTATAACAAAAGATAGGACAGGGGTAATGGGAGGAGGAGGACATGAACGTGGACTTCAAGCAGGAAGAGCGGGTACTGCTGGTCGAGCGCGACGAGGATATCGTCACCCTGACGCTGAACCGACCGGCGCAATACAATGCCCTTTCCCGGGCACTGCTGGAGGCGCTGCGGGCGGCGCTGACGGAGCTGGCCGGCGACCCCAACGTGCGAGTCATCATCCTCACCGGCAGCGGTAAGGCGTTTTGCGCCGGGCACGACCTCAAGGAGCTGCAGGCAATCCGGGACCGCGCTGAGCACAAGGCACTGTTCGAGCTGTGCAGTGAGGTTATGCTGCAAATCACCCGCCAGCCGCAGCCGGTGATCGCCCAGGTCAACGGCCTGGCGACTGCTGCTGGCTGCCAGCTGGTGGCGACCTGCGATTTGGCAGTGGCGGCCGAGGATGCCCGCTTCGCCACGTCCGGCATTGCGTTGGGCTTCTTCTGCGGCACGCCGGGCGTGGCCGTCAGCCGGGTGCTGGCGCGCAAGCATGCCCTGGAGATGCTGTTCACTGGCCGCTTCCTCGGCGCCGGCGAGGCCCTGGCCAAGGGGCTGATCAACCTGGTGACGCCAGCCGAGTCGCTGCGGGAGGAAACGCTCAATCTGGCGCGCGTGATCGCCGCCAAGCCGGCCTTTGCCATCCAGCAGGGCAAGCAGCTGTTCTACCGTCAGCTCGAAGCCAATCTGGAAGAAGCCTATGCCCTGGCCAGCGAGTTCATGGTCTGCAACCTGGCCGAGCCCGAGACCCAGGAGGGCATAGACGCCTTCATCCAGAAGCGTCCGCCGGCCTGGCAGGCGGCGCGGCGGCCGACGCCCGGGCTGGCCTGACCGCGTCCCTGGGCCGACCTCCGGCCGCATGGGCCGTCGGGTTCCGTCGCGGCCGGAGGCCGACTTCAGTCCCACTCGGAGGCAACGACCGGCACGCTCGTCACCGCGAACACCTCGGCTGCGCCGATGCCGCGGGGATCGGAGGCCGCCAGCACCTGCCCCGCTGCCCGATCCCAGAGGATAGCCTGCATGTCGCCGTAGCGACGTTCTAGGACGCGCAGCTCATGCCCCATGGCGGTCAGTTCCTTGCGCACCTGCGGGTCGAGGGCGTCCGGCTCCAGCTGGATCTCGTCCGGCAGGTACTGGTGATGGAAGCGGCCGCGGCCGACCCAGTCGGTGGGCGGCAAACCCTGCTCGAAGGCCAGCGTGGCCAACAGCACCATGGTGACGATGCGGCTGCCACCGGGGGTGCCGAGCACGCCGATGCGGTTTTCGGTTTCCAGGAAGGTCGGCGTCATGCTTGACAGCGGCCGCTTGCCGGGCGCGATCAGGTTCGGGGCCGTGCCGACCAGGCCATAGAAGTTCGGCTCGTCGAGAGCGGCGGCGAAGTCGTCCATCTCGTTGTTGAGCAGCACTCCGGTGTCGCCGGCGACCACCGCCGCGCCGAAGAGATGGTTGATGGTTAGGGTAGCAGCAACCCGGTTGCCTTCCGCATCGAGGATGGAAAGGTGGGTGGTGTGGCTGCCGCCGGGCTGGTCCGGCAGCGCCGGCGCCAGCAGCCTGCTGGGGGTGGCCCGATCCGGCCGGATCGATTGCGCCAGACCGCGGGCGTAGAACGGGTCGAGCAGCATGGCCAGTGGCATGTCGACGAAGTCCGGGTCGCCCAGATAGGCGGCGCGGTCGCGGTAGGCGCGGCGCATGGCCTCGACGATGACGTGCACCCGCTGCGCCGGCGGTAGCCGTTCCAGATCGTAACCGCTCAGCATGTTCAGCATCTGGATCAGGCCGATACCGCCGGCCGAGGGCGGCGGGGCGCTGACGATGCGGATGCCGCGGTAGTGGCCGGTGACCGGCGGTCGTTCTTGCACCGTGTAATCGGCCAGGTCCTGTTCGCTCCAAATGCCGTTTGCGGCACGCACCGCCGCAACCAGCCGCTTGGCTAGTTCGCCGCGATAGAAGCCAGCGGCTCCTTCCGCCGCCAGGCGTTCCAGGGTGCGCGCCAGATCTGGCTGACGCAGCTTCCAGCCGACCGGCGGCACCTCGTTGTCTGCCAGGAAAATGGCGGCCGCCTGCGGGTCTCGCCGCAGCGCTTCCAGCCGTAGCCGCACCATGCGCTGGTAGAACTCGTCGACGGCGAAGCCCTCCCGCGCCAGGCGAATGGCCGGCGCCAGGCTTTGCGCTAGCGATAGCCGGCCATAGCGCTCGGCGATATGGGCCCAGGCGGCCGGCGCGCCGGGAATCGCCGCCGCCAGCGCGCCGTCCCGCGAGGCCCGCTGGCGGATGCCGTCGTCGGCCGCCAGGTACATGTCGGGAGTGGCGGCGCGCGGGGCGACCTCGCGGCCGTCGATCATGATCTGCAGGCCGTCCTCGGCCCGATGCAGCAGCCAGAATCCGCCGCCGCCGATGCCGGAGCTGTAGGGTTCCACCACGGCCAGCGCGGCGCTGGCGGCCACGGCAGCGTCGAAGGCGTTGCCGCCGGCCTGGAGAATGTCGCGAGCTGCTGTCGTCGCCAGCGGATGGGCGGTCGCGACGGCGGCAGCCGGCGGCTTCTGGGCGGCGGCAGCGGCCGCCAGCAAGGCCAGGCAAAGCAGAGCCAGCCAGCGGCGTAGCCGGAGAGGGTGAAAGCGCATGCGCGTCTCCTACAGTGGCTGAACCTGGTCAGATCCTGCCCCGTCCCGAACAACCGTGCAACGACAGGGGAGCGGTGCCGTGGAGCGGCCAGCTCCGGGAAACTCTGATGGTCATTCCATTGAGACGCGGCTCGCTTGCCCTCATGTTGGATTGGAATTTGGCCTGCGACGACATGTGCGCTTGGCGGCCTGCCGGAAGGCGGGACGTTGGGCGTTTTGCCGTGTCGTCACGGGCAGAGCTGCGGACCGTTTGATTGGGTCTGCGGCTCTGGGTCTCGGCACGTCCGTGCCGAACGGGTGCTGGGTCAGGCCCGGCGTGACCCGGCTTTGGCCGGGAACTTGCGAGGCGTCAACAGCCCATACCAACGAGACTGGCGCCGGGTGGCGCCACGCCTAGGAGGCCTGCCATGCGTATAGTGATGTTCTATCACTCGCTGATATCCGACTGGAGCCACGGCAATGCCCACTTCCTGCGCGGCATCGTGCGCGAGCTGATGCGGCGTGAGCACGACGTCAAGGTGTACGAGCCGGCCGATGGCTGGAGCCTGCAGAACCTAACCCGCGACCAGGATGAGCGGGCCGTCGAGGCCTTCTACCAGGCCTATCCAGGAATGCGCAGCATGCAATACGAGCTCGCGACGCTGGACCTGGATGAAGCTCTGGACGGCGCCGATTTGGTGCTGGTCCACGACTGGAACGAACCCGAGCTGGTGCGTCGGCTGGGCCGCCACCGGGCCGCACGCGGTGATTACATTCTATTGTTCCACGACACCCGTCACCAGCAGTTGAGCGGTGGCGAGGAAGACGCCGGCTTCGATCTTGCGGGCTTCGACGGCGTACTGGCCTGCGGCGAGGTGGTCCGCCAGCGGTATGCGGTCGCCGGCTGGAGCGGCAGTGCCTGGACCTGGCACGAGGCGGCCGACGTGGAGTTGTTCCGTCCCCTGCCGGAGATAGAGAAAACCGGCGATTTGATCTGGATCGGCAACTGGTGCGACGACGAGCGGGGCGAGGCACTGCGCAGCTTCCTGTTCGAGCCGGTGGCGGAACTGGGCTTGAGCGCCACCATCCATGGCGTGCGCTACCCCGATCACGTGCTCAAGGCGCTGGTGGAGCTGGGGATCGACTATGCCGGCTGGTTGCCCAACTATCGCGTGCCGGAGACCCTGGCCCGCTATCGGCTCACCGTTCACGTGCCGCGGCGCGCCTGCGTGGAAAGCCTGCCAGGCATCCCGACCATCCGCGTGTTCGAAGCGCTGGCCTGCGGCATTCCGCTGGTCAGCGCGCCGTGGGACGACAGCGAAGGCCTGTTCCGCTCGGGCATGGACTATCTGGTCGCCCACAGCGGCGAGCAGATGCGCGCCCACCTGCGCGATCTCCTGAACGATGCCGACATGGCGGCCGAGCTGGCGCGACATGGGCGGGAAACCATACTGTCGCGCCATACCTGCGCCCACCGGGTCGACCAGCTGCTGGCCATCCACGCCGCCCTCGACGGCACCCCGCTGGCCAGGGAGCAGCTGGCTTGAGAGACGGCATGCTTGCTCGGCGACGCCGCCACCGACGGGCCGCTGAGCCCGTTTGCCGTGGCGTCGCCAGGAGCGCGGCGAGATGAAGCTGGTCATACTGGGAGCATCGATTTCCTCCGCGGCTAGGGGCAGCGACCGCGCTGCCGCCTTCCGCGCCCTGGTGCGCGAGCTGGGCCGCAGTGGACACGAGGTGCTGTATCTGGAACGGAGCCCGCCGAGCCGCGCGCCGCGGGAGGTGCTGGCGCCTTCTCAGCACGGCAGCATCCGGCGTTATCGGGACTTGGCGGACCTCAAGGCCCGCTTTGCCCAGGCGGTTCGCGGGGCCGATGCCGTGATCGTCTGCTCCCGGCTGCCGCAGGGGGCCGCGCTGGGTGACTGGGTGCTGGAGACGGCGGCCGGCATCAGCGTCTTCTACGATCTCGATCCGACCATGGCGGCGGCGGCAAGGACCGATCTGACTCCGTCAGCGATCCGCCGTTACCGGCTGTACCTGTCCGTCGCCGGCGGCCCCTTGCTGCGCCAGCTGGAGCGGGAGCTCGGCTCGCCCTGCGCCCGCACGCTGTACCGCTTCTGCGATCCGGAGCAGTTCTATCCAGAGCGGCGGCAGGAGGAAAGCTGGGATCTGGGTTACCTGGGCGGGCACTGTCCCGAGCGCCGGCCGCGGCTGGAAGCCTTGCTGCTGGAGCCGGCCCGGCGTTGGCGGTCGGGACGGTTCGTGATCGCTGGCGCCGGCCATCCGGTGGTCGGCTCTCCGAGCAACGTCAGCCACAGGAAACGCGTTCCCTATCAGGCGCGGCGCGGCTTTTACGGTTCCCTGCGCTACACGCTATGCCTGGCCCAGGCTGCAGCACTCGGCGCTGGCTATGCGCCCAGCGTGCGGCTATTCGAGGCCGCCGCCTGCGGGGCACCGATGATCGCCGACGACTGGCCCGGCCTCGATGCCTTGTTCAGTCCGGGGGAAGAGGTGCTGCTGGTGCAGCGCCCCGAGGAAGTGTTGGTGTTTCTGACCGAGGTGCCGGACACGGCGCGCCGCGCCATGGGGGAGCTGGCACGACGGCGGGTGCTGACGCAGCATACCGCTGCGCACCGGGCGGTGGAGCTGGTTGAGCATCTGGAAAGCGTGGTCGCCGGCCAGGCGCTGCCATTGCAGGGGCTGGGCTGAGGGCCGGCAGGACAGCAGGTGCTTGCTCAGATTACCTGCAGCCGCCGCAGCCGCTCGATTTCTTCGCCGTCAAGCGCCAGCACCTCCGTCAGCACATGGTGGGTATGCTGGCCCAGCAGCGGTGGCGGCAGCCGGTAGCTGACTGGTGTCTTGGACATGCGGATGGGATTGGCGACCAGCGGCACCCGGCCGGCAACCGGGTGCGGCATCACGATGCGCAGGCCTCGGGCCTGCACCTGGGGATCGGCGAATACCTGCCGCAGGTCGTTGATCGGCCCGCAGGGCACGCCCGCCTCTTCCAGCAGGCGGATCCACTCGGCCGTGGGGCGCCTGACGGTGACCTGGCGGATCAGCGGAATCAGGGCGTGGCGGTGCTGCACGCGGGCGGCGTTGGTGGCGAAGCGCGGATCCTCGGCCCACTCGGGATGGCCAGCGATGCGGCAGAACTTGGCGAAATGGCCGTCGTTGCCGATGGCCAGAATCATGTCGCCGTCGGCGGTGGGGAAGTCCTGGTAGGGCACGATGTTGGGGTGCGAGTTGCCCATCCGTCGCGGCGGTTGCCCGGTGACGAGATAGTTCATGGCCTGGTTGGCCAGGCTGGCGACCTGCACGTCGAGCAGGGCCAGATCGATATGCTGCCCCTCGCCGGAGATTTCCCGATGGGCCAGCGCGGCCAGCACGGCGATGGCGGCGTACAGCCCGGTCATGATGTCGGTGAGCGCCACGCCGACTTTGATCGGACCGGCGCCGGGCTCGTCGTCGCTGCGGCCGGTGATGCTCATCAGGCCGCCCAGGCCCTGGATCAGGAAGTCGTAGCCGGCCCGCGCGGCATAGGGGCCAGTCTGGCCGAAGCCGGTAATGGAGCAGTAGACCAGCCGCGGATTGAGGGTGCGCAGCGATTCGTAATCCAGCCCGTAGCGGCGCAGGCCGCCGACCTTGAAGTTCTCCAGCACGACGTCCGACTTGGCGGCCAGCTTGCGCACCAGGTCCTGGCCTTCAGGGCGGGTGAAATCGATGGTGACCGAGCGCTTGTTGCGGTTGGCGGCGAGGAAATAGGCTGACTCCGAGGTCGGCTGGCCGTCCTGGGCCTGGAGATAAGGCGGCCCCCAGGCGCGGGTATCGTCGCCGCTGCCGGGTCGTTCGACCTTGATCACCTCGGCACCCAGGTCGGCTAGGATCTGTCCCGCCCAGGGACCGGCTAGAACCCGGGAGAGATCGAGCACCCGGATGTGTGACAGTGCACCGGACATGTCCGCTACTCTCTGCAACCTTGCAAGGAACAACAGCAAGCGGACACGATAACGCTTTGTTGGGGCCGTCGGAAGGGACGGCGGGGTGCCGCCGTCCCGGCTGCCCTGGCAACTCCGCTCAGGCCTTGGCGGCGTCCTCTTCCTTCAGCAGGCGGCGCAGCACCTTGCCCGCGCTGGTAGTGGGCAAGGAGTCGCGGAACTCGATGTGGCGCGGATACTTGTACGCCGCCATGTTTTGGCGGGCCCAGTCGATCAGCTCCTGCTCACTGACCTTGCCACGGTACTCCGGCCGCAGGACCACAAACAGCTTCACGCTCTCGCCCCGCTTCTCGTCGGGCACGCCGATGGCGGCCGATTGCAACACCGCCGGATGGTTCTGCATCAAGGCTTCGACGTCCTCTGGGAAGACGCTGTAGCCGGAGCACTTGATCATTTCCTTGATCCGGCCGGTGAAGTACAGGTAGCCGTCCTCGTCCAGGTAGCCGACGTCGCCGGTGTGCACCCAGCCGTCCTTCAGGGTTTCCTCAGTCGCATCGGGCCGCTTCCAGTAGCCCTTGAACACGGCCGGGTTGCGCACCACGATCTGGCCGCTCTGGTTGGGGCCCAGCGGTTCGTTGGTGGTGAGATCGAGGATGCGGATCTCGTTGCCTGGCATGGGCAGGCCGCAGCTGCCCCACTTGATGCGCTCCTTGGGCATGAAGGTGTCGGAGGTATGGGTTTCGCTGAGTCCGTAGGCGGCTTCGTGCATCTGACAGCCGGTGAGCCGCTTCCAGGCCTCGGCCAGCTCTTCGGTGACCTGGATGCCGAAGCTGGTCACCATGTTCTGCCGCAGCGAGCGCAGGTCG
>Ga0079224_100000357_pt1 | contig 43120 bp, 44 predicted proteins | sample Stecom2015_FD_80414 | JGI IMG/M metagenome (GOLD analysis project Ga0079224, IMG submission 80414) | Agricultural soil microbial communities from Utah to study Nitrogen management - Steer compost 2015 | ecosystem: Environmental > Terrestrial > Soil > Agricultural land | place: USA: Utah... | reverse complement strand
TCGACCTCCTGGCACGACCTCGCGTTGCACGTAATCGCACGACATGTGAACCCCGGCGAGGCGATGCGCATCGCCAAGGTCTACCTGCTGAAGTGGCATGATGAAGGGCAGCTGCCTTATGAGCCGCTCGTCAGACCGCAACCGCACTCTGATGCGGTCGTGCGCGCCTGTGAGGATTGGCTGCGTAAGCATTTTCGCGAGCACGGCGCCGTCGGCCGCGCGGTCAGTCGCTCACAGACGCCTGAGCGCACGTTGAAACGTCGCTTCAAGGCGGCCACCGGACTCTCTCTGATCGATTACGTGCAGAACCTGCGCATCGAAGAAGCCAAGCGCTTGCTTGAAACGTCGCGCCAGGCGGCGGACGAAATCAGCGCCGCCGTAGGATACGAGGACGCATCGTTCTTCCGGCGCGTATTCAAGCGCCGCACGGGCCTGGCGCCTGCCGCGTACCGTCGCGCTTTCAAGCCCATGTATCGCGCGGCGCCGAATGGTCGGCAGCGGCGCGCACCGGCGCACAAGTCGGGCGAGCTCGCAGACCGGCGGGGGTGATCGCGCAGGGCGTATGCGATCTTGCTGCGGAAAGAACGACAAGGAGCATCGAGCGTCGTTGGCGCGAAGTCTGCGGCCATGATCGACGCCAATGTTCCTGTTGATCGCCAGCCCTCACATGAAACGCCGCCACACGCGTACTGCGGCGGCGGCGACCACTGCGCTCGCCAGCGCCAGCCAGCCCACACTGCCCCACCCGGGCGCCCGCATTACCGCGCCGATGCGATCGACCAGCAGCGCCATGACGCCCAGTCCAGGCAGCAGTCCAAGCACCGTCCCCAACAAGAAGCTTCCCAGCTCGACGTGTGACGCTCCGGCCACGGCGTTTACGACGCTAAAGGGCGCGATCGGCAGTAGTCGTGCTGTAGCGATGGCCATCACGCCGCGTCGCGTGAGCCTCGAGGTGATCGAGTTCAAGCGGTCGCCCGCGAGTCGTCGAATCGCATCGCGACCCAGCATGCGCCCGATGCAGTATGTAATCGCTGCACTGAGCAGCGCGCCGCCCAATGCGTAGAGCATGCCCTTGAGGGGCCCAAACACGATGAGGGTCGCGAGCATGAGCAACGTGAGTGGAAAGGCGACCAGTCCGCTCACGACGTACATCGCCAGCACGACGACGCCGGCGTACCCTGAGGCTGCGGCCCAGCCAATCGCCGCTGCGAGCGCCCGCGGCTCGAGCGACCCGGCGAGCGGCGTCCAGCGCCACAGAGCGGCGAGCGCCGCCAGCGCGAGCAACGAGAACGCTGCGCCGACGAATCGCGCCGCCATCGGCCGAGCGGCGTCCGGAGGCACGAGCTCGCGGACCAGCGCCTCGGGATCCGCAGGCCGCTCCGGATCGATGATCGCGGCCGCGGAGACCAGCAGCTCCGCCTCCGTGGTCACGACTGCATCGATCGGTTCGAGCGTACGTCCCGTCGTGTGCAAGGCCTCGATCGTACGGATCAGACTGCCGTTCCGACGCATCTCGGCCGCCACTTGCTCAGGCTGCACATCCAGGTGCTCGGCCAGAAGCCGCTCGCGCAGACCAGCGATGACGTGACGAATGCGCGCCTGACCGCAGGCTTCGATCGCGATGTTGCACTCGGTGTCGAATCCCATCGATCGGTTGTTGAAGTTTGCCGAGCCGACGCTGCATAGATCGTCGTCGGCAATCAGCACCTTGCTGTGGACGTTCAAGAGATTCGGCGCCTCCAGCTCCGGTACGTGCGGATACAGCAGCCGATATCTGTCATGAACGTCGGCTGCTTGCAGCCTGCGATGCAGGCGCGCACGTAATACCCCCATCGTCTGCGACTCGAGCCAACCCTCCTCGGTCAATCGCGACACGACAACGACCTCGGGAGCGTTCTGTTCACGCAAACGCGATTCGATCGCCGCGCCGACCACGCTCGAGCTGAAGTATTGATTTTCGAGATACACCATGCGCTGAGCCGTGGCGATCGCGTCGATATACAACTGGCGGATTTCCGTGATCGGCCGGCCGCTCACATAGCCGGGGTCGGTGCGGGCGATCGCGACGTCGACGTCGACCAGCTCCGCGGCGACCTCTTGCGGCCACGGATCGCTCGCGCCCCTGGCCGGTCCGATGTCTCGTTTGGTCGCCGCCCGCCAGCGGCTGCGGCACAGCTCACCGAGCGCGCGGGCTGCATCGCCATCGACGATCGCCTGTACATCGTGATACGGGCGCGAAGGTTGGCCGCGTACATCGACTCGATAGGGTTGATCGCGTCGATGGTCCGGCGTGTCCCAACGACCGTGCGTCAGGTCGAGTCCGCCGACGAATGCGACCGCGTCATCCACCACGACCACCTTCTGATGATGCGAGCCGCCCGGCGGATGATGGGCGTCCAGCCGAAAGCTCAGGCGCGGCGCGGGCTGCGTACGCCAACCCAGCTTGTAGAGCGGCGCCCACTCGCGATCCTTCGCGAACACGGTGGCGAAATCCCAGGACAACACGTAGATGTGCAGCGTGCGCCGGCTGCGCACGAGCGCCTCGAGAAACTCGCCGAGCGGCTCCGGCCAGCCGTCGCCTGCACCGCCGGGAACCAGACGGGTGCGGCTGTCGAAATCCCAACCAAGGATGAAGATGCTGCTCCGCGCGCGGGCGAGCGTCGGACGCAGCGCGGCGAAGTATGCTGCACCGTCGATCAGAAACCCGACTCGCCGGGCGCGTTCGATCCGCCAGCAGTTGCGGCCGGCCTGCAGCAGTCGCTGCGCTTCGCGCTTCCCAACAACGCTCACGAGACGTACTCTCAACTGAGCGAGCCCGCGCCTCGAGCGAGCGCAGGCAGGTCAACGCCGCGTATGCCTCGGACGCGGCGTCGAACGCCTGACTTTCACAACGGTTCCTTCAGGCTCGATGCGCATCGTCGCATCCGCCATAGCGCGTTTGAGTCAGTACATTCCGGCGAAACCTATACGCGTCGGCCCGCGTACTTGGCCGAGGGCCGACCGCACTAGCCGTCATTCACGGATTCCCGCCATAGAAGTGTTCCAGGAACGGCCGCCGGAATTCCTGATGGCAGCCGAAGCAGCTGAGCTGCACCTGTTCGAAGGCGCGGATGACAGCCGTTCCGTCCTCACTCTTCGCGGCTTCGGCCAGCGCCGCGGCGGCGTCGTGGGTCTTGCCGTCGTAAGCCCTGAATTTGGCTGCGTCCGATCCCATGAAGCTCAGGATGCGCGCTCTTTCGGCCATCGGGGGCCGCGGATGGTCAGCGATGAGGCGCGCGGTCTGCTCGACGAGTTTCCAGTCTTCTCGGGAAATGCCGTCCGTGACCGTCTGCATGTGAGCGCCCAGGTCTTTCATGATTTTTCTCAGCGCCAGAGCGTCACCCTCGCGTGGACTGTCTTGCGCACGAGCAGGACCGCTCACGAGCGCGATGATCAATCCGACTGCGAGTAAGGCGCCCGCCAGCCATCGATTGCCGTGATCGGGAAGGGAGCGACTGCTTGGCCGGCTCCGGCGTGCGTGGAGAGCTGCAACAATCTTCATGAGAACTCCTGCGCTATTCGATCGGCCGCGCCTCGCCCGCCTGTTCGTGCGTGCGCCCGTCGCGGATGTGGTAGATGCGTTTGAACGTCGGAATGATCTTTTCGTCGTGCGTGACCACGATGACGGCGGTCTCATACTGACGCGCCATACGGTTGAGAATGCGAACCACCGTCAGGGCGCGCTCGCTATCGAGCGGCGCGGTGGGTTCGTCGGCCAGAATTACCGGGGGACGATTCGCGAGCGCCCGCGCGATCGAAACGCGTTGCTGCTCGCCGCCGGACAACTGCGAGGGCATGCCGCCGGCGCGATGCGCCACATCGAGCGCGTTCAGCAACTCGAGAGCGCGCTCGCGAGCCTGCCCGTTCGGCCGGCCCGCCAACATGGGCAGCAACGCCACGTTGTCGGTCACGTCGAGGAACGGAATCAGATAGGGCGCCTGGAACACGAAGCCGATCTTGTCACGGCGCAGCGCGCGCAAGTCAGGGATCTTCCAGCCGTCCTCGTAGATCACCTGATCATCGAGCGTCATGCGCCCGCCGCTCGGCTCGATGACCGCGCCGAGACACTTGAGCAGGGTGCTCTTGCCGGAGCCCGATGGGCCGATCAGTCCGACCACCTCGCCTGGAGCGACCTGCATGTCGACGTGCTTGAGCGCATCGACCGCGGTGTCGCCTTCCCCATAGCGCTTTCTCAGGCCTTCGATGTGAATGCCGCGACGAAGCACGCTGCGAGCGCTATCCACCGATCGCCTCCGCCGGATCGATCCGCAGCGCCGCGCGGATCGCAAGCACGCTGGCGAGCACGCAGATCACCAGCACCGCGATGAAGCCGCTCACCGAGTCGCCAGGCATGAGCAGCACATACTTGGGAAAGAACGGGGCCCAGAACGTGGCGGCGATCTTGCCGACGACGAATCCGATCACGCCCAAGGCGATCGCCTGCTGCAGAATCATCGCGGCGATCCTGCGATTCTTCGTGCCGATCAGCTTCAGTACGGCGATCTCTCGGATCTTGCCCATCGTCAGCGTATAGATGATGAAAGCCACGATGGCCGCACTGACGACGGCGAGAATCACGAGGAACATGCCGATCTGTTTCGCCGAGGTTGCAATCAGCTTGCCGACCAGGATCGTCTCCATCTGCGCGCGCGTGTAGACGGTGAGTCGCATCCAGCGCCGGATTGGCTCGGCGACCTCCTCGGGATCGAGACCGGGGCGGATCTGCACGAGCACTGCGTTGACGTAGGGATTGGTCCCTTGCGACTCGATGACCGCATCGAGCAGGCCGGGTACGCCGGATCGGTTGAGTCGTGGGTTCTGCGCCGTGCGCGCGCGCTGCTCGATGATCGCGTCGTTATCCTTCAGGAATTGCGCCTCCTGTGCATCCTTCAGCGGAATGAACACCATGGGATCGCCATTGGAGGACACCATGCGACGCGTCAGACCGACCACCGTGTAGTAGTTGCGGCGGATCCTCAGCCGGTCGCCGATGCGAAATCCGGTGGACACATCTGCAACAGCTTCATAGTGGCTGCGTGTGATGTGTCGTCCCGCAACCAGAAACCCGGGCTGACCCGGCTCGCCCGGGCCGCCGGGCGCGACGCCGACCACCATCGCGCGAACGTCTCGTTCGCCTTGGCGGACCTGCATCGTGAGGTAAGTGACGTTCGCGGCCCGGGTCACGCCAGGCATGCCTCTGATGCTTCGCCAGACGTCGTCGTTGAGACTCGAGGATTCGGCGTACGGGCCCAAAGTTTCCCGCTGAACCACCCACAAATCGGCGCCGCTGTTGTCGAGCAGCACTCTGGCGTCGTCCACCATCCCGCGGTACACGCCGGCCATCGTGAGCGTCACGCCGATCAACAGGCCGAGACCCACGCCCGTGAACATGAACTTCCCCCAGGCATGCAGGATGTCGCGCCCGGCGAGACTGATCACAAAGACACTCCGGGCATGCGCTCGACGAGCTTGATGCGGCTGCGTGGGCGCAGCGCGCGCTCGCTGTAGACGACCACCTGCTGACCGTTCGTGAGCCCTTCGATGATCTGCACGCGTCCATCGAGACTGGCGACGCCGAGTTTGACGGGCCTGAACTCGAGATCCGACGCCTCGACGAGCCATACGCCGAGTCGCCCGCCCACGCGCTGCACGCTGGCGTCCGATATGACCGGCGTGGGCGCGGTCGGCGGCAGCTGCACGGTGACCTCCGCCAGTTCTCCGATCGCGGGCGTCGATGCAAGCGACTCATCGAGCACGATCTTCGCGAGCAGTTCTTCGGTGACCGCGTCAGCAACCGGTTCGAGCCGGAGGACGCGAGCGCTCAGAGGCGCCTCAGGGCGGGACCGCAGCACGACCGTCGCCGGCAATCCCGCGCGCAGGCCGGCGCTTCGCAACTGGTCGAAGCGCACGTTGATCCACAAGCTCGCGGGGTCGATGACCTCGACGACGGCTTCTCCGGCCACCACGGTGGCGCCGGGATCGACACGCCGCGACGCAACCAGGCCGTCCGCCGGCGCAACGAGCTGCAGGTTCGCTCGCTGTCGACGCAGCACGTCGTATTCCGAGCGGACCCGGGCGAGCTCCTGCCGAGCCGCTGCGAGATTGGCGCGCACCAGAGAGAGGCCGGCCTCGGCGATCTGATACTCCTGCTGCTTGCCCTCGACGGCCTCCTTGCTGACCGTGTGCGCCTTCAGGAGTTCTTCATAGCGGCGCGCCTGCGCGGCTGCGTAGGTCCTGCGGGCCTCCGCGTCCTTGATCTGCGCTTCGGCCGCCAGCGCACTTGCTTCGGCTCGCCGAATGGCCGCTTGCTGCGCGCGGATTCGATCGTCGAGATCGACGGGATCCATCTCCCCGAGCACCTGCCCCGCTTTGACGAAATCGCCGACCTGCACGTCCACACGTTGCACGCGTCCCGCGAACGTCGGACCGATGCGATAGGTGTAGCGCGCTTCAACCGTCCCGACGCCGAACAGCGCGGGCTCGAGGCTTTGGGTTTCCACGGAGGCGGCGACGACCGACACCGGCGCCAACGGGCCGGATCGGACCGCAACGTAGAGGAACAGGAAAAGCAGCGGCAGCAATATCCCAATCAGCGCCAGGCTGCGCGCCGACATCGAGCCGTGCAGCGCCCGGATCCTGTCGAGCAAGGCGGTCCGCAGACTCATGGCGCGCTCCTGACGCCCCGGCGATAGATGGCGAACGCGCCGGGCGCCTCAGCGCGGATGCGCTCCACGCTTCCCGCCAAGAGTGATTGCATGACCAGGCCTTGTATCGTTCCGATGAACAGCGTCGCCGCGGCGGAGGCGTCCACTTCAGCCGCTACCTCGCCGAGCGCCTTGCCTCGCTCGAGGAGCGTTGCGAGCCGTTCGCTGTAACGCCTGATCATGATCTGGACGGCGCGCTTGGCCGGCGTATCGGCGGCGCGCTGCAACTCGCCGAACAGCATGCGCGGAACGCCTGGGTGCTCGCAGACGAACTCCACATGAGCCATGAACATCTTCTCCAGCGCGGCCAGCGGCGATGCACTGGAGGCGTATTGGTCGATCCGCCCGAGCAAGCGTTTGGCGACCCACTCCATGACCGCCTCGAACAGCGCGTCCTTGCTCGGGAAGTGGCGAAACAGCGCGCCCTGGGTCAGACCCATGTGCTTCGCTATCGCCAAGGTCGTGATTTCACTCGGATTCTGCTCAGCAGCGAGCTTGACTACCGCCTCGACCGTAGCGGCGCGGCGCTCATCAGCCGGCAAGTGTTTGCGTTGGGAGCTCATGGCTACAAAGTAAGTAATTGATTACTACTTTACAAGTCCAATCGCCGGCGTCGAGCGGCGTCTTCACCGAGAAGGACCCGCTGGCCTTTGTCTCAGGACTTCAAGGAGAGGCTTATCAGCCGACGCGGATCGCCCGCGCGAAGTCGAGGGTCTGTTTCGCGAGGCGCGTCTTATCCTCGAGCGTAGACATGAGCGTCGGCGTCACCAGCGTCGGCAGCCCGCAACGCTCGGCCCAGTCTCGGTCGGCCTCATCGATGACCAGGCCGTCGATCAACCCCTCGTAATGATCGGCTATGGCGGTCGGCGTCGGTGTGACGCCCAACTCTCGCATCAGCTTTGCCGTGGGCCCCTTCACGGCCTGACCGCCGATCAGCGGCGACACGCCGACCACGGGCGCGCCCTTCGATTTCAGAAGCTCGCGGGTTCCCGGAATCGAGAGTATGGGATCGATGCTCAGGAACGGATTGGACGGGCAGATGACGATGGCCTGCAGTTCTGGCGAATCCAGCGCCGCCTTGACTGCATCGGTCAGCCTGGCGGTCTCGGCCCCCGAATACTCGATGCTCAGCACGGCGGGCGCCGCCCGACAGCGGACGAAATACTCCTGGAATTCGAGCGGACCTTGGTCGGTGTGAACGCAGGTGCCGACCGTATCATCGGTCATGGGCAGCACACGCGTCGTGACCCCAAGACGCCCAGCCAGGCGGGCGGTCACCTGGGTAAGAGACTCGCCGGCGGCCAGTCGTCGCGTTCGTTCGACGTGGAGGGCGAGATCGCCGTCGCCCAGGCGGAACCACGTGGGGCCGCCGAGTCGCTCCAAGGCGTCCATGAATGTCCAGGTCTCGCCCTGCCGCCCCCAGCCGAGCTCTGCGTTCGCACAGCCTGCAAGGGTGTAGAGCAGTGTGTCGAGATCCGGCGAGATCCGCAGGCCAAGATGCACGAAGTCATCGGCCGTGTTGACCACGCAGGCAAGGCGATCGCCCAAGACGCATTTCGAGAGACCGAGGCAAAGCTTGGCGCCGCCGACGCCGCCGGTGAGCGCTACTACCTGGGGGTCGCTCACCGGAAAACATCCTCCGTTACACAACGAATCGGGTCGCGCGCCGGGCGATCGGCCGCTGCTCGCGGCAATCGGCGCACCGACGCCTCTGCGATGTCGTCCTCACCTTCACCCATCGAAGTCATTGTTGCAGGCGCACATCGTGCATTGCAACGAAAGGAAGGATCGCTCGTTGAGCGCTGGGCCGCTCGAGAGGCGCTCAAGATGCAAGAGCCGATAGTCGATCGATGAGTTCCTGCCCGAGCGCCAGACAGGCAGTGAGCCCCGGAGACTCGATGCCGAACAGGCTGTAGAGCCCAGGGACGCCGTGATCGGCGGGGCCGCTGATCACGAAGTCCGCAGCCGGCCGCCCCGGGCCCACGATCTTCGGGCGAACGCCGGCGTATGCGGGCGTCAGCGCTCCGTCCGGCAGGCCTGGCCAGTATCGGCGGATCGCAGCAGCGAAGGACTCGGCGCGTTGGGGGTCCACGTCGAACTCAGGTGCGTCGACCCACTCCACGTCGGGTCCGAACCGCACCTGTCCGGCGAGATCGATCGTTGCATGGACGCCGAGACCGGCCTCGTTGTGCAGCGGATACACGAGGCGGCTGAATGGCCGCCGCCGAATGGAGAAGTAACTTCCCTTGGCGAAGTACGGACGCGGCGTCGCGGCGGCGGCCACACCTTCGACGCGCAGCGCAACGGCCGGCGCCGACAAGCCGGCGCTATTGATCAGCCAGCGAGTGGAGATTGCGATGTCGTCGCCGGCCGAGCAGGCTCGCACCTCGAAGCCGAACGTGCGGGGTTCGGCTCCGACGAATTCCGTCCGCAGCACCAGCAGGCCGCCGTCCGACTCGATATCCCCGATCAATGCAGCCATCAATGCGTGGGTGTCGATGATTCCGCTGCTTGGCGATGCGAGCGCGAGCGTGCAACGCAGCTCCGGCTCCAACTCGCTGACGCGGGCCGGGGTGAGCAGCCGGACATCATCGACGCCGTTGGCGCGAGCGAGCTCGGCAAGAGCGTCGAGCTGCGGATGCTCGTCCAGATGCGTGGCCAGGACCAGTTTTCCGCAGCGCCGGAACGGGACTGAGCGCGACTCGCAGTATGCGTAAAGCTCGTGGCGCCCCTGCACGCAGAGTCGTGCCTTCAGCGTTCCCGTCGGATAGTACAGCCCGCCGTGAATTACTTCGGAGTTGCGCGAGGAGATCTCCGCGCCCGGATGTGCGGCCCGGTCCATGACCAGCACGCGCCATCCCTCGCGCGCCGCCGCGCGTCCCACTGCGAGTCCGACTACCCCTGCCCCGATGACCACGACGTCGAAGTCCGGGTTCGCTGTCATCGTCGCTCGTTGCTCTCTCTGTGTGCGGGCTATGGGGACGGGCCGACGGCGCACCGAGTGAAATTCACCTTACCCGGATTCGCCTCGCATCCTGCGTTGGGCGCCAGGCGTCTCGCCGGCCTCCGAATCCGCCGTCAGAGCCGACGGCAGATACGTGTAATGCCAAGGTTCATTCGGCGACATGAGGGGGCCGACGAATCGCGCATCCGCTGCTTGCACCGCACGTTGCAGCCGTGCTCGCCAACCGCTCTTGTCCCATTCGTGCGGGACGGTTGCGATCGTCGTTCCGGCGACGATGCGCCCTGCTCTAGAGACTTGGAAATCCACTGCTCGCAACTGGCCGTGAGCCGACAGCCCGGGAGCAGCCAGCGGCGCGGCCGCCGGAGGACGCCAATCCAGAAGGAAGTTGCGCAGGCTCTGGACGGACGCGGCGCACGGCTCAGCGCAAGCGGCGGTCGCCCATTCGTGTCCAAGCAGCGACCTGTACAAACTGGCGGCTACGCGCTGTACGCCGGGGTTCGAGTTCCATCTCTGCAGCTGTAGTTCCAGAGGTCGCGCCTTCATGTTCACGAACAACGTGTAGCCCGGATTGCGCCGCTCGAATTCATCGATCACCCGTTGCACGCTCTCACGGAAACGCTGGTAGTCGGGGGAGATCTCGAACGCTTCGATCTGCTGGGCGGTCCAGCTCCATTTCTCCGGCAGTTGCGGGCCCGCCCTCAGATACGAGCGTACCGCCAGGAGCCGTCGCTCCAGCCCGCTGATATGCACGAGCGCTTGCTGCGCTTGTTCCGGCAGATCGGCGACCAGCGCGCTCAGATGCAGATCGATGGATTCCTGCGGCGCTTCCGCGCCAGCCGGTTTCACGAAGGCCATCCACATTGCGAGCGTTGCGACGCCCAGCCGCAGGGCTCGGCTCACGTGCGAGGAAAAGGCGGCGCTCATTGGACGCATCAGGCGAATGTCTATGCGGGGCGTAAGCAGAAGGATAACATTGCAGTGGCGCAAAAGATCGTGGAGTTCGTAGAAGAATGCGGTCACCAACCCTGCCGTCGCACGGCGCGCGCCGCGTCCGCAACTCGAACCGGGGTCGACCGCTACTCGCAATCTGCCTCTTGATTGGGTGCTCGATCCCGCAGCTTTCCGATGCGACGGAGAGGACTTGGTTCAGGGATGGACGAGCGTCATCTCAAGCGCGCGAAGTCGTCGCAACGTTGCGCGCCGCCGAATCGTTCGGCCTGCGAAAGGAAGATTATGAACTGGCGACGCCAGCCGCCGAAGCGGCGCGCGTGCTCAGCGGCGAACAGGTCGCTGCGAGCGTCATGGATCGATTCGACGCCGCCCTGACGGACTCTGCGTCCAGGTTTCTGCGGCACCTGCACCATGGACGCGTAGACCCGCGGGCGGCGGGCTTCGATCTTCCATCGAAGGAGGTCGTATTCGACTCGGCGCTCGCCGTACAGCGACTCGCTACGGCTCGGGACGTGAGCGCCGCCATCGCTGCGGTCGAGCCGCGACCTCCGCCGTACCGGCTTCTCAAGCAGGCGCTCGCCAGATATCGCACCCTCGCCTCGCAGACCACGCTGACGACGCTCCCACCGCTTCCACGACGGTCCCTGGCGACAGGCGACCAGTATGAGGGCGCTCGAAAGCTGCGCGCATTGCTTGTGGCGCTTGGCGATCTCGAGCGCGTTGACGAGCCCAGCGATGATCCAGTGATCGATGAATCCCTCATAGAAGGCGTGCGCCGCTTTCAGGATCGGCACGGCCTGGATGTCGATGGCGTGATCGGCCCGAAAACGTTTGCGGCGCTCGTTACGCCGCTCCGCGAGCGTGTTCGGCAGATCGAGCTCACGCTGGAGCGCTGGCGTTGGACCGCCTCATTGGAGAGGCCGGACATCGTCGTGAACATCCCGCAGTTCACGTTGTACGCCCTGCCGCCGCCGGTCGCCGCTGATGCGAGCGTCCTCGAGATGCGAGTCGTCGGCGGTCAGAACTATCCGCATACCCGCACACCTGTATTCGTGACCCAGATCGAGCATGTGGTCTTTCAGCCCTTCTGGGACGTACCGCACTCGATCGCCCGTCGCGAGTTGCTGCCGCTGATTCGCAAGGATCCCGCCTATCTCGCGCGACATGACATGGAGATCGTCCGCGGCGCGAGCGCGGACGCGACGCCGATCGAGCCGACGCCACAGGCGCTCGATGAGGTGGCCGCGGGTCGTCTGCGAGTGCGGCAACGGCCCGGTCCGCACAACGCCCTGGGCTCAGTGAAGTTCGTGGCGCCGAATCCATACGCCGTCTACCTGCACGCGACGCCGCACGTCCATCTCTTCGGGCGTGCGAGCCGCGCGTTCAGTCATGGCTGCATCAGAGTGAGCGAACCTGCCTTGCTGGCGGAATACGTACTGAAGAATGCGCCCGGCGACTGGGATCTGGAGGCGATCCAGGCCGCGATGTGCGATCCGAAGACGCGGCGCGTGAATCTTGCAAAGCCGGTTCGCGTGTTGATGTTCTATGGCACGGCGGCGGCCACGCAATCGGGCGTCGTGCTCTTCTTCGAAGACGTCTACGGACACGATGACGCCCTCGAGGCTTTGCTGCGTGCGCACGAGTGAGTCGGGTTGACTCAGATCAACGTATCTCGCCCTATATTGGAGCCTAATCTGTGTCCACTTGGCAAAGCCCCCGGATGCATCCAAGCCAGGAAAACACGCGCCCCTTCGATCGCACCGTGCTCGCCACCCTCATCTCCGGGGTGGCGCTGCTGGCGCTCGTGCTGGCCATTGCGCGCGGCAGCATTCTGCAGCTGCAACTGACTTCCAACCAGGCTCGCGCCACAGAAGAGTTCCGGCGACAACTCGACGTGGTCTCCGAAACATTGCTGAACATGGAGACGGGCCAACGCGGTTACCTGCTGACCGTTTCCGACGATTACCTTGAGCCTTACAAGACCGGGCAGCAGCGGATTGCCCGTGAAATAAGCCGACTGCAGGAGCTGATGACGGACAATCAGGTGCAGCGTCAAAACGTCGCCAAGCTGACGGCTTTGCTCGAAGAACGCCTGGGCCAAATGGAGCACGCGCTCGGGCTGCACCGCACCCAGGGCGCCGCCGCCGCGATGCAGTTCGTGAAAACGAATCAGGGGCACGCGACGATGGCGGAGGTGCGCGAGCTCTTCCAGCAGATGTCCGCCGAAGAAGAGCGGATTCTGGCGGAGCGCCGCGCCGAGGAGAGGCGCAGCCTGCAACGCAACTTCTGGCTCAGCGCCACACTCTCGGCGCTGGTCGCTGCGTTGATGGTCGTCATCTATCTTCTGGTGCATAGAGAAACCAAAGTGCGCGCGCAGGCCGCCGAGCAACTCGACCGCGTGAACGCTTCTCTCGAAGCACGTGTGCGCGAGAGCACCCGCCATTTATCAGAAGCCAATGAGGCGCTGCAGGCGGAGATCGAGCAACGCAAACGGGCCGAGAGCGAGCTGCAGCGCAGTCATGACCTGCTCGAGGAGCGCGTTCGCGAACGAACCGCGGAGCTGGTCGAGGCGAGCGCCGCACGCTCGCGATTCCTCTCGGCCGCAAGTCACGATCTGCGCCAGCCGCTGCAGTCCCTGATGTTGCTCAACGCCACGCTGCGCGATCAGAACCTCCATCCGCTGGCGGCGCGCATCGTTGAGACGCAGCAGAACTCACTCGAATCGATGACCCGACTCGTGCATGCGCTGCTCAACATCAACCGCCTGGAGTCCGGCGCAGTGGAGCCGGAAATCAGCGACTTCCTGCTCGACGGCATGCTGGAGGAACTGCGCAGCGAGTTTGCGCCGCTTGCGCACAGCAAGGGCGTCGCCCTGCACGTGGATGCGGCCAGGATTGCGGTGCGCTCCGACCCCACACTACTGCGCGAGATCGTGCAGAATCTTCTCGCGAACGCCGTGCGCTATACGGACCAGGGCGAGGTTCGAGTGCGCGCAAGAGAGACCGCGGGGGGCGTGCGCATCGAAGTGCAGGACACCGGGCCTGGCATACCCGAGGAGCAGCACGACCTCATCTTCGAGGAGTTCCAGCAACTGCGACCGAAGGCCGGTATGCGCGGGGAAGGCTTTGGTCTCGGATTGGCGATCGTGCGCCATGCCGCGCGGGTGCTGGGCGTGCGGATCGAGCTGAGTTCGCAGGTCGGTGTGGGCGCCACGTTCTCACTGACGGTCCCGCTCGGCGCGGCCGAGGCTTCAGCGTCGCCGCAACCCGAGAATGCGGCTTCATCAGGCGCCTTCGCTCGCGTTCTGCTGGTCGATGACGAGCCGAGCGTGCGGAATGCGACGGCGCTGTTCCTCGGCGTGACCGGTCATGAGGTCATGACAGCCAGTTCTCCCGATGAAGCGCTCAAGATCCTGGAGACGTCGCCGACGCCCGATGTCGTCATTACAGACTATCAACTGGGCGCGCCGAAGAACGGCGCCGAGCTGATAGAAGCGATTCGAAGCCGCTTGGGCCACATTATTCCGGCGGTGATTCTCACCGGCGATACGACCCGTCTGTCGCGACAATGCACTTCCATGGAGATGTGCAGCATTTTCCACAAACCTGTGGATGCGCAGGAATTGGCCCAGCACCTGCAGAAAATCGTTCTCGCCGCGAAAAGGGCGCCTGTATCGCGTCAGAGCGATTCCCCAGCTAAACGCCCGTCCGATCGCGCTTCACGCGACCACCTGGCATAAAGCGGGCGCAGCAACTCTGAATTGCCCGCCACCGCTTCATTCGCCAGCGCGCCGGTCGCGCTCCGCATCGCTCCGTCGCTACGCGCGCGGCGTCCGGAACTCCAGGACTGCGCCCTCGCCGGGACGCGCATCGATCGATATATCGCCTCCATGACGGTGCACGATGCGCTGCATGATGCACAGGCCGACGCCGTTGCCTTCGTACTCACTCTGGAGATGCAAGCGCTCGAACACGTGAAACAATTTGCCGGCGTCGTTGGGATCGAAGCCGATCCCGTTGTCCGCGATGCGATAGCGCACGAATTCGCCCTCCTCCTCGCCGCTGATGCGCACCTCGGGCGAAGGCGCGGCGCGAGTGAACTTGACCGCGTTCGACAGCGCGTTCGCCCACACTTGTCTGAGCAATCCCGGATCGCCGCAGGCGGGCGGCAGTGAGCCCAGGAACAGTGCGGGAGGACGTGGCGCGCCTGCGACGGCCTCTGCCCATGCCTCTTTGGCGAGCGCGGTCATATCGACGCGCTCGCGCCTCATTTCCAGGCGTTTCAGCGCCGACAGCCGCAAATAGTCGCTTATCATGGCGCAGGTCTGCTCCGCTCGGCGCGTCACGACGCGTAGCAGGCGCTGTCCTTCGCTCGGCAGCGTGTCGCCGTGCTCCTCGATGACTCGCGTCGCGTACGCGTTGATCGTGCGCAGTGGGGCGCGCAGATCGTGGGCAATGCCTTGCGCGAATACCGTCAACTCCTCGTTCGCAGCCTCGAGCTGCGCAGTACGTAGTCGTACTTTTTCTTCCAGCTCGCTGTTCAGCCTGCGGATGTGCTGTTCCTGCTGTTTCCGCGCGCTGGCGTCGCGAAACACGATGACGAAGCCGGTCATGCGGCCCGCGTCGTCGCGGATCGGCGCCACCGAATCGTCGATCGGCACGACGTCTCCGTCACGCGTCGTGAGCGTCGCCTCATCGATGTTCAGGACGGCGCCCTCGCGGATCGCCTGCTCGATCACGTCCGAGAGCGTCTCCCCCGCCGGGGTGCGTATCCGAAACACGTCGGTCGCCGCTTGTCCGATGGCCTCCTCGCTCGTCCAACCGCACAGACGCTCGGCGACCGGATTGATGAAACTGATGCGCAACTCGCCATCGATCGTGATGACTGCATCGCCGATGCTGCTCATCGTCGCTGCGAGCCAGCGCTCCATTTTCGCGAGCTTCTGTTCGGTGCGTCGTCGGCGCAGCGCAGTTTCCAGCGTCGCCGCGAGCGAGCGCTTGTCGAATGGTTTCACGATGTAGCCGAAAGGCTCGACCGCCGTCGCCTCCTTGAGCGTCGCTGCGTCCGCATGCGCCGTGAGGAAGACTACCGGCACGTCGAACTCCTGGCGGAACCGCCGTGCGACATCGATGCCGGTCAGCGATCCTTTGATTTGGATGTCTACCAGAGCCAGGTCCGGCTTCACGACGCTCACGTACGCGAATGCATCAGCCGCGTTATCCACGACCCCGCCTACCTGATAGCCCAACTGCTCGAGGCGCATCGACAGCTCCTCAGCCACCAGGCTCTCGTCCTCGATGACCAGAATGCTCGGAATGTTCACGATGCCTGCTCTTGCGTGATCGGAAAACTGATTGCGACCATCGCGCCTGGACCGCCGCCCACCGAAAGCCGTCCGTTGAGCTGCCGCACGAGATTGCGCACGATGGTCATGCCGAGCGTGCGTCCGGTGCGGAAAGCGCTCTCGTCCAATCCGCCCACGCCGTCGTCAGCGACTTCGATACAGACGCCGCCCTCGTTGCAGCGACGCACATTGATCGCGAGCGCCCCGTTGGTTCGGCCCTTGAACGCGTGCTTGAGGGCGTTGGTGATCAACTCGTTCAGAATCAGACTGGCGGGCACGGCCCGATCGATGTCGATGGCGATAGGCTCGACGTTGAAAGTGGTCGAGATCGAAGGACCGAGATCCTCGCTGATCAGCATCGTCGTGATCTCGCGCGTCAGCTCCGCCAGATCGATGCGGCGCAGATCCGCGGCGCCATAGAGTTTCTCATGCACGAGCGCCATGCTCATGACGCGCTGTCGGCAATCCTCGAGCGGCTCCTGGACCGCCGCTGTCGCCTTGTCCGCCTGCAGCGCGAGCATGCTGGCGACGACTTGCAGATTGTTCTTCACCCGATGATGAATCTCCTTGAGGAGCAGCTCCTTCTCCTGCAGAGATTCTCGAATTCTCTGCTCTGCCTCGCGCCGCTGTGTGCTGTCGCGCACTGCCGCCACGATCAGATTCTGGCCGCGCAGGTTCACCGGACTGAGCGCGACTTCCACCGGGAGCAGCGAGCCGTCGCGACGCATGGCGAGCAGATCGCGCCCGACGCCCATGAATCTGGCGCCCCGGGCGGCGGCGAACTCGCGTCGCAAATTCACGTGCGCGGCGCGAGCGTCGGGCGGTATCAAAAGCTCTACGGTATTGCCGATCAGTTCCGAGCGCGCGTACCCGAAGTGCTTCTCCGCCATGTCGTTCACGAGCACGATGCGGCCGTCGGCGTCGCTGATCAGCATCGCATCCGGCGCCGCCTCCAGAATGCTGCGAACCATTTCCTCGGAGCGCGCGCTTGCCGTCAGCGCGCCGGCCAGTTCGCGGCGGGAATGCAGCGCCCACGCCATCAGCGCGGAAAGAATGATTCCGATGAGGATCGTCAGCTCCGGCGTCCTGGACTCCGGGGTGTCGGCGAACTGATATATCAAGGTTCCGCCGAGCGCGGCCGTGCAGGCAAGCCCCCAGATGAGGGCGGCCCACGGCGCCCAGTGCGGCAAAAGTCGATCCTCGGGCCGCGTGGCGAAGGCGCCGAGCGCAACGGCCGCCACCACGAACGAGCCGGCGGCGTGGATAGCCACCCCGGCGAGCGCCCCCCAGAAGTATGCGACCGGCGTTTCTGTCGCATAACCGATCAACGCGCTCACCGATATGCCCGAGATCAGAGAGGCGATCAGCCCTACGATGGTCGAGCGCGCCCGCGTTTCCCGGAAGGTCAATAGCAGGAGGCCCAAACCACAGAGCCCGAGAAGTGAAGCTGTGACCGGCGACATTCGCCCCGGCGCGGAACCCGGCTCGACGATGACGGCGCGCACAAAGAGCTGATCGAGATGCAGGCTGATCCGCAGCAGGTCCTGCGCGAGCGTGGCGACGCCGATTACGGTGACCAGCACCGCACACACACGCGCCAAGCGCCGCGCGCCCTGCGCCAGCGATGCAGCGCCCATGCCGAGCAGCGCGAAGCCAAGCGCCGCGTTGAATTTCATGGGCGCCCAGTCAGATCGCAGCTGAATGAGCATCGGTTCGCCGACCATCCATCCCAGGCAGACCGCCGCGCCCACTATCAGTAGCACGAGCGCGGCGCCGCGGGCGAGGATCATTCTCATTCGGTCCCCGTCTGCACAGATCGCAGATGCCTGCGACGCCTCGTCACAGTCGTACGAATCCACTCTTGCTCCTGGAGCGCGCTGCTAGTTTTGTTCGCCGTCGCAACCTGCGCGGCCATAGGAGTGAGCGCTGCTGGATCTTGGAGTCTACGTCAGGCGCACAGCCGACTCCATGCAAGAACTTCTCCTGAAGCACTTAGGGGGCTCCCGCAGTGATCCCGCAATGGTCCAGCGAAGCGCCCTGTCCTCGGGGCCGTCGATCGATCGCTGGAGAGCTATCGGCTCAGGCGGGCCATGACTACACATCGGAACCGCCATTGCGTTTTGTGTTTGCGAGGAACGTCTCATCTGCACGCATCATGTGCGTTTGCCGCCGTCGTGTTCGCGATGCGGAGATCCATCGACACTAATGTCGGCGTCATTCGCGCCGCTCTCTCGCCTGTGCAAAAAGGCGGAGTTTCGCTTTGGGCCCGCGGAGTCTGCGGTCGAAAGACGGACGAATCAGCGCGGGGTCTGCTCCATATAGAAACTGGGGATTTGCCGACGCCGTCCAGCGGAAAAGGCCCGCACATCCAGCACGGCTTGTATGCTGGTGAGCCGACGCTGACGCTTCTATTTTTCGAGTTGCGCGCCAAAGACCGTGCGCGCACGCCGATCCGACGCGGCCGGCGCGCTCGAGCGTGTACGCAGAGTCACTAAGAGCAAGACTGTGACGCTCACGCAGAACAACGACTCGCTGGCCAATTTCACCCAGGCGGCGCCGACGCCTCCCCACATCGGGATCACCACGAGATTCAGCGCGAAGTTGACCGCGATGCTGGCGACCGAGAAGGCGGCGACACGCTTCTCCAGATGCATCGACATGCAAATCATCGTCGCCACGAACCCGACGAACAGGGTCGGGCTCGCAATGAAGAGTACGCGCGTAATCGCCACAGACTCGGGGTACTCGCGGCCGAAGAGCAGAGGCACGATCCAAGGGGCGATTGCATATACGACGCCCGCGGCGACTACGCCGAGGAGCGCGGCCCCCAGCAGTGTTCTTGCGCCATGGCCGCGCACCCGCTCCCAGGCGTTCGCCTGCACGGCCGCTGCGAAGTGCGGAAAGAGCACCAGGGTGATGGGCCGAATGGCGGAGCGCGACGCTTCGACGAGCTTGTACGCAGCCGCAAAGCCAGCGACCTCGCGGAAGCCGCGCATCGACGCGAGCATCCATTCGTCTACCCGCGAGTGAATCAATACGGCGACGTCCACCGCGAACAGCCATGAGCATTGCGCAAGAACGCCGGTTGCCGACGGCGCGTCACGGAATACTCGCGGCCAACCGACGCGCTTCACGACGACGCCGAGCCCGACCATGGCCATGAGCAGCATCGCTGCGGCGTAGAGCACCACGATATGCTGCAAAGGCCAGCCGAGCCACGCTGCAGGCGGAACCAGCGCCAACAAGATCAGCGGACCTATGAGTCCGGTGCGGACCCGGGCGCCGATCGCGCCGAGGCCGGTCAGCGTCGATCCGAACGCGTAGTAAAGATTTTCGAACAGGACGTAGAACGACGTGAAGACGTACAGCCACAGCAAGTGCGGCGCCGTCGCCGCGACGGCTGCATTGATGGTCAGGAGCGCCGCCGACATCAGCGGCAAACGGATCTTCAGTACGCCCCCGAGCCATGCCGCCGCGCCCGCCTGGTCCCGGGCCGTGGCGCGCACGAGGTAGTTCGCCGAGCCGAATTCGACGATCATGGCCGCGACGCTGCAAACGCCGATCGCGACGAAGAACTGTCCCATCATCGCCTTGTCCACGGAGTGGACCAGCACGGTGACGACGATCAGCGAGATGAGTTTTTCGAAGCCATACCCGAGCGTGGCGATCGAGAGCTGCCCCTTGAGCGAGTGCATGGCTCGGCTCACGCTCGCGGGCGCGCAACGAGATGAGGCCGCTCGCTGGTGACTTTGCAGTAGACGCGCTCGACTCGATCGGCCACTTGCCGCCAACCGCGCGTCGCGACCACCTCCTCTCGCGCATTGGCGCCCAGACGCGCTGCGAGATCTGGATCGTTCAGCACGCGCAGAATGGCGTGCGCAAGGCCCTCGATATCCCCGTCGAGGACGAGCAGCGCGGTGTTCTCGTGCTCCAGCAGGTCGGCGGAGCCGGCGAAGGATACGATCGGCCGGCCAGTCGCCATGTAGTTGAGCAGTTTCTGCGGAAGACCATCGCAGTACGGGCGCGGATTCACCAGCACGTCCGCTTCGACCAGCGCGTCCGGCAGATGCTCGAAATCCACCTGCACGATGGACACGCTTGCGGCGATTTCGAGCGCCTCGAGCTTCTGTCCCAGCCACGAGGGACTGGAATCCGTCACGAGCACGAGCTGCGCGTCAGGAGCTTCCGCCCGCACCCGTGCGAACGCACCGAGCAGCAGGTCGACACCTTGGTACTCGGCAAGGTTGCCGGAGTACACGACGCGCCGGCGCCGGGCGCCGCGGTCCTGCGACGCCGGGACGCTGAAGTGTTCATGCTCCACGCCGTTCTGCACCAGAGAGACCCGCGCGTCGGACGCGGCCCCCTCACGGGTCAGCCATTCGCGCATGCCCGCCGTCACTGCGACGATGTGGTCGGCGCGGCGCGGCAAGCCGGCGTCCAGCCACAGGCCGATGCGCTCGGCGAGCTTCGGCGGGATCGGCAGATCATAGTAAGGAAGCTCCGTCGCGAGCAGCGTGTGCGCGTCGTATACGATCGGCACGTTGTGGCGGGTGCGTCTCGCGATCAAGGCCGTGATCAGGCCTTCATAGTGATGCGCGTGGATGACGTCGAACTCGATCTCGTCCAGAAGCTTGCGCACCTTGCGAACCAGCATCGGATCGAGGACCAGCAGCTTCTTGAGCGACGGACCTGGGCGCGCGTCCATGGTCGAGGTCTGCCGACCGACGCGATGCAGGATGTAGGGCGTCGGCGTCCCCTGATCACCCAGCGGATAGGTCGCCACGTGCACCTCGTGACCACGATGCACCAGCGCTTCCGCGAGCCGATGGATGCGGATCGGAGTCCCTCGCGGCCAGGGCAAGGGGCAAGCGGCGACGACCAGGATGCGCACCGGCTCACCTCCAGTCCCACCGCAGCGGCCGTTCTACGAGTCTCCACCAGGCTCGCAGCGCCCGATCCGCCGCCGACGCGAAATGACGGCCCACGAAGCTCTCCCGGGCGCCTCGCGTCATCGGCAACCCCGCCTCGCGAAGAACGACGCCGTCCGGGATCCTGCGCGCCCGCTGTGTAGCGGCTCGCACGACCATGAGCTCCGCGCGGCGGGCGCGATACGTGCGCAGCGCCTGCAGCCACACACGCCCAGCGCCCTGGCTCGTGAGCCAGGCGAGTTGCATCAACTCGAATGCGATCAACGCCGGCGACAGCAGCACCAGGGTCTTCGCCGAATAGCACTTCGTCATGACGATCCAGCGATTGAGCGTCAGGTAGTACAGACGTTGCGGACTGACAGTCACGCCGGGCCGATAGGACAGACCGGGCGTGCCCGAGCCATGCTGCACGCGCGCCGCGGGTTCGACCCATAACTCGTGGCCTGCCAGCCGCGCCCGCACTGCGAAGTCGTGATCCTCCAGATTGAATCCGAGCGTCTCGTCGAACAGGTCGCCTTCGCGCCATCTGGATCGATCAATCATGAAGCAGGCGCTGACCAGCGAAGTCGTAGCCGCGGCCTCCTCCTCGACCGCGCCGAGCTGCTGGTCGGCATGACGGGTCGCCATCAAGCCGAGGAAATGACAATCCGCACTGTCGAATTGAATGGTGTCGGGCCGGTCGGCGTACACAACCCGGGGCGCGGCCGCCAGTACGCCGTCGCTGACCCGCACCCGGCGGATCAAAGCGGACACGGTTTCGCGCTCGAGGCGAACGTCATTGTCAATGAACAGAATGAGATCGTGCCTTGCCGCCGAAAACCCTGCGTTGCGTGCGGCGCCTGGACCTCGGTTCGCAGGAAGTTGGACGACGCGCACGCCCGGGCAAAGCGCACGCGCAACGGCGACGCTGTCGTCCTCCGAGGCGTTGTCGACCAATAGCACCTCGGCGAAACGCCACGGCTGCCTGTCGATCGATTCGAATGCGCGCCGCAGGTGTTCGACGCCATTGAAGTTGATGATGCAGAGAGTGACTGGCTCCGCGACGAATGTCGGCTCGTCTTCCATCTTCTGCATTACGAAGCGTCATCGTGTACACACACACGAGAATTGAACGCAGCCACGACGGCAAAGTTCGAGCGCGAGAGTCGCTCCAGGCTCGTGTGCGAGGTCGGACCACGACGGCCTGTCACGTGGTTCGCTGCGAACACAGACTACGTGGCGCGGCGATCGACGACAGCCGGTGGGCGCAGGTTCCCGCGACGATCAGCGTGATCCGACATCGCTAATCTCGAGACGAAGAAAGCGCACTCCAGCGCAGGCTGATGTTGTCCACGACAGTGCGCCGGCCGGCGCTTACGCAGCGTCCCCGCCAGGCGGCTCAACGTCAACTTTCTCATAGTGGCTGAGCCACATTGCTAGTTGACCTTTGTTGTCGGTGAGACGCTGGATCTGCGCCCGCAAACCCAAAAGGTTCGGCAACGGCCCATTGGCGCTCAGGACGCCTTCCTTGTCCTGCACACGAGCTTCGAGAACAGTCGCAGAGCGCATCAGCAGGTCGCGCTGCACTATGTCCAGATGCCTGGGGTCGCAGACCACACGCAATCCCATGATCGGCTGCTCGACGCCCTGTGTCGTTCGGTAGCGCACCAGCGGCGCGCTCACACGGAGCTGGTCGCCATACGCCTTGCGCAGCGTCTCGATCGGCGGATCGAGCGACAATTCCGTTTCTCCGAGCATGACGATGCCATTCCTGGTCGCTTCGAAAGCGGCGTCTTCGTAATCGGACAGCAGTTCCAGGCCGGCCCGAGCGAACGAAAGCTGAAAATGCACACCTCGATGCGAACACACGCATTCGACAGCATATGAACGGCTCACTTGAACACCCCCACAAGCGGCGCGAGCGGCGCTGTAACCGCCCGCGAATGCAATCAACGCGATAGTCTGGCCAGCTCGACAGAGAGCATGCGGCCAAGGTGAGAACCGGATCCCGCGACAACGCACGAGTCGCCGGAGGATCCGGCTTCAGACAAGGCAGGTCTTATCGCCCGTCCTGAGAAAGCGCTGCGTCACATGCGCCGCGGCGGGCGCTGCGCGCGAGCGAAGTCGGTGTTTCGAAGCAGTGCGAGACATGTGGGCATTGTTGTCTCTGCGTGCGGAGGTTTCAAGCGGCGGCGGGGAACGGCGTCATCGCGCTCTACAGTGTGTTGAGCGGCCGGCGCTCCATCCGGAACCGCACGATCGCGGCGCCGTATCCAGCAGGCCGTCGACCCGGCCTTTCATCGCCAGCCGCCGGGCTTTCACGCTCGATTCACATCCATACTGGCGGCGCTTTCACGCCCGCCGTGGATATTGTCGATCAACCGGAGTTGACAGGAGACTTCTCATGATCGACCGGCAGGTCATTCAAGCTTTCTCTGAAACGTTCCGCGGCGCACTCATCCAGCCGCACGATCCGGGGTATGACGAGGCGCGCAGCGTGTACAACGGCATGATCGACAAGCGGCCGCAGCTCATCGCACGCTGCACCGACGTCGCCGACGTCATATCGGCGGTGAATCTGGCCCGTGACCATGGCGCCCTGCTCGCCGTACGCAGTGGCGGGCACAACGGCGCCGGCTTCGCAAGCTGCGACGACGGCGTAGTGATCGACCTTTCAGGTCTCAAGGGCGTACGCGTCGATCCAGGCGCGCGCACCGTGCGTGTGGCGCCCGGCTGCACGCAGGGCGAGGTCGATCACGCCACCCATCCGTTCGGCTTAGCCGTGCCCGCCGGCATCGTATCGACCACCGGGATCGCCGGTCTGACCCTGGGCGGCGGTCACGGCTACCTCAGCCGCGCGTACGGACTCACCATCGACAACCTGCTGGAGGCTGACGTGGTGCTCGCCGATGGACGACAGGTGACCGCCAGCGAGCGCGAGAACAGTGATCTGTTCTGGGCGCTGCGCGGCGGCGGCGGCAACTTCGGCGTCGTGACGAGCTTTCTGTACCGCGCGCATCCGGTCAGTACGGTCTATGCGGGGCCGATCTTCTGGGACATCGCCCACGCTCAGCGCATCATGCAGTTTTACCGCGAATTCCTGCCGCAGGCGCCCGAAGCGCTCTGCCCGTTCCTCGGGTTGAAAAGAGCGCCGTCGACGGCGCCGTTTCCGCAGGAGCTCTGGGGCAAACGCATTTGCGCACTGATCTCGTGCTTCAACGGGTCCGCCGCTGAGGGGGAGCGCGCCATGAAGCCGGTTCGGGACGCATTGCCTGCGCCGCTGCTCGACGCCATGGGCGAAATGCCCTTCCCGGCGCTGCAGGCGCTGTTCGATCCGCTGTTGCCAAAAGGTCTGCAATGGTATTGGAAAGGCGACTACGTCAAAGACCTTCCGGACGCCGCCATCGAGACACATCTCGAGCATGCGGCGAGATCACCGAGCGAGCTGTCGCTGATGCACCTGTATCCGATCGACAAAGCGGTGAATCGCGTCAGCGCCGGCGACACCGCCTGGAGCTGCCGTGACGCCGTTTGGTCGATGGTGATCGCAGGCATCGATGCGGATCCGAACAAGGCGCCTGAGCTGCGCAAATGGGGGCGCGAGTACTGGCAAGCCGTGCACCGTTTCAACCCCGGCGGCGCGTACGTCAACTTCATGATGGACGACGAGGCGGACGGCCGCGTGCAGGCGACGTACGGCGCCAACTATGCGCGGCTGGCGCAGATAAAGCGCAAGTACGATCCCGACAACCTGTTCCGTGTGAACCAGAACATCGCACCGGCGCCGGCGCCCACACGCAGCGCACAGCCCGCCTGATCAGGGGCGGTCCGCCTCAGGAGGCGGACCGCCCTTTCGGTCCAACCGGGACGACGCACGCAGCATGTCATCGGCTGGCGAACACCGCCGTCGGCCGGGAACTCGCCTCGCCCGCTCACGTTGAACCACACGTGAGCGACGCCAGTACATGCGCCGACAGCGGCGACCGCCAGTATGCGACAGGCGTGGCGCGCGCATTCGGCGGCGCACTGCTGTTCTCGCTGCCAATCCTGATGACCATGGAAACGTGGCAGCTCGGTTTCTACATGGATCGCTGGAAGCTGGTATGCCTGCTGGTCATGATGCTGCCGCTGCTCGTCGGCCTCGCTTACTATCTCGGCTTCGAAGATTCCACGAACCTGTTCGACGCCGCCGTGGACGCCTTCGTCGCCATAGCGGTCGCCGCCGTTCTCGCTGCGGCTCTCCTGTACCTCTTCGGCGCGCTCAGCCTGCGCACGAGCATAGACGAATGGATCGGCAAGGTCGCCCTGCAGACCATGGCCGGCAGCATCGGCGCCCTGCTCGCCCAGAGTCAGTTCGGGAGCTCGAACGCCGACAACGACAAGCGGCGCGAAGGCGGCGACTTCGCGGAGTACTTCTTCATGGCCGCCGGCGCCGTATTTCTCGGCGCCAACGTAGCGCCCACTGAAGAAGTGGTCCTCATTGCGCACCGCATGACGAGTTGGCATACGCTCGGTGTGATCTTGGTCTCGCTGCTCGTGATGCACGCCTTCGTGTATGCGCTCGACTTCCGGGGACAGCATGAGCGGGCCGCGGAGCAGTCGTTCTCGAGCGAGTTCCTGAGGTTCACCATGGTCGGCTACCTGATCGCTCTGGCGATCAGCGTCTACATCTGCTGGAGTTTCGGCCGCTTCGACGGCCTTCCGGTCAGCGTCGCCCTGCAGATCAGCGTCGTGCTGGCTTTCCCAGCGTCGGTCGGCGCCGCCGCGGCGCGTCTCGTGCTCTGAGGCGCGTTCATGACCGACTTGGGAGCGCCGAACCGTCTGCGTCGCAGCGATCCACGCGCCGCCGGAACGCCGCGGCTCGAGTGGGCGCTTGGCGCCTTCGGAGCGCTGCTGCTCGCGTGCGCGGCCTCGTTTCTGGTGCACGAAGCCCTGACGGCCGACGACCGGCCGGGCGCCGTGACCGCAAGCGTGATGGGCATACATGAGGTCGATGGCGGCTATCTCGTGACGTTCGTCCTTCGCAATCTGGGTGATGCAACGCTGAGTGAGTTGCACGTGTCGGCGCGACTCATGGATGGCGATGAGGAAGTCGAGCGTGCGCAGACGGTCATCGACTATCTGCCCGGCGGCTCGACGCGCGAAGGCGGCTTTTACCTGCGCAGCGACCCGCGCGATGGTGCACTCGACATCCGACCCGAGGGATACGTGATTCCCTGACCGCGTGTCCCGCGATCGGGCGCAACGGCCGCGTCCTCCCATCTTTGCAGGACGAATGACCGAAGAATCGCGACCGAGCCTGCGTCCTCCGTCAAGGACGATCGAGTCCTCTCGAAAGCCTTCAACTCATCCAGGTGGTCACGCTGTCGATGTCAGCGGGCGGCGCCACGCCGGGCGCCGCGATCGATCCGAGGTACACGAAGGCGACGATCTGATCCTCAGCGGACAGACCGAACGCGCTCTTGACGGCCGGTTGATGAGCCGCCCCGCCGGTCTTCCACATCGCGCCGTAACCCAGCGCATGGGCTGCAAGGAGCATGTTCTGCACCGCGGCGCTCACAGCGCAGACTTGCTCGATCGCGGGAATCTTGCCTTCCATGATCCGCGCGGCCGCGACCACGATCGTCGGCGCACGCATCGGTTTGGCTCGCTCCGCGGCCAGCTGCTCCGGCGTCAGATCGGCAAATTTCTCGCTGAGCACTGTGGCCATCGCGTCGCCGAGCTTGGCGCGCGCATCGCCTTGCAGGACGATGAAGCGCCACGGCTTCAGCCGCCCGTGATCCGGGGCGCGTGCGCCGGCGCGCAGGATCTGCTCCAAATGCTCTCGCGTAGGACCGGGCGCCGTCAGTCTCGCGGCGGAGGCGCGCGTTGCGATTCCAGTCAGCAAGTCCATCAGGCGATCCTCCTGACCTGCATGGCGAGGTGCAGCCGGTCGCCGCGCGGCGTGCACATGGAGATGTCGGCGCCCGCGTCGACTTCCCAGGTCCGCGTCAGCGCCTGAGACGGGATGTAGACGGGCAGCTTGAATTGCGTGTCGATCTGCATGCGGCCGCTCGGCAGTTGCGGGGCCGCCGCGGCGAGGCAGCGGCCGAGCGACCACATGCCATGGGCGACCGCCTGCTTGAAGCCGAACATCTGCGCCGTGCGCGCCGTGAGATGAATCGGATTGTAGTCGCCGGACACGCGTGCGTATCGCCAGCCGGTGTCGCCTCCGACGTCGAGCGTTTGCGTCACGACGCCGTTCGCCGGATGCGCGGAGCGTTCGATCGAGGGACGCTTGCTCCCCTCCTTTCCCGGCGCCGCGCTGCGGGCGAACATGGTGCTCACTTCCTCCCACACTGTCTCGCCGTCATGCGCGAAACGCGTGGTGAGGTCGTACTCCTGGCCCAGGTCGGTGACGCGCATCGTATCGAAACTGACGCGTAGCTCGAGCGGCGCGCGCACGTCGATGTCGTGCAGTACACGGATAGTGTTGCGCAGGTGAATCAGGCCGAGCACCTTGACCGGAAACTGCCGCGCGATGAATAGCTGCATGTGCATCGGCATGGCCACGACGTGCAGGTATGCCGGCGGCAAGGCTGGATGAGCCGGCGCCGAACACACCTGCCGATAGCGCTCGAGGTGCGTCTGCGACAGACGCAAGCGCCGCACCGCAAGCTCCACTGGCTCGATCGTGGCGCCCTGCGGCGCCACGTAGGGCTTCTTGCCCAGCAGTGCGCGCGCCAGCGCCGGGGCCATCGCGGGCAATCCGGCGAAGGAAATCTGCGTCGGAGCGGGCATCAAGAAATCGCGCCTGGCGGACGAAGGCGGTCGATGGCGAGTACGTTCTTCATTACATGTTTCATGGAACGGTCTTGTCGATGACGATAGAGACGGCGTCGGTCGCCGCATTGAAATCGTAGTCGGCTTCGCCGTAAAAATCGCCGCTCTGCGCCTGCGGCGAGCCGGACCTCGAAATGCGCGCGATCACCTCGACGCGCGAGGCGGCGGCCAGCGTGCGGCTGGGCGCCATCGCATCCTGCTCGCTGAGTTCAACCGCAAGCGGCGCGGCGGAGACGCTATGACGCTGCACGGCGAGCGGCGGTCCGCCAGCCGGATCGCGCGCCAGCACGAACAGCGACGCGTCCGCCGGGAGCTGCTCGCGAATCTGCGGCGCGATGGAAACGGCCACCCTGAGGCGCCGCTCACCGACCCAGGCGTCGCCCTCGCCCTGCGCGCCGAGTTGCTGATCAAGATCCTGGATCTGACGCTTCAGCATCTCGCGCAGCTCTTCCGGCGGATTCTGCGCAAGCAGCATCTGCAGCCGTTCGCGTCCCTTGCGCAGATCGCCCGCCCGCAGCGCCGACACCGCACCGTACCAGAGTGCGCGCGGATGGTGCGGGGCTTTCGCCAGCGCCGCCTCGAACAGCGCTCCGGCGCGCCCCCAAAGCGCGGCCTCATCGTGGAGCGCCAACGCCTCGCCGAGGCCGACCATCGCATCGACGTTCTCGCCGCCGGAAGCGTCGTACGCGCCCTGGTACGCTTTGATCGCTCTCGGCGCCTCGCCGAGCTTGAGGTAGGAATCGCCGAGCAACAGCCATCCCCGCACATCCGCGGGATTGGCGCGCAGCTTCTCCTCGAGTTGCGACAAGAGCGCCTCGACCTGGGCGCGTTCGGCGCTCTCGCGCGCCGCCGCCTGCCAGTCCCAATCGCTGAGATGGTCGTACATGATCGCGGCGAGCGCCGGAAGCGCCACGACCAGCGCCGCTGTGGCCAGATATCGCTCCCTCGAGCGGCTCGCCGGCGCCTCTCCGCCCGACGCCGGCTTCTGACGCCACAGCGGCAGCACGAGGTAGACCAGTGCAGCTGCAACCATCGCGCCCGCCACGATCAGAAAAGCGGTCATGAGCCCCCCAGCCCGGGATCATTCGGATCGGTGTCCGGAAGCCGGGATTTACGGGCGATCACCACCACCGCCGCGGCCATGCCGCCGGCGAGCAGCGCAATGGGAGCCGCCCACAACAGCCAGGTGCGCGGCGCGAGCGGCGGACTGTACAGAACGTAATCCCCGTAGCGGTCCTGCATGAACTGCAGGATTTCGGCGTCGCTCTTGCCGGCGGCGATCAACTCGCGCGTCTGACGGCGCAGGTCCGCGGCCAGCGAAGCGTTGGAATCGGCGATGGTTTCGCTGCGGCATTGCAAGCACCGCAGTTCGTGCGTCAAACGCTCATAGCGCGCCTGCAGCGCTGGATCGTCGAACGCCGGCGCCGCGTCGATCGCATGAGCATCGTGCATGCACACTGCGAGAAACAGCGCGGCAAGCAGCAACCTCATTCGTTGGCGCTCCCAGTCGCCGCGATTTTCGGCATGAACTCCTCTTCCCATATGTCGATCGTCAGCGGACCGACGTGCTTGTGCACGATGCGCCCGGCGGCGTCGACCAGGAAGGTCTCCGGCGCGCCGTAGACGCCCCAGTCGATCGCAACGCGTCCCTCGCTGTCGAACGCGGTCACGGCGTATGGATCGCCGAGCTCGCGTAGCCAGCGTTGCGCGAGTTCGAGATCGTCCTTCCAGTCGAGACCGATGATCGGCACGACGGTGCGGCGCGCGATATCGAGCAGGACATCGTGCTCTTGCCTGCAGCCCGGGCACCACGTACCCCAGACGTTCAGCAGGTATGGCCGGCCGGCGAACTCTTGCGAGGATACCGTACGGCTCGGATCATCCACTCGCGGCAGCTCGAACGCCGGCGCCGGCTTGCCTATCAGAGGCGAAGGCAGCGTTTGCTGATCGCGGCCAAGGCCGAGATAGAAGAACGCCAGCAGCGCGCCGAACAGACCGATCGGAATCAGGTATCGCCACATGATCGCTTACGTCTGATCGCTTCCTTTGTCCGGTTGCAGTCGCCTTACGCCGTGCTGGCGTCCGCGGCCGCCGGGCTGGTCGCCTCCGAGCGCACCCGTTGGCGATAGCGCCGGTCGAAGATTGCAATGACGCCGCCGAAAGCCATCACGAACGCGCCCAGCCAGATGAAACGCACCATGGGCTTGTACTGCAGGCGCAGGCTCCAGGCGCCGTCGCCGAGCGGCTCGCCCATCGAGACGAGCAAATGGCGGTTCCAATCGTTGTCGATGCCCGCCTCGGTCATCGGCATGGTCTGCACACGGTAGGTGCGCTTCTGCGGGCGCACGACCGCGACCTGTTCGCCGTCGCGCGAAATCGCAATCTCGCTCTCCACCGCCTCGTAGTTCGGGCCGGAGACGTTGCGCAGACCCACCATATCGAACCGGAAACCGGCCACTTCAGCGCTCTCGCCCGGGCTGAGGCTGATGTCCTTCTCCTGGCTCCAGGACTCCACGGTGACGGCGCCTACAATGAACAAGCCCACGCCAAGGTGCGCCACGCACATGCCCAGCACGCCGGCTGACAACGAATGGCCCTTGCGCAGCCGCTCTATCGGTTCGATCAACGAAGAGAGCACGATCCACAGCGCCGCGGTGAGGCCGACCACGGTCAGTACGGACCGCCAGCCGTAAACGAGCGTCGGTACGAGCAACGCGAGCAACGCCGCGAGCGCCAGCAGAATCGCCAGCAGCTTCTTGTGGCGCTCGAACGACGCGCGCTTCCACGAGGCGTGCATGCCGGGCGCGAGCAGGAATGCGAGCGGCAGCATCGGGATCATGAACGCCAGCGTGAAGTACGGCGGGCCGACCGAGATCCTGCCGAGATTCAGCGCATCCAGAAACATCGGATAGAGCGTGCCGAGCAGGATGAGCAAGGTCGCAGCGACCAGCAGCACGTTGTTGAGCAGCAGGAACGACTCACGCGATACCGGCGCGAAACCCGCGCTCGAACGGAATAGCGGCGCGCGCCATGCATAGAGAGCCAGCGCCGCTCCCGAGCAGCAGCCGAGGAAAATGAGGATGAACATGCCGCGCTCAGGATCGTTCGCGAACGCATGCACCGATTCGATGATCCCGGAGCGCACCAGGAACGTGCCGAGCACCGAGAGGGAGAATCCGCTGATGGCGAGCAGCAGGGTCCAGCTCTTGAACAGACCGCGCTTCTCGGTAGCCGCCAGGGAGTGGATCAGCGCCGCGCCGATCAGCCACGGCATGAATGAGGCGTTCTCGACCGGGTCCCAGAACCACCAGCCGCCCCAGCCGAGCTCGTAGTACGCCCACCAGCTGCCGAGCGTGATGCCGATCGTCAAGAACACCCACGCGGCCGTCGCCCATGGGCGCACCCACCGCGCCCACAGCGAATCCAGTTTGCCCTCGAGCATCGCGGCCACCGCAAACGCGAATGGCACAGACATGCCGACATAGCCCGTGTACTGCATGGGCGGATGGACCACGAGTCCGGGATCCTGCAGCAGCGGATTCAGGTCGCGCCCTTCCATCGCCGCCGGCCAGAGCCGCTCGAATGGATTGGAGGTCATCAGCGTGAACAGCGCGAACCCGGCGCTCAGCAGCGCCAGCACGCCAAGCACGCGCGCCGTCAGCGTTACGGGAAGGCTGCGGCTGAAGGCGACGACCGCCAGCGTCCAGAGCGACTGCAGCAGCAGCCACAGCATGAGCGAGCCTTCGTGCGCTCCCCACACCGCCGCGAAGCGATAGAACGTCGGCAGCTCGGAATTCGAGTTGTGCGCGACGTAGAGGACCGAGAAGTCATTGACGTAGAAAACGTAGCTCAAGCACGCGAACGCAACCGCCATGAACACGAAATGACCGGCCGCCGCGCGCCGGCTGAGCGCCATCCACTGCGGGCGCCGCCAGGCCGCGCCGGCGAGACCGAAGAACGCCTGCGGCAGCGTCAGGCAGAAGGCCAGGATCAGGGCGAAGTGTCCAAGCTCGGCGCTCATGCCGTCTCTCAGGAGCTGGGGCTGTCGCCGGCTGGCTGATGCTGCTGGCGCAGGGATTTGGCGACCTCAGGCGGCATATAGTTCTCGTCGTGCTTCGCCAGCACTTCCTCAGCGACGAACACCCCATCCTCGCCAAGCCGTCCGCGCGCGATGATTCCCTGCCCTTCCCGGAACAAGTCAGGCAGCACCCCGGTGTAGCTGACCTTCACGTCATGCGCATAGTCCGTCACAACGAACTGCGCCTCGAGGCTGCCCGGCGCACGCTTGAAGCTTCCCTCAGGCACCATGCCGCCTACACGGAAGACCCTGTCGGTGGGCGCCTTGCCAGCCGACACGTCCGTGGGGGAGTAGTAATAGAGAAGATTCTCCTGGAAGGCGGTGAGCGCAAAGGACACTGCGCCGGCCACGCCCAGCACGATCAGGGCGACCAGCACCATGCGGCGCCGGCGGGGCGTCATGACTGCGCCTCCTTGTTGATCTGCAAGCGACGCCGCGCGTGGACGATCTGCTCGCGCAGGCCGCGCCGGGCGCTCCACAGATTGCCCGCCACTACGACGAGCGCCAGGGCGTAGCTGGACCAGACATACGCCCCATAGCCGCTCATGCTAATAAAATCTTTAAATGTCATGATGTTGCAATAGATTTTGCAAGCCAGTTCGCGTTCCGTTCCCGGCGAAGGATTTCGCTGCGCACGCGATCGCACAATATGGCGGCGAAGTACAGCATGAAGGCCGCAATCATGAGCAGCAGAGGCCACAGCATCGATCCGCTGATCGACGGGGCGCCCATCTTCGAGATGCTCGGCGCCTGGTGCAGGCTGTTCCACCACACCACCGAGTAGCGGACGATCGGCACGTTGACGGCGCCGACGATGGCGAGGATCGCGCTGGCGCGATCAGCGCGCGCAGTGTCGTCGAACGAAGCCCTGAGCGCCATATACCCGAGATAAAGGAAGAGTTGAATCAGCTCCGAGGTCAACCGCGGATCCCACTCCCACCACGTACCCCACATGGGCTTGCCCCAGATCGAGCCGGTAACCAGCGTCAGGGCTGCGAACGAGGCGCCGATCGGCGCGCAAGCGGCCGCTACGGCGTGCGCCAGCTTGATGCGCCAGATGATTCCCACGGCCGCCGCCGTAGCCATCACCATGTAGATCATGAGCGACATCGAGCCGCTCGGCGCATGCACGTAGATGATCCTGAAAGCGTCCTTCTGCTGGTAATCCGGCGGCGCCAGCACCAACCCGCCGTACAGGCCGAGGGCCGTCAGGATCACGGCCGACCAGAAGAACCATGGTCGCAGACGCTCCGCGAGACGGTAGGCGTACGGTGGGGAAGCTAGACGGTGAAACCAGAGCCACATGGGGAAGCGGTCAGCGGTTGGCGGTTAGTGTGGGTCAGCGGTGAGTTCGCGGTTTTCGGTTGATGGTTTGCAGCTGCCGGAGCGCGCGCCCATGTGCGCCGACTCCGCATCCGACGGCAGTATGGCCGCCAACCGACAACCGCTTCCTCATCAACTCTCCACGCTGATGCGCATGGCGGCCGCCATGGCGAACGGCCCGAGGCTCAGGAACAGCAGGAGCATCGCGGCAAGCAAGTTTAGCGGACCTGCGACCGATTCGCCCTGCATGGCCAGGTCCACGGCGCGGGCGCCGAAAATGAGTACGGGCGCCTCGATCGGCAGCACCAGCAGGGCCAGCAGCACGCTGCCGCGTCGTACGCTGACGGTCAGGGCCGCGCCGATTGCGCCGAGCACGCTCAGCGCGCCGGTCCCGAGCGCCAGCGTCGTCGCGAGCACCGGCCATACCGACTGCGGCATGCCCAGTGCAGCGCCCAGAATCGGCGCCATCAGCACCAGCGGCAGGCCAGCGAGCAGCCAGTGGGCGGCTGTCTTGGCCAGCAGCAGCACCGAAAGCGGCTGGCCGCTGAGCACCCACTGCTCCATCGAACCATCTTCCACGTCCTGCCGGAACAGAGATTCCAGGGCCAGCAACGAGGCCAGCATCGCCGCCACCCACAACACGCCGGGCGCGATACGCCGCAGCTCATCCAGCGCCGGGCTGATCGCCAGCGGAAACAGCATGGTGACGATCGCGAAGAACAGCAGCGGCTGGATCACCTGGTCCCAGCGTCGCCATGCGAGTCGCAGGTCGCGCTGCATGACCAGCCAGGCGAGCCGTCCGAGTCCGGGCGCTTCGTGCGCGACGATCTGGCTCATCGCAACTCCAACGTGCGCACCGCGGAGCGGCCGCGCAACAGCTGCTGATGCGCCGCGGTCAGAATGAGCCCGCCGGCCGACAGGTGCTCCGCCATGCATTCCTCGAACAGCGCCACACCGGCCACATCCAGGTTCGTGATGGGCTCATCGAGGATCCACAGCGGCGCGTGGGAGAGCAGTATCCGGGCGAGCGCAACCCGGCGCTTCTGCCCCGCCGACATCGCACGCACCGGCAGATCGGCGCAGCTCGGAATCTGCAGTCTGGCCAGAACCTCCCGCAGGTCCGTCTGGCCGACGCGGCGGCGCAGAGACGCGGAGAAGCGCAGGTTCTCGAGCGCCGTGAGCTCGGCCTTCAAAGCGTTGTTGTGAGCCAAGTAGGCAAGCTGCTGGTGATACTCGTCCCGGCTGTGCTCGAGCAAACGATTGCGCCACAGGATCTCGCCGGACTCGACCGGCAGGAGCCCGGCCACACAGCGCAGCAGACTGGTCTTGCCGACTCCATTCGGCCCGACGATCTGCAGCAGCTCTCCGGGGCGCACCGCGAACGACACGCCGCGCAGCAAGTGCTTCTCGCCGCGCCACAGGTGCAGCGCGCGTACCTCGAGTTGCGGTTCCGCTGAAGCGGCAGCGGCCTGTGCATGCATGCGATGTGATTCGGCGCTGCCGGATTCCCAGGACTACAAAGCGCGCGCAGTGTAGCAGATCGCGGCGCGCGTTCCGGAGGCGGCGCAGGTTACAATCCGCAGCGCTGGTCGGGCGTGCGGTTCAGCGGCGGTGTGGCGGAATTGGTAGACGCAGCAGACTTAAAATTTGCCGACGCAAGTCGTACCGGTTCGAGTCCGGTCACCGCCACCACAGGGGCTGCTGATAACTGCCGAGAACATCGGCGGCCCCCACCGAAAAGCCTGCATTTCCCGAGATATTCTCGCCGCTGTCCTCCGATAGCGTCCGTTGACAGCATAGCACCGCTGGGGGTAAAAACTAGGGGTAACTCTCACTTTGGGGGTAACCGGGGTAACTTTCGAGTCGAACCGGTTCCCTGGGGGAACCGAACCCGTATGGCCCTTACTGACACCGAGATAAAGAGCGCTAGAGCCGCGGAGAAGCCCTACAAGCTGTTCGATGAGCGGGGGCTGTATCTACTGGTCAACCCGAACGGCTCGCGCTGGTGGCGTCTCAAATACCGCTACGAAGGGAAAGAGAAACTTCTCTCGCTGGGCGTCTACCCGGATGTGACGCTGAAGCGCGCCCGAGAGAAGCGAGACGATGCTCGCAAGCTGATTGCTGATGGCGTGGACCCGAGCGCCGAGCGGCAAGCCGAGAAGGAAGCGCGGGGCAACACGTTCGAGCTGATCGCGCGGGAGTGGCTGGAGAAGCAAGGCAAGCTCGCCGACAGCACCCTACTCCGAGACCGCGGGCGGCTTGAGCGGTTCGTATTCCCATACATCGGGAGCCGGCCGGTCGCGAGCATCAAGGCCGCAGACTTGCTTTCGGTCCTGCGCCGCGTAGAAGCGACAGGCAAGCATGAGACGGCGCACCGGACGCGTTCACTCGTGGGCCGCATCCTGCGCTATGCGGTGGCCACGGGCCGCGCCGAGCGCGACGTGAGCGGCGATCTGAAAGGCGCATTGACGCCGCCGGAGCCGAAGAACTTCGCCGCCATCACGGACCCGCGCCGCATCGGCGAACTACTGCGCTCGATTGATGGCTATATCGGCCAACCGATGACACACGCGGCGTTGAAACTCGCACCCCTTACCTTCGTCCGCCCTGGCGAGCTGCGCGCCGCAGAATGGTCAGAATTCGACCTTAACGGGGCAATCTGGCGCATCCCCGGATCACGGATGAAGATGGGCGAACAACATATCGTCCCCCTCTCCCGCCAAGCCGTGGCGATCCTGCGAGAGCTGGAGGTGATCACCGGCGACGGGAAGTTCGTCTTCCCTTCCCTGCGCACCCCGACCCGCTGCATGTCGGACAACACCGTGAACGCCGCCCTGCGCCGGCTCGGTTACTCGAAAGAGGAAATGACCGGCCACGGCTTCCGCGCGATGGCGTCAACGTGCCTCAATGAGCAGGGATGGCACCCCGACGTAATCGAGCGGCAACTAGCGCACGCCGAACGGAACAAGGTCCGAGCCGCGTACAACCGCGCTGAACGTCTGGCCGAGCGCAAGAAGATGATGCAGGCGTGGGCCGATTATCTGGACGGCCTGAAGGATGATGACGGGAAAGTCGTTTCGATCAAGAGGGCGAAGCGATGAAGGTCAGAATCATCGGCGGCCGCACTATCGTCCCCGAGTGTCCGGCCGATACGGAGTTCCTAAAGAGGATATTAGATGACCCAGAAACTAAGGCCGATAGCCGCATAATATCCTTTTATATTCGGTTGTTTTGTGATTGGAGGATGAATCGAGTATGGGCTGCATTGAAGTCAGCCGCCGCCGCGCGTGCCCTTTCAATGCCTGAAATGGAATGGTCGTGGCTGTGTATGTACATGCAGCAAGCGTTGCTCCGTGCGGTAAATCGATCCAAGTTCGATCTCATGACTGATGCTGAGCGAGCGCGGTGGCTCGCAGACACTCGCGCAACCGTGGCTAAGCTGCGCACGTTGTTACAGGAAGTTGACGGGGCTCTAGGCAATCCAGGAGAACACTTTCCCCTTGAGGTCCACGAGCAGCCATTAGTTCATTTCATGACCCTTATAGGCGTTAAGTACGATCCCGACGCCGCGAGCAAGGGGCACTACGTCAGCGATGCCGGATGCGGCTGCAGTCTTAGCCCGGAGGAACGAAGGAGAGAAGGAATCCCAGTAGACAAATGGGAATTTGACCGCGCCCGCAAAGCCTTATCCTTCAGCATCGATGATGTTCTTGACTCGTTTAGTGAACAACTGTCCGCCGGCGTTGATTCGGCCGGACCAATCAAGAAGCCGAGGGACCGTAAGGCCAAGCGGGCCGCCTTTATTTCAAACATCACAGAGTTGTTGACGCAACAGCTGCAGTTGAAGCTGACTGACGCAATTGTCGCTGAGTTGTGCTGCGTTATCACCGAAGACGAGAGCATCACGCCTTCGCTGGTGAGCCGATTCAAGTATCGCGGGCATCACGCAAAGGTTCTTGTTTAGGATTTTCTGAATCTGGAAAAAATGTCGGCTACTCGCTGACTGATTCGTCTTTGACAATGGCATTGCTGCTGACAGCCGCCGCGCTCATCCGAGCGCGGCGCACTGGAGAGAAGATGCAATGCCGACCCGCACTCACCGCCGCATCCTGCGGCTTCCGCAAGTAATCGATAAGACCGGTCTCGGCCGCGATTCCATCTACCGCGGCGGTCGCGAGGACTGGTTTCCCAAGCCCGTAAAAATCTCCGAACGCGCCTCCGGGTGGTTCGAGGATGAGATCGACGCCTATCTCGAACGTCGCGCTGCCCTGCGCGATCAATCCCCCGCCTAAACCCAATCACAAAGCCCCGCGGGCAAAGAAAAAGCCCGCCGCAGTGACGTGCGAACGGGCTTTAAACGAGAGTTCACATGAACAGCATAACCAAGAAACTGCCCATTGGGGCGAATCTCTGTAGATGTTCAGGGTGCGGCGAGCACTTCCGGAGCGTCGGCGCATTCGAGATGCACCGCGCGGGAAGCTATCAACCGCTGACCCGTCGCTGTCTCACGATTGATGAGATGCGAGCCGCCGGAATGGTGCGGCGTGCTGATGGATTCTGGACGACCGGCCGGAGTGCCATTCTGGGCTCTGCATTCGGCCATTCTAGCCATGATCGCACATCGCCCCTTACCGATGGGGCGGGTGCATGAGTGGCTACGCCAAAAGGCCATGCAACGGACCGGCCGAAACTATTCCTGCAGCCCGAGCGCGAGCAACTCAAGCGCGCCCGGCTCCGGGAAGAGCTGGCGTCTATTCCGGTTTACTTCAGATACCCGGACCTGCTGACCGACTTGGAGCGAGCGGCCATCCGCCGCCGGGTGCGCGTGGGTCTTTCTGCTCAGCGCTGGAGCAAGTACTACGGTGGAGCCTACCGGCAGGGCGCAACGCAGATTCCGCCCGGCCTGGGGAACTACCGCATCGGCGGGCGCAACGATCGCCCGATGAACACCGGTTCCATGCGCGGCTCGGGCTGGCTCGGCGCAAACGAGGAAGCGCTGCGCGTCATTCCGGTGAAGCGCCCCGCGCCGACGCTGGAATCGTTCGTATGAGGACGGCGGCATGAGCGCGGCGAAACCTTTTCAGGTTGACGAGGTTTCGGCGCACCGGGGCGGGCGCGGTAGGCGATCGCCATTTAGGGACCGTATCAGGAGGGCGGCGCAGCACTTCCAAACCAGCGAGTCGAACATCCGCCGTGCGCTGAAGGTCGCATCACTGTCGAACGAAGCGAAGCAGGCCGCTCTTCTCCTGGGTCTCGACAACAACCGATCCGCGCTACTTCGGGCCGCAGGTGAGGTGACGACGGAAACGCAGGTTCAAGTTCTCCGCGAGATAGCCGCCGGGCATAAGCGCGCCTTCGGGCGCCGGAAATGTTGCCCCCATTGCGGAGGCGAGCTGTAGATGGCGCGACGAAAGAAGAAAGGCAACGCCCCGCAAGGCAAGTATGCGCAGATCCCTGTGAACGTCGCCAAGGGTGTGCTGGCTGGCCTTTCAGCTCCTGAGTTCCGCGTGTGGTTCTCTCTGTGCTTGCAGTGTCAGCACTGGAGCAACGGAACCGGGAAACTGTGCCGTTCGGTCATCCGTGAGTTTCACCTTGGCTCGCAGCGCGTGGTTACTGCTGCGACTAAGAAGCTGATCGCGCGCGGTCACATCATCAAGACGCGAAGCGCTCGGCAACGAGTCTGCGCGCTCTATGGCGTGACTCATTTGCCGCTGAACACAGATGCAATGGCGTCGGAAGGTTTGTCCGATGACGAGATTAGATCCGTGCTCAGACGTTTCGCGGCCGTCGTTAGTGATACCAACAGGGGAAGCGCTAACAGCGCTACCACATCGGAAGCGCTAAACGTCAAAAACGACATTAGGGGAAGCGCTAAACCCTCAGAACCCCCTTTAGCGCTACCACATGGGAACCGTAACGGCACCTTTTCGACCCCTTTAGCGCTACCACAGGGGAACACGTCTAAGAATCTGCCATGCCTAAAGGATGGGAAAGAGGGTTTCGAGGGATCGGATTGGGCTTCCAATTCCCCTCCAAAAGCGGGCGGTCGGATTTCAAAGTTCAAGCAACGGAAGGGGCACGCATGAGCACTGTTTATCGTGCCCGCACCATAAAACGCGATCGGCGGACGAAAGCGCAGATCGAACAGCTAGACGAACAGATTCTGGACGTGCTCGCAACCGATCATCCGCAATCGGTGCGCCATGTGTTCTACCGCATGACCGATCCGCGATTGGCCGAGCCGGTGGAGAAGTCAGATCGCGGCTATCGGCATGTACAGCATCGTTGCGTCGAGCTTCGTCGTGATGGCCGTCTCCCGTATGGCTGGATCACTGACGCGACGCGGCGCGGGTACTTCGTGGACACATTCACGAGCGCGGCCGACTTCGTGCGGCGCATGGCTGGTTACTATCGGGCCGACTTGTGGACGAACGCCGATCACTACTGCGAGGTATGGGTAGAGTCTCGCTCCATCGCAGGCGTCGTCCAAGACGATTGCCAAGAGCTGGCCGTCAGTCTCTATCCCGCAGGCGGATTCAGCAGCATCACGCTCGCGTATCAGGCGGCCGAATACATCAACGAGAGCAGCGCCGGCAAGCCGGTGACGATCTTCTACGTCGGCGACTACGACCCTGCCGGCGTGCTGATTGACGTGGCGCTCGAGCGCGAGCTCCGCACGCATCTTGACGACGACATAGAGCTGAACTTCGAGCGCATCGCCATCACGTCCGAGCAGATCGCGCTCCACGATCTACCGACCAAACCGCGCAAGACGACAGATCGGCGCTCGCTTCATATCGCCGAAACAGTCGAGGCCGAGGCCATGCCCGCTCACCTCTTGCGAGCGCTACTTCGACAACGCATCGAAGCATTACTCCCCGCTGGCGCTTTGCGTGTGGCCAAGGTTGCCGAGCGCAGCGAGCAAGAAGGCTTGCGGACCTTAGCGAAATACCTGGAGCAGAACGCATGACCAACGCATCACGCGAGATGGCGCACTTCCTATTGCTCACACACGCGCAGCAGATCGAGGCCATTCGCCGACTGCATGCACTCGGCTGGAGTGACTACGGCATAGCGAGCGCTACACGGCTGTCGGTCGAGCAGATCCGGCGACTACTCGGCGAGGCCAAGGCCAATGCGAGCTAGGCGCTGTGCACACCCTGGCTGTCGGCGCATCACGTTGCATCGGCTGTGCGAACGGCACCGGGGGCGCGGGTCGATTCTCAGGGCCGAATCGCCAAGGGACCGGCGCGGGTAGCCACCTTGTCACAAACGGTTTTTTTTCATTCGCGCGCGAGCGCCAGGAGACGATGAAAATGGGTTCGAGAGGTAGAAAATCCGCCGCTTCACTCGCGGTTGTACCTATACCGCCAGCACGGCGCACTGTCAGCGATCCGCGCTTACCACGACCGCTCGGTAAGCACGGCGCTGCGCTATGGCGTGACATTACCGCCGAGTATCGGATCGACTCTGCAGCAGCCTGCCAATTGCTCTATGAGGCGTGCGCCGCACGAGATCGCGCCGAGGCGTGCCGTGAGCGCATCGAGACTGAGGGCGTTGTGGGTGACGGTGGGCGCGAACACCCCCTGGTCAAGCATGAGTTGGCGGCGCGTGCCTTTACTGCGCGTGTTCTCCAGCGGCTGGAGTTGGAGCTATGAGGCGGAAAACCAAAATCACCCGACGCGCGACGATCACACCGGCACTCATCGAGCTGTACCGCCGTCATTGCGAGTTGGTCATCGAGATCGGCATGGCCGTGTTCAGCGAGCCGCGCGGTTCGCTAGAGCGCATCCGCTGCGAGATCGATCACCCATCGCAGTCCGAGCTAAGACTTGTGCGGCATGAGATTCACAAGGCGCTTGGACTATCGCCCGGTGACGACCCAGAGAACCACGATGCAGTGCTGGCCGAACTGGCTGCCCGCGCTGGCCATCCCTACGCGGCAGAGTTGGAAGAGGTCGAGCGGCTGAAGTTCGAGCAGATGAAGCGCGAGGCTTGGGCTCATATCTGCGATGGCCCGCATCCGGTGGGCTGGTCCCACGATGATGCCGTGGCCGACTTTCATCGGAGATACGGCGATGGCTGACCGCATAACTGAGACTGCCGCGCGCCTTGAACGCTGGTGCCGTCAACACGGGCACCACATCACCCCGGACCATTCGGTCTACGAGGACGTTGCCGCGCAAATTCTAGAGCGCTCACCAGGGACGTTGAGGAACTGGCGGATGGATGGCGGCGCAGTCGTGCCGTATTACCGCCCCGGTCGTGGTGCTCGCGTGCGATACCGGCTCACCGATCTAGCTGCGTTCATCGAGCTGCAGCGCTGCTAGAAAAAATAGTTTCACGTGTATGCACGACGACAGCACGAGTTATCACGATGACGCGTAGGCGATGCAAACGCTGAATGAGACGATGTAATCAGGGAGAACTGTTTTTCTAACTGAGGATTCACGATGAGATTGTTTGCTCGCGGCGTTATTGCGAACGCCCTCGCTCGGCAGGATGGCGACACCATCCGAACTGCGTACCGACTGAACGATGACGGCACGGAAGAGTCATTCATCCAACACAAGTCGCACGGCGGCAGTCCGGTAGAGATTGCACGCGCTCGCTGGGGCGCACATGCGGGACTGGATGACATTCTGCACAAGGATGCAGTCGGCGGGGTAACGAGTACCGATGTCAGCACCGGCAGAGGCGATCACGAGTTTTTCGCATCGGTGCTTGAGGCATCCATCGTGGGCCGGCTCGCTGGTCTGCGCCGCGTGCCGTTCAACACGCGGTTGATAAAGATGACGGACGCATTGCGCGGCTATTGGGTATCAGAGTTCGCGCCGATTCCGTTGAGCAAGCCTGCCTTGCAGGGATCGTCACTGCCACGTCGAAAGATCGGCGCAATCATGGTCACGAGCCTTGAGACGCTGGAGTCTATCGACCCGAAAGTCGAGGCGCTGTTTGAGACGGACCTGCGCCGCGCTGTTGTTGGCGCTCTAGACGAAGCGTTCATCGCCGTGGCGAACGTCGGCATTTCGGACAAGACGCCTGCGAGTGTCACGAGCGACGCGAGTCCGATCGTGAGCAGTGGCAATCCTGCGGAAGACATTCGCGACCTGATTGCAGACTTCGCGGGTGACCTGTCGGCGGCGTACTTCGTGACCGATCCCCTCACGGCGGCAGAGATCGCATTGGCTCGCGATGCTGGCGGCGCGTTCTTGTTCCCTGACGTTGGCCCCCGTGGCGGCAGCATCTTGGGCATTCCGTTGCTGACCTCTCGCAACTCGCCGCGTGATTCGGCCGGCGGACAGATTGCGTTGATCGATCCGACCGGCATTGCGGCTGCGTTGGAAGGCGTCGAGGTTGCACGTTCCACCAGTGCGGCGCTGACGATGAGCGACTCGCCGGAAGCATCGGGCGATGCGGGCGAGTTCGTACCTTTGTTCACGACTGACTCCGTGGCCCTCAAGGTCATCATTCATGCGAACTGGGAGAACCAACGCGCGGGTGGCGTATCGGTCATTGCGAGTGCGAGCTATGGGAGCGCGAGCTAATGAACAAAGCAGAAATCGAAGAGTGGATTAAGGAACGGCGCGTTTATGGCGAGAACGGCGCAATTGCTGCGTTGATCGCAGAGGTGATCGAGCTGCGCAAACGGGTGACCGAGCTGGAGCAACAGAACGCTAGTCCTACTTGGTCCGAGCGGTTCCGCAATTACGTGAGCATGGTTGCGCCGACTGTGGAGCCCAGAGCATGAGCGAGCTTTCACTTCAGCAACGGCAAGCCATCGACCTGGAGGAATCCAGGAAATACCTCTCTGGCGAATCGCAACCGGTGACGCGCGGCGAAGTGACGAAGATGCTGCGCGAGTTCGCGCGGCTCATCGACCAAAAGCACGGCAAGCGGCTCTCTCGACTCGAGCGCGAAATGAAAGCGCTACAGGGCTGGAAGTATCGCGGCGTCTGGGCCGGACGCGCCGAGACGTACGCGAAG
>Ga0079224_100000356_pt1 | contig 43192 bp, 74 predicted proteins | sample Stecom2015_FD_80414 | JGI IMG/M metagenome (GOLD analysis project Ga0079224, IMG submission 80414) | Agricultural soil microbial communities from Utah to study Nitrogen management - Steer compost 2015 | ecosystem: Environmental > Terrestrial > Soil > Agricultural land | place: USA: Utah... | reverse complement strand
CGGCGCCCGCATGGCCAGCGTCAACGCGATCGGCCCGTACCCGCAGCCGAGGTCGAGCAGGTTCCCCTCGGGCGGCGGTGTCCGTGGGGTCGCTCATTTTTGTGCGCCTACCCCCCCTGGCCTGTCCACATCACTAGGCCAGCCATCGACACCGATTCGCGCCTTGACCTTCCGTCCCTGCGCCTCCGCTGACTCTCGCGCCGTCTTGTCTGCGTGGCATGGCACGCGGCATAGCCACTGCAGGTTGCTCATGATCGACTTGCCGCCCTTCCACTCGGGCACGATGTGATCGCAGTCGCCCTCAACGGTAACGCGGCCACATGCTTGACAGGTGTATTGATCCCGGCGTGCTACTGCATCGACCAGACGACGCCACGGCCGACCGCCTCTGCCCTTGCCCCAGCGGCTCACTATCGGATCGACCTTCCTGCCATGTCCGTGGCGACATGCTCCACACCCTCAGGCTGCTCATCGAACTCGCCCGCAGTAGCACGGGCCAGTAGCACTATTGCGTCTGCTATTCGGTTGAGGGCTTGGACGGTTGCATCCATTTCGGATACGGGCGATCTCTGCCCAGCCGCTTGTTCACTCGATCCCATGCCTGTCTCGCTCGCCGTTTAATTGCCTCTCGCCGCTTGGCGCAGCCGGAACAACGGACCATGTGCACTCTCAGCAAGAAGTCACAAAAAAAGAAAAGCCACCCGAAGGTGGCTCTAAAGCGTGTCTCCACGCCAAGGAGGGAAGAAAGCAAAACAACGAAGCTGCTCGCACCAACACGACTAGCGACTAGTGCGTTCGGTTCAAGACCCTCAGAGGCAGGCAGGCCCGGCTTTACGGGTTGTCACTCCTGTCTCGCGGCCCCTAATCGCTATGCGTCTTAGCCCCAGCAAGTAAAACCGCTTGCCACCAGCAGGACGTTCAATACTGCCAGTGTTGCCCCGCGTACAAGCGGCTTTCTTCTTGGTTTTGCTAAACAGATTTCGCGGCAACAGCCGCCCCTCCCATCGGGCGGAAGTCCGGTTGCGCTAAGAAGCGTCCGTCTCGCAAATTGTCCCGAGTAGGATATCGTACACCTGTACGAAGTTCCAGTAGATTGCAGAGAAGTACTTTACTTTCGTGAATGAGCCATTCAAGGCGCTTCGGTGTGTACACGCCACACTTAGTCGCCGCCTTCCAGCGGTTGTATCCCGGCTCAATGAAGGCGTACTTGAGCGCCTTGCTGTGGCTTGGAGTCATCACGCGCTGATCTACGGCCCAGGCGATCAGGTCTTGGATGAACTGCGCATCCAGCACGTCAACAGGCACTTTCGGCTGCGGCGGGTGCCAAGTCTGCGGGCTGCGGTACTTATGCTCCACAGAGCCACAATGGTTGTAGCGACGGCGATCCCTCGCCCAACGCCCCCAATTCTCAAGCCGCTCGTTCAGTGTCATGCTTTTCCTCTGCCTCCCGTTGCATAGCCAAAAGCTCGTCGCCCACGTCCCACACCGGCTGCCAATGCGGCTGCCATCCCTTGCCAAGCATCGCCTGCAAGCGGTGCCTACTTACCTGCCGCCCAAGCCTTGCAGAAATGGCCGCTGACACATCCGGCAACGAACCATAGTGATCCCGCAAGAACTTCACGACTCCCGGCCAATTCACGCGACAAGACCGTTTCGGTAAAGTACTTCTCTTTCCTGATGAACCTTGATCTTGGTCAATGTTTGGCATGCTGTACGTCCATACAGTGACAATAATTCGCTTCTCCGGTTTCACCTTCGATGCTCATCGGTCGAAGTTCCGGGGAAACCCCTCTTCCCCGAACCCCTTTACCCAACGTGCAGTTCTCCGGGAAAGGCTTTGCGCAACCGATCAAGCGTCTCTCGCATTTCGTTGAGCCACTTGACGTGCGTCCTGCGCTCCCATGAGCGGATAATCCATGCAGGACGAGTCCCACGCACCTTTGCTTTCGCCCTTCTGCCTCTCAAGTTCATAGCTCACCCCTAAGCAGCGGCATGAAGTCCTTCAGCCGCATAATCACCAGCGTTTCCCGCCCGTCTCCCCTGCACAGCACTGCGGGCTTTTCTCCCGGTGCTGACGCCTCTACGGCCTGATCCATCCACGCATACACGGCAATGCTCTTGCGCCGCTTTGCCTCAAACCGGAACGGGCCTACGTTGATGTCGTTTCCGCCGTCTCGGCATTGGTCAAGGTTCCGGCTTATCTTCATGCCTAGCTCTGCTGTGAAGTAGCGGCATAGCTCGTTTTCGTAGCCCGCCCCTTTGCGTCGTTGTGATGCGCTCATACCGCCCTCCGTTCCTCAGACCACACCACGCCCTGCTCGCTCCCGAACGCGAGCACCCATTCCAACAGCCGCGAGCATTGCGACTTGGTCAGCCGCGAAGTTCGCTCGTAAATCACGTCCACCCCTGCGCCATCCAATGACGGAACCATTATCGGCGACTGCTTTTCCTCTCTCAGCCATGCCGCCGTGCAGAGCCGCTTCCATACGTCCACGCTGAACCGCTGGCCGTGCCATTCCACTTGCCGGGCAATATCGGACAGGGCCGCGTGAAGCATTGCGTTCTGATCCAGCGAGCGCCGGTCGTCTCGATAGCCACAGGCCGGACACTTCACTGCACCCACTCCGCTGCAATCCGCTCAATCTCGACCATGTCAGCCTCGTTTACCGGCACCTCTACCGTTCGGAATAGCTCGCCACACACGCAGCGGTAGGTGCGCCAAGTCAAAGCGCCGTTCTTGCATACGTCCACCTTATCGGCGTCGTCGTGGTCGCAGTCGTTCATTTCGCGCTCCCGTAAAGCGTTTCCAGCGTGTCAGCCAAGCACCCCAACTCCGTCGCCTTCATCACGTCCCACATGCGCCGCTGACCGTGGATGCCGTTAAGCGCGCCCTGGTGGCAGTCTTTGCAAAGCGGTATCACCAGCCAATCGGGCGACTTCCGGTTAGGCGTTCTGCCCTCTAGGATGTGGTGGGCATCAGACGGGCCAGGTTCGCCGCAAACGCTGCACGGCAACTCCTTAACCCTTCCAATGTGGCGACGGCTTGCTGCGCTCACTCACCACCCCCACAGGTATTTGAGCGCCGCAGCAGACAGCCAGAAACGCCACAGCGAGCCAATCAGGATTGCAAGGCCCAACACAGCACCAGCAAACGCAGACAGGAGCTTGTGAGTCGTGTGGAATGCGTTACGAATACCCTTGATCATTTCGCCTCTCCGAATTGCTCCGTTAAATGCGCGAACAGGCGTTCCAACGTCACAATCCCCTCGCTTTCCGCCACGCACGCACCTTGTGCTCCTTGGTCTTTCGCAGGCCCATGTCATGAGCCATCGCCGCAATTGCCGCCTTCGTTTTCTTCAGTTCTACCGCTAGCTCTGCGTTCGTCTTTTCCGCATGGTTCGCTGCCAAGTACTGCTTTTCCTGCGCCGTCCAATCCTTCCTCACTTCTTCCCCCGCCTCCACAACATTCCGTGTCCGTTCTCGTAAACCTCACACTGCGGCGAATCAAACTCGCGTATCCACAGCGCCACGCTATCGGCCATCTTCGGCATTGCCTTCCTGCGCTCGTCTTTCGGTAGGCTCAGTGCGTCTTTCACCTCACCCCGCTCCTTGGCTTGTCTCCACATCGCCAGGATTGCTTCGTGTACTTGGCGGCGGTGGATCATGCGATCAACCTCCCCTGGCGCTGGAAATCCTCTATTCGCCTGCAAGCCACATCAAAGTAGGCTGGGTCTAGCTCGCACCCGACGAACTTCCTGCCGGAAGACAGCGCCGCGACGCCTGTTGATGCGCTTCCCATAAACGGGTCGAGAACAGTGGCGTCCTTGGGCAGCAGTCCGCTTATCAGCCTTTCAATTAGCCCAACTGGCTTCTCCGCACCGTGGAACTCTTTATTGATTCCGGCCTTCAAGATGGTCGGAAGATGGGACGCCTCATCCTGTAACTGGAGGCTCGCACGGTTCGCGTAGAAGATCAGCTCGTGCTGCCTGCGAAACGGATTCCCCATGCCAATTCTTCCTTTATCCCAAACCAAAAGGTTTGTTTGTTGCCAGTCGTAGAACAAGCTAAAGAGAACCGCGTAATAGGCGTCATCGCAAAACGCAAGCAGGGGTGCGTCCTCTTTCATGCATCGCGCTATGCGTTCCTTCACCTCTGAAAAATAGAACTCCTGAATCGCTAGGTCGGACAGGCGCCTAACCATCTTTCGCCCGAAGCTGGCGACCGTGGGCGTGCTGTATGGCGGGTCCGTAATCACAGCGCCCACGCTCCCCGCCGGGATTCTCGCCATAATTTCCAGGCAGTCGCCAAGGTAAAGCGTTGCGTTGCCGATTACCTCTTTTCTCACCTCCCCCTCCTGCCAATAAGGCGCGGCATAGCCGTTTGCCTGTTCCATCATTCCTCCGCGTATTTGCTCGCGTACTTTTCGACCGCGTGCGGCATCTCGAAATAACGCCCTGAGACTCGGTCGTAGCGCAGTTGCGCCATGCCGATGCGCCCGACCACCTTGTGTCGTACCTTCTGAATGTGAATCTCGACCGGGGCGTTACGTGCCTCCGGGTTGAGGTCGCGCCATACCGTGATGCAGTTGTCGGCCTTGTTGCGCCAGTTCGCAGAGCCGGAAATGTCGTAAGGCGTTGGCACCGGGTAGTTTCCATCGCGGTCTTTCGAGAGCTTTGTCGGATGAGCAACAACGAAGGTCGCCACGCCATGATTGCGGCCAAAGCGGCGAATCTTTGCGAGCGCCATTGAGATGTAGTTCGTCTCGCTCATGTGCTCGGGGCAGGCGTGTTCCACCTCGTTCCACGGATCAATAACGAATCCGCGAATGCCCTTTCGCTTCACAAGCTGCCGCGCAATATCAAGGATCGCGTCTAGCGACGGCTCTTCCGGCTCCGTGAAGATGAAGTGCCGATTCATCCACGACTGCGCGGTATCCCACTCGCTCGCCGTCATGCGCTCGTTAAAGCCCGGCTCAAAGGGCTTGCCGATGTACTTCTCGGCGATCTTCTTGATGTGCTCCGGGACGGGATGGTTTTCCGGGGAGAACACGCCAAACGTCCAGCCCTGGTTGCGCGCCAGATTCACAAACAGCGCATCAATCCACTCCGACTTTCCTGAGTTAGGAATGCCCGTGACAATCGTTAAATCGCCGGGGCGAACCGTGTAGCACTCGTCCACGCTAGGCCAGCCGGTAGAGAAGCCGCGCGGCGTGCCGTGTTCGTAGAGCTTGCGCAAATCGTCGGCGTAGTCCTGGACCTCATACGCGCCTTGGATCGGCAGCGGCTTCGCGTCCTTGATGCACTGCGCCAGCACATCGGGGCCGTGATTAACCAGCACATCATTGGCGTCCTTACAGCCGTCCGGCCAATCGGCGACCAAGCAGTTCTCAGGGCCGAGTCGGCGAACCAACTCTTCCCGCAAGCGAAGCCCCGGCGCATCGTTATCCACGGCGATGATGTGCGTCGTCGCCCGTTCAAGCTCCTGCGCGCACATGAACTCAAACTTGCTTTCGTAGTTCTTCGTCTCAGGCGTCGGCGCTCCATCCGGGACCGATACGCAGGACACAAACCCGGCGACCTCAAGCGAGAGCTTGTCCATCTCGCCTTCAACCCATACAAGCGTCGTCGCAATGTCGTTCAGCCCGTACAGCACACGCTCGCAGCCGGACTCCATGCGGAACAGCTTGTCGCGCGTCCGATACTTCACGTTCACAACGTCAGTGCCACGCAAGTAGGGGTAGGACACGCAGGCCCGCTCTTCCTCGACCTGGGGGAAGTACACCTTCGCCGCGCCGATCTGATTGCGGCGCAACACCGGCTCCGTGATGCCGCGCGATTCAAACCACTCGACAACCGACTGAGGCAGGCCACTGGACTTCGCCACATAATCCGGCTTGCGATACGTCTTGCGGATTTGCGGGCGGTGCTCCACGCCCTTTGCAAGCCCGCCCGTCCAGCCGCAGTGCCAGCAGTGCCAGACGCCCTTTTCCGTATTCACGTTTAAACAGGGGTAGCGCGACTTCTTGCGCGATGCGGAGCACTGCGGGCAGGTCGTCTTGACCTCTACCCCGCTACGCCCTCCAACGTCGATTCCGTAATCCGCTAGCGTTTTCATTCTTTCCACTTCCCGTTTCGCCAATGTCGTCGCTCAGCCCACCAGTACGCCAAAGCCCAAAGCGCGCTTCTCAAAACTGCACCCTCCGCTCCTTGGGTTTCATGGACGCCGCGATGTAGCTTTTCGGCTCGACCTTCGGGTTTGCCGCCAAGTAGCCCAGGACTTCGGCCAACTTGTTCTCGTCGGATTTCGCGTGCTTGGCGATGAAACCGCGCGCAGTGGATTCCTTGTCGCCGTGCGATGTGAGGATTTGAACGCCTAGATCGAATAGGCGCTTTCTTGGATCGTCAGAACTCGATGCCGAGCCGACAGGCTCGGGGGGTTCGTCATTGGATTGGATTGGATTGGATTGGATTACGGGGACATTTGATTGCACTTGATTGCAAGTGATTTCACGTCCCTGCTCAGGGGTGGGGTATTTCGCCCGTTTAGCCCTGATTTGTTGATGTTTTTCCCATCCAGTCATCTTCAAAAACGGTCTTCCATCCACTTCGTAGAGGATTACAAGCCCTTGCACCTGCAAAGCAGCCAACATCTCTTGAATGCACTTGCTATCAATTGATTTCAACGGATAGCAACGGCTAGCAAGTATCTTCGGGCGAGCATCCATCAACCCAAAGTCGTCGCACGCTGTAATCAGGCGGTAGAAGAAAACCTCTTGCTCGGGCGTCAGGGCGTCGATCTGCTCTGACGTGCAAACCGACTCTTTAAGAATCCTGTTCGGCATTACTGGCCCACCCTCTTTCCATCGCTTGAACCTGCCCCGCCGATCTTTCAGCGTGCAGGCGCTTAAACTCACCCCACAGGACTTGGCGTGTTTCGCGGTCCTGCGCTTCCGTAATTCTCTGCATCAGGCGCGATAGTTCGCGCTCTCGTATTGCGTCGTCTATGTGGACAACGGCTGTCATGCGGCGCGCTTCAGAATCCACTTAGCTGTAGCTACTTCGTCGTACTCCACGCGCTTGCCCATCTCTTGCGCGAGGAATTGGAGCAACAGCGTATTGCCGGTTAGCTCCATGAACTTCGGGTACATGTTTGCGGGCAAATGACGAATGCCACGCAGCACGTTAGAGAACACCGGCGCGTGCATGCCTAACTCGCCTGCTGCCTCTGCTTGGCTGATCTTGCGACGGCGTAACCGCCAGCTAAGGACAAGGGCGTGCTGCATGCTCTTGCACAGCCCTAGAACCTCGTCATCTACCGGCGAAGGCATGCCGTTCATCGCCCCGAAGGGCAGCGGTATTTCGCGGTTCGTCTGCGTTTGCATGTTTTTTACGTTGTTAGCTATTGCGTTAACGATTGAACAAAGCCGATAAAAAAGGCCGCGTTTAAACACGGCCAGCCAAGTGCTACTTGCGTTTTTTCTTCAACGAGCGGAGGTAATCAGCGACAGCGCGCAAGCGTCGATACGTTGGCGCGGACTTGTATTCGCCGCGACCAACAGCCGCGATCCAGCCGTAGGAAACGACGCCCTCCAGGTCTGCGGCGATCTCGCGCCAGTTGCCTTTCTGCGCCGCAAGGCCGCTTTGAACCTCTACAAACAGCGGGTCATCCATTGCTTGTTCCCAAAAGTTTTAGCGATTATGGACCTAAAGTTTTTGGCATGTCAAGCGCTATGCTCCCCCGCATGACTTCGCCCCCTAAAAAACTGGACTTGAACCAGGTTGTAGCGCGCAATCTGCGCTACTTCATGGAGCGCAGCGCGGATTGCAAGAACCCCAACGCGCTATCGGTGAAATCCAGGGGGGCCGTGTCTCCGCAGACCGTCCGCAACTTGACCGATCCCAAGCAGCGCCCCACCACTACTGAGAAGTTTGCGGGCTATCCCACTATCGACAAGCTGGCTGTCGTTGCCGGCCTACTCGGCGTCGAGGTCTGGGAACTACTGCATCCAGATGTAGAGCATGCTCGTCGCGCCCAGAAGTTCTACGAGCTGGTACAGGCGGAATTCACTAAGCGAGTGGAGGACGATGAGCCACTTGCCGACGCGCACAACAAGCATCCATCGAGAAAACCCAAGGTAGCTTAGACCTTTAGGTCTACAGGTGTCCTGGGCGGCCTACCCTAATGTCTCCTGCCTGAGACATTCGCCTCACGGTATGAGCCACCCCCTACCATAGAATTTCGCCTGTCAACGATTCGTCATCCGGACGGTCGTGGCGATAAGAACAGGGGAGACGTTGTGGCAGCGAAAGTAATTCCGATCCGCCAAGGAACAACATCAAAACAGGAGCGCGCCTGTCCGCATATGGATGGTTGCCCGCTCTACGAAACAACCCACCACATCGACCTAGAGGCGGCGATCTACATGCTGATCGACCGCGAAGGATCGGTATATAACGGCAACAAAGGGGTCCGTCGCCGTCACGCCGAGGATCTGATCGACGCCCTTGAGCGCGTTTCCTTTCGCCTGCACGGCTTGCTCGCCAAAACCGCCTAGAAAATCAACAGCCCGCTTCGGCGGGCATTCTTTTGTGCTCCATCGCTAAAATTTTAGTTGACACGTCGCTAAAGTTTTTGGTGTAATCGGTTTCAGCAACGAACCGAACAGGGAGCCGAAATGATTACGACGATGACGATCAGCGGGGCCGATGCAGACGCCGGCCTGGTGGTTTCCAAGCCGCGCAAGGTCAACGGCGGCACGTCTCAGCGCATCACGATCAAGGGCGCTGACAGCAAGAGCAAAACGGTGATCAGCGTTGTGTTTGCTGAATCGAAAGCCGCGAAGAAGCAAGCGCGGAAGTAACCACGTTCAAGGGAGAACGACATGACCGCCGAACAACGCGAACTAGCCGAAAACGAGTGTGAGCGCGCAGCTGCATGGGGCGAGGTGTGGGACGAGTGTCACCGTTTGTTCCCGGGATTCGCTTGGCTCCATGAAACGGGGGTGGGCGCTGTCAAGGCGCTGCTAAACGAACTTGCAGAAGGCGGTCGGGAGCGGCAAAGCGCAAGTAATCGACCGACCACAGGAGGGAAGGACATGGAACAGGGGCAGAACGGTTTCGACCGGGCGGTCACGGATCTGGCGCTCGATGCGCAGATCAAGCTCGCTAACGCCGCCCGATACCCCAGCATCGCCCTGCGCGATGTGCGCGAAGCCCGCGCGATCCTCAACCGCATCGACGCGCTGTTTACGTCTGAGGACCCGGAATACGCCGCGCGCTTCGACGCGGACGGCAACTTCGCCGCGCCGACCCTCCCCCTTGAGACGTGCGACATCGTTGAAGCCGACAAGCGCCTGCAAGCGGCCAAGGAGCAGGAGGGAAAGCGATGAGCGTAACTATCCACGACCCTGTAATGCGCGATCTTGCCAAGCACCTGAACAGCGAATCCCGCGCTTGGGACACGGAACTCGCCTACGAGAAGCACCGCGCCGAGCACGACATCACCGGCAGCATGGACAAGGTCTACGCACAGAACTTTGTCGCCGCCGTTGCGGAACTGGTGGACGTACACCACGACGACGACACCGAGCTAGGACGGCATGTACGGCGGTTGATCGAGCAGGAATACCGCAAACAGTTCTGGGCCTATCAAATCGCCGACGCCACGCTGGCGGCGAGGGAGTCATGAGCGTGCAATGGGAAATTGGCTCGGAGCACGGCGCGTACATGACCGAGGTTGTACATCGGTCTGAGGGCAGACCGACAAACGTTATCGCCCTCGTCCGCACGCGACGCATGGCCGGGGTTTACCGAGACGAGCAGGAAATCATCGACTGGCCTGAGGGCGTAGCGAGCCTGCACCTGATCGCAGCCGCTCCTGATCTGCTTGAGGTGCTCGATTCGATCCTGTCGTACGTTGTGACCGACGTTGTTGAGTCATGCCACGGCAACAAGTGCCGAGAGATTTGGTGTGCCGGATGCAATGAGTACGCGGAAAAGCATGTAGCCGAGAGCAATGAGTTGATCAAGCGCGCCCGCGCCGCCATCGCCAAGGCAAGGGGTGAGTCATGAGCGAGTGCGGTGAATTTCCGTGGCTGGCCTTCTGGTGTGGTGTGTCGCTTGTATTTCTTGCGCTGTGGGGTGCTTATCGGATGGGGCAATGGAGCGTTTTGGATCGTATGTGGGAGGACGAACTATGACGACCCTCGGTGACCGCGTGAACTACACCGTGTGCTGCATCGGCCTTGCCTTTGCCATTGCATACGACCTGATCAATCTGCTGTGAAGGAGAACGACATGCAGGGGTACCAAGCTCAACTGAAACTCGCCGACGCCATCCGATATCTGCGCGAACGCAATCGCTACGTGCTGGATCGGCCTGTAGAGAAGCGGGAAGTCCCTCAAACCACATGGCAGCAATGGGTGGAGAAGGTTTATGGACGAACTGGAATGGTGGCAGACGAAGGGAGCCGAGCATGAATATCTATCAGCGAATGCTGAAAGTAATGGAGGCCGTGGACTACGTGCAGAAGGAGCAGAAGAAGGTCAACGGTCAGTACACGTTTGTCAGTCACGATGCGGTGACGGCGAAGATCCGGCCTGAGCTTGTGAAGAACGGCATTCTGGCTGTTGCGCGAGTCGTTCGACATGAGCAGGACGGCAATCGCACCGAAGCAGACGTAGAGGTTGACTTCATCAACGCCGACAAGCCCGACGAACGAATCACGATCCCCTGCTTCGGCTACGGCATCGACCCGCAGGACAAAGGACCGGGCAAAGCGATTTCCTACGCCGTGAAGTACGCCTATCTCAAAGCCTTTGCGCTGGAGACGGGCGACGACCCGGAGCGGGACAACATCGAGCACAAGCCCGCGTCCAAAGTCACGCCGACCGCAGGAGCGCGAGAGAACCTGACGCCCGAGCGTTTGGCCGTAGTGGAGCAAACCGCCAATCAGGCAATCACCCTGCTCGCACAGGATAAGGACTTCGACGCCTATTCCCTGCTGGAAACGAGCGGGTTTGACGCGGAAGAAAAGATCGCTCTTTGGACGTACCTGGACAGCAAGCAGCGCCGCCGCCTGAAAGAGCAAGCAGAACTTGAGAAAGCCAACCAAAGGAAAGCTGCATGAACGTCTTTAACGCAATCGGCCGCGTCGGCAAGGACGCATTAACTCGCCACACCGCTAACGGCAAGTCCGTCACCGGCTGGAGTCTCGCCGTGGATAAGGGCTTCGGGCAGAACAAGCAAACGCTGTGGATTGACTGCTCTGCATGGGGCGAGCGTTACGAACGCCTTGCCGAGTACATCACCAAAGGCGCACAGCTTGGCGTAACCGGCGAACTCGGCACGCGGGAATACGAAGGCAAAACATACCTCACGCTCGACGTGCGCGACGTGACGTTGCTCGGCGGGCGCTCTGGCGAAGCAAGACAGGACCAAGGCAACGCAAGTGCGAAAGCGCCAGCCGGTGGCGGGATGGACGACGACATCCCATTCGACCGCCTTGCGCGCGGCATCGGCGGGTACGCGATCTAAGCCATGCGGACCTTGGATCGTATCGATTGGGAACGAGTGCTGATGAATATCCGTGGCTATGGCCTATCGCTCGCCCAAGCGGCGAGGAAGATCGGCTGCGATGAGTCTGTATTACAGCGGTGGGCGCGTGGTGAAGCTGTACGCATGGACTGGCCCATCGGTGTTGCCCTGCTGGATTTGCACTACGACCTGTGCCCTGAGCACCACAGTTTAGAGAGGATTGGAGCATGACGGACAACCGCGAAGTGACGTTACTCCGCGCCGTATACGAAGCCGCACGTCGGTTCCTTCGCAACAATGGCGTGGATCGTGAACGCGCAAGCGCCGCTGTTGACGAGCTGGACGATGCCATCGAGCGCGTGAAGAACTTCGACGGCGGGTACGACGAGGTCGATACGGTTTGGGACACCACAGAGACGGCCGAGGCATACAAGCCGCTCACCGATGATGAGTGCGATGAGTTTCGCCGTCTCCCCGGCTCTTTCAACGACATGATGCGCGCCGTGCATGAGGACGGGTGGACCCGCTATTGCGGCGTGGCGAACGAGTTCATCGGTAACCACTACAAGCGAAAGTTCGACGCACTGCTCCGCGCCCTACGCAACAAGGCAGACGCACAGGAGGAAAACGATGGCTAAGAACGTCGATGTGCAGTTCCACTTGCCGCGCCAAGTGGCCGATGAAGTAGAGGCAATCGCAAAGATGGCCGGTGTAGCCGTGTCGTCAGTCATCAAGGTGATGCTCGCTACTGAACTGCGGCGGCATCAGGCGCGCACCACCACACAGGCGCAGACAGGGGGAGAGGGAGCATGACCACAGACGAGACGGCGCTGGTGGAGCGGCTGCGCGAGCATGCCCGAGTGATGAACGGTGTATGGGATGGCGCAGCAGGCTTATGTGCGCGCGCCGCCGACGCCCTCACCGCCCAAGCGCAGGAGATAGAGCGCCTACGCCAAGCCCTGCGCTACCAGGACGACAGAGACGGCAGGATCGGTACGCATGGGCCTGAGTGCTACTCATACGCCCCACGGCACTATGACTGCGCGGTGAGGGAGATAGCAGAGCTACGGGAGAAGGTGGAGCGAGGGTTACTCCGATACAGCACGTCAACGCACAGCTATCGCGGCAGCATCGAATGGTCCGAGGATGACAGTGTGTACTACGGCAAGTTGCTCGGCATGGATGATCTAGTGCTGTACGAAGCGCCGCGCCTTTGCGAGATCGAGGCTGCATTCCGTGAGGCGTGCATCAACTACGAGCAGACATGCCGCGCAATCGAAGGAGCCAAGCCATGATCCCCGACGAAGTCATCATCCGCGCAGGAACAAACATGCTCGCACATACAGATATGGTGCCGCTGGAGTATGTGAGGCAGGCACTAGCGGAAGCGCGAAAGGACACGGAGCGATTAACCGCTTTGGCGTGGCCGGAACTTTGGCAGCAGCAATAAACGCAGAGTATTAGAGAGATATGATCCTGAGCGAAGCGCAAATTAGGGAATTGACGGGGCGTAAGCGGTGCGATGCCCAAAAGCGCCAGCTTGTGCAGTTGGGCATCCCGTTCAAGGAGCGGACGGACGGCTCGCTTGTCGTCTATAGCGTTCACGCCTACCCTACTGCTCCCGCCATGTATGAGCCGGAACCGGTCCTGCACCTGTGAGAGCCAGAACCAAGGACAAGCACCTGCCGCCTTGCGTGTATCTTAAGCACGGTGCGTACTGGCTCGTCAAAAAGGGGAAATGGGAGCGGCTAGGCAAAGACTTAGCCGAAGCCCTAACCGCCTATGCGAAGCTCACGGCGGCTCCTAAAGGCGGCATGGCTGACCTGATAGACGACGCCCTCCCCGGCATTCTGCACGGCAAGGCGAAGGCCACGAAGGAGCAATACAACGTCGCGGCACGGCAGCTAAAGAAGATATTCCAGGAGTTTGCACCGCAACAGGTCAAGGGCAAGCACGTCGCCAAGATGAAGCAGGCCGGGCGCGGCAATCCCAATATGTTTAACCGGCGCTTATCCGTTTTGCGGATGGTGTTTGATTACGCCGTTGACCATGAGATTGTCGATTCCAACCCCTGCGCCGGAATTAAGCGCCTGCCAGAGAAGCAGCGCGACCGCCTGTTAAGCCCGCAGGAATACGAAGCGATCTACACCAATGCGCACCCGCGAATCCGCTCGATTATGGAGCTAGCCTTCCTCACCGGGCAACGGGTTATGGATGTGGTGAACATACACAGAGCCGACCTCAAGCCGGATGGCATCTACTTCAAGCAGGACAAGACTGATGCCAAACTCGTCGTTCGTTGGACGCCAGAGCTAGAAGCCGCCATCGAGCGAGCCAAGGCTCTATCTACGAACGTCAAAGCGCTCACGCTGTTCTGCAACCGTCGAGGCAAGGCCCCGGATTACAAGAGCATCTACGCGCAATGGAAGGCAGCTTGCGAGGCCGCAGGCGTTGAGGATGCCGATATGCGCGACCTACGGGCCATGTCTGCGACCTTCGCTGAGGCGCAGGGAATTAACCCAACCAAACTGCTCGGCCACGCTAACGAAGCAATGACCGCCCGCTACCTCAGAGGCAAGAAAGCGCCGGTTGTGGACGGCCCGAGTTTTAGACGTCTAAAAGACACCGGCTCATAAGTTATTGAATGGATAAGCCGAAAGAGCATACGAAAATAATGCAGCAGTATAGACAGAAAGCGCACTAAAGCATTGAGCAGTATAGTAAAATAGCAATCGTCGTCTAATAAACTTCGCCGAGGAATGCGCCCCTAAGTCATTGATGCAGCAATTAGGGGTGTGCAAGTTTTAGACACGCGGACCACTGAACAGGCATCCAGCCTATACTGGATAGACATACAGGAGAGGAAAATGGAAATGACGATTGATCAAGCAAGCGATGCAAAGATTGAGGCAGAAACCGCAATCCGTGACGCCATTAACCGCTTTATGTCGGCGACCGGCTTAACAATCCAAGAGGTGCAGTTTCATCTGATCGACGTTACAACAATGGAAGATCGGCGCAGCAAGACGCTATGCGATTCAGTGCGCCTGCGTGTCGAGTTGGTATGACCCCCGACGAACGAGAGGCGTTCGAGGAACGCGCAGCCATCCTAGAATACGATGCAGGGATGACGCGGAGAGAGGCGGAAAGGCGCGCGGTGGAAATGGTGCGAAATATTTCACACTCGGCGAAGAAAACGCTTGCCTGATGCGGACATTGTCTGTACTATTGGTTTTGTAGCACAACGCTACACCGCGCCTCGGGGACAGGGGCTAGGAGAGAAACGTGCAGAACAAACAAGTTATCGCCACAGTTGACGATCTGCTTTCCCTCGCTGGCGATCCGAACGTTGCGATATCTCAAGTGTCGATCGAGCACGCGCGCGAAGCCTTGGAACGGCTTCGTGGAAATGAACATTCAGCAATGGAGGCCGGCGGCAAAACAACTGTACGCGAATTGCGCCGCATCCGGGGCATCGCGGAACGTCTCGCAACTGTCGCGCCAACCCCCAGGCTGCAACGCCAATTCAGCGACATGGCTGCTCTGCTCACGGATGGAGAGATTGAGCGGTGCGTCCTGCGCGCGATGCTCGCGGACGAGCAGCGTCATGCCCTGCAAGAAGCCTACAAATGACGACGCCGGCCGCGTTCTATGTAGAGGACCTCGGACTATCTGAGGTCCTCGCAAAACGGATTGAATGGTTTCAAACGAGATTCCGCGATCACAAAGCGATTGATCGCATCTCCGGACCGTGGACAAAACACGGAGTTCGTCTCTATATCGACCTCTGGAGCCAAAACCGTCGCCCGGCCCTGGACTCGCTTGAGCGAGCGTACTATGACGTTGAGGCCAACGACATCTTCATTGTTGCCGTTGGCAAGAACTGGGAGCTTAGTTGGATCATTTGGAAATTTACTAACCGGCGTTACGCTGGAGCTAAAACTAGAGACGCAATCAAATTATTAGCGGAGGAATTCTATGCCGAAGCGCGGGCTTGGGATTGATGTTCTGACTGCGGCACGCCAGCGAATCGCTGACGTATTCAAGTTTTTCCCGCGCATATACCTGTCATTCTCGGGAGGCAAGGATTCCGCCGTTATGTTCCATTTGGCGGCAAATGAAGCGCGCAAAACCGGCAGACGGTTCGCGGTGTTAATTGTTGATCTTGAGGCGCAATATCAGCACACGATCAACCATATCCAAGAAATGCTTGATGAGTATCAAGATTGCGTTGATGTCTACTGGATTGCGCTCCCTATAGCGCTAAGGAATGCCGTTAGCGTCTATCAGCCAAAATGGCTTTGTTGGGACCCCAACGCGAAAAACATTTGGGTCCGTCAGCCTGATCCTCGCAGCATAACGGACGAATCATTTTTCCCGTTTTTCGAGCGCGGAATGGAGTTCGAGGACTTCGTGCCGAAGTTCGGGGAATGGTACTCGCAAGGCCAGCCAACTGCCTGTCTAGTTGGCATTCGCACAGACGAATCGCTTAACAGGTTCCGCACGATTACTAACCAAAAGAAAAAAACATTCGGCGGACGGTGTTGGACCACGAAGCTATGGGATACGCAGGTCTATAACTGTTACCCAATCTATGATTGGCGCACTGAGGACGTGTGGCGCTATTTAGGCAAGACTAGGAAGCGATATAACAGACTCTACGACCTGATGCACCAAGCCGGACTATCAATCCACCAGCAGCGGATTTGCCAACCCTACGGCGACGACCAGCGCAAGGGGCTATGGCTATATCACGTAATTGAGCCTGAGACGTGGGCCGCGATTGTGGCACGGGTAGCCGGGGTCAACTCGGGAGCAGAGTTTGTACAGTTCAATGGCAACGCCAGCGGGCAGGTCCGGATTAGCAAGCCAGACGGACATACATGGGAATCGTTTAGTCAGGTGTTGTTGGAATCAATGCCAACGCACATGCGCGAACACTACGAGAACAAAATCTTTGTATTTTTGCGCTGGTGGGCTAACAAGGGTTACCCCACTGGAATCCCCGACGAGGCTGACCCCAAGCTTGAAGCCGCCCGCAAAGCGCCTAGCTGGCGTCGCATCGCAAAGATGCTGCTGAGAAATGATTATTGGGCTAAGGGCCTGAGTTTTACCCAAACAAAACACGGCTTCTTCTATGAGCGATATATGAAACGAATGAAGGCCGAAAGAGAAAAAACATACGGGAGAGTTGCATAATGGAATGGACTAAAAAGCACCCGGTTAGCAATGTGCAGTGGGTGTCCACCGATAAGGTGGAGGCAAACGACTACAACCCTAACTCCGTAGCAAAACCAGAAATGGACCTGTTACGCCGCAGTATCGAGGCCGACGGATACACCCAACCGATAGTGACATGGCTGCGCGAGGATGGTGTGTATGAGGTCGTGGACGGGTTCCACCGCCACCTGGTGGGCAAAGAAATTGGGCTTTCACACCTGCCTGTGGTGGTGGTGAATCAAGAGAGCACGGATCGCAATGATCGCATCGCATCTACGATCCGTCACAATCGAGCCAGGGGTAAGCATAAGATCGCGAGCATGTCCGATATTGTGGTCGAACTCTCTCGCCGCAATTGGAGCGATGCGAAGATTGCCAAAGAGCTTGGCATGGACGCCGACGAGGTTCTACGTCTCAAGCAGGTCAGTGGCTTGGCGGAGCTTTTTGAGGAAGATGACTTTTCCGAAGCGTGGGAGCCTGAGACCGCATAGATGGCAAACCACCCCAACCGCAGCCGGGCCAAATCACCGGCCCGCAATCCCACCCCCGCACAAATCCGCGCAGCACGCGAGGCGCTTAACCTCACACAGACAGAGGCGGCCGCCGTTCTAGGCCGCAGTCTGTCATGGTGGCAACGAATCGAGTCCGCTACAGAGAGTAACCGGCGCATGGACCCTGTGCTGTGGCACTGCTGGCAGCATTGGGTGCGCGGAGAGGATGCGCCACCGATCACGACGACCTAGAAATGGTGCATGAAGCTCAAAACGAGTAGCAATCTACTACCCTGCCTGCTCCTGCGCCCACTTCTGCAGCTCTTGCAGCTTCAGCGCATCCCTTGCGGAGCGCTCCTCTAGGGCTTGGTACTCTCCAAGAGGTACGCATTCTCCGGGGGCGTCATCAGGGCTTTCGGAGGCTTGGGGAACGGTGGGCACTCTACTGCCATCGGGACGGACTGAGTTGCGCAGGCGCTTAAGCTCAGCGTTAAGGCGATCAAGGCGGCTCTGGTAAGCATCGGTTGTTTCCTGTGTGATTCTCTGCTGCTCTATAACGCGTTGTGCGGCCTCCTGCTCGGCCCTTGCTGCTTTGGCCGCCACTTCGTTTTTAAACGCTTCTAGGCGCTCCTGACCAGCCTTAGAGGCCATTCTGTACCCATGCCCCCATATCCCCGCCACAACAACGGCTAGGGCGAGCGCATAGGCCCATTTGGGGATGCTAAGCACGGATCGGCTGAGACGTGATAACCCGCAGCATCGCGTTTAGGATCGGCAGGCCGACAGCGACGGCGGTGTAGATGTTGACGGGCAGATAGGGCTGGAGCATGCCGGTTCCTGCTTCTAAGGCCACCAGGCCAGCCGCTACGGTGTTGAGGATGATGGTTTTCGACTTCCACCAGCATTTAACGTCGCTGCTCATATCTCTATCCTGTTTAAGAGCCAGCCGTAAACGAACGCCTCATCTTTGACGCGCTTCTCGGCCAGGCTGATGTAGTGCTCGCCTTGTAGCGCATTCAGGGCACGCAGAAGCACCTTCTCACCATGCTGTTTGCGGTGGGCCAGATAAGCCCCTAGAGCCTCTACAGTGCGCGGGCCGACAACACCGTCCACCGCGAGATCGGCGTAATCCCTACCCTGACGGTTGAGCACGTTTAGAGCGCGCTGTAGCCATGTTCCCGCGACACCTTGCCCGCAGTTGACGGCGCTATCAAATAGTTCCTCTGCGATGGCGTAGGACAGGTGGGACACGGCGTCCAAAGACAAATAATCCCAATACCAGCGTCTGTAGATTTGCTTGGCCGTCTCTAAAGGCAGGTCCCGCATATCGCCCTTGTAGCCAAACGAGCGGGCGACGTGCTCCGTAATGCCGTACCGGGTAGAGCCGCCAGAGTCAGCAGGATCGTTGCTGAAATCGCCCTCAATCCCTAGGACGCGGGCAAAGGCAAGGTCGAAGCTCATAGGCAGCGCTTGTCCTTCTCGGCCTTTAGTTGGCCCTCAAGCCGCTGGATTTCCTGGTGCTGGAATTCAAGGGCGTTCACCATGAACTGATGCATGGACCGAAGTTCGTTCATCTCCGATGCCGTGAACGTAACCGAGCCGTCTTTATGCTCCGTAAACGCCATAGCTCCCTGCGTAAGAAAGGCGATGACGAAGAGCGCAGCGACAACAGCGAGCACCACCTTAGCGGCAGGCTTTTTCATCGCCATCAAAACGCGATCAACAACCGTTGCAAAAAATGCACGGATTGTAGGGATGAGCGAATACACCACTTGCCAGAAGCGAGACATAACAACCTCCGGGGTTAAATGGTCAGTACTGACCGGGGAAATACGCTGCGACCATTGGCCGCTCTACTGCGGGAATCGGCTGTAGCTTGTGCGCTGCGTGCCGTTTAAGGTTTTCCGCATATTCGCGGGCATAGACTGATAGCTCCAGGATTGTTTGCCAGTCACTAGCCGCATACGCCGCTTGTAGACGAGGCATGAGGTTCGTGAGAAACACTAGGTGTTCTGCTGCGTTTTGGTCAGTCATAGAACTCACCTCGGAAATACAGTTGCTCATCCACCACCTGCGCCAGTTCGGGCGGCATCAACTTCCCGTCCCGGAACGTCAGCACGACAAAGCCCGCGCGCCAGTTGAGCGGGTTATCTTCGACATAGAGGAATTGTGGGCCGGTCGGGTCTGCAAGCGTTCCCGTATCCACGCCGTAACGGTCGCCCGTGTAGTCCGTGTAGGGCGTGACCTTGAGGCTGTGCAGGTGCCCCGTAACGATGGAGACGCCAGCCTTTAGGACGTTGTTGTAAGCCGCGTGCACGCCGTTATGCCAGCGGTGTTTAATCATGGTGTTGTTGTTCACCATCACCGACCAGCAAGGGATCCACGCCGGGAAATGATCCTTTAAAGAGAAGCCGAACACGCCCTCATATTCGGGGGCCTGCGCAGCCAAGCGAGTCTCAAACCGCGCATCATGGTTCCCTAGCGGCCAGAACAGTTTGGCACCCCCAGCCGCTTGCTGGATTCGATGAAGTGAATCCTGGACCGCCTCTAGCTCCTGTTTAACCGTAGGAGCCTTGTCCCAACCGATACGCGGATGGCGAGAAATAGAAGCCCCATCAAACGCATCACCGTTACAGATGACCGCTTTGGGCTTTAGCTTCTCGATGACTTGAAGCAGACCGATAAAAGCAGGGGTATCAACGCCGGGGTAAAAGTGAGCATCCGAGAAAACAATGATTTCACCATCGGGCAGCGTGTATTCCGCCCTCGGCTTCCCCTCCCCCGTCACGACTAAGCCGCGCTGCTCCAGACCCTGCACCCTGCGAATAAAGGAACGCAGGTTTAATCCGAGCGCGCTCGCTGCTTGCGTCTTATTACCGTTAAACCGCTTAAGCGTTTCAACCACCACTGCGTCAGAAACTTTAACGCGCATTCGGATCGCCCTTTTCCCGCCGTAAGAGATACCGCGCAAAGCTCGGGTTATCGTGAAAGAACCCAAGCAGCATCGTTGCGAGGACGGTGACTTGCTTCTCACTCAACTCAAGGTTGGCCGCGTCCTCTAAGAAATGGATAGCTTCGTGCAAGAGCGTGTCTTGCTCGTTGTTGAGCGGAAGGCCGTCCCGAATCGTGATGCGCTGCTCTACAAAGAAAGACTCGCCGTAATCGGGGAAATCTGGCTTGTACTCAACGCGCACCCTCTTCCCTACTATGCGGAGAGATGCTGGGCGCTTCATTTCAAGAACGGAAAGAATTTGCCAATAAACGCGCCAACAGAACCGGCGGCACCCGCAACCAGCATCAGCGTTTTCCACCCGCCCTTCGCCTCAGAAAGCGTTGACAAGACTTGTTTCACGTCCGACTTTACCTCAGCCATATCGTCCTTCAATGCCGCAATCTCGGCGTCGTGTCGCCCCACGTCTCTCTGTAGCTGGTCACTCATAGCGAATCCTGGAAATAAAAAAGCCGCCCCGAAGGACGGCTTGCGTTGATACCGACCGAACTTACGCCGGCCAAACAATAAGGGCTAAGTCATCCTCCGTTTGAGCTGTCTCAAGCTGGTCCTCTAGCCGGTGCCTGATGCCGGTATGGACTCCAACATACTGTTCATACGCCTCGACCTTCGCCATGATGCGATTGACGAGCTCGGCCTTGCCGCCTTCTACGGGCCGCTCTTGCAGCATGTAGTCGATGAACGGCGTCGGCGCATTTGAGTCGGCGAGATAAGCGCGCGCTTCTTTCTCCTGCTTCGCCCAGGAGTCGCGCTCTTCGCTCGGATAGGTCGATGTGATCGGGAGCATGGCAGCTTTGTACGCGGCGTTGATCTCGGCGAGCTTCCGCGCCTTGCGCTGCTCGAACGACCACGGGGCACGGTCGCCACAGCCTGCCGCCTCAAGCACATCACACAGCTCTTGCTCAGAGGCGATGCGGGTTACACCTGCATCGGGCGGTAATTCGGTCACGTAGGATACCGACGCGCTCGACCAATAGCGGGAATCGTCGCCGCCGATGATCCAGTACCAATCATGAGGTCGGTAATCAGACATATTGTCCTCCCGTCGCTGCCGATCCCGACGCGCTCCCAGGCAGATAAGAAGCGCCACCGCCAGCGGTATCAATCACCGAGTTTGTCGTCAATATGTACCGGGTTCCGGTCGCCGTTCCAGTGAAAGTTGCATTTGGGGCGGCAAAGACGCCGACGCGGATCGCGCGTGCGAACGCGCCGGTAAACGCTGGCGCGCCTGTCAGCGTGACGGTCAGCCCGCTCAAATACTGGACATAGCTGTTTGCGCATTGCACATGGTCAGAAGCGCCGCCGGATATGGTGTAGTTTTGCCGGATTTGCACATACGATCCCGCGTTAGCGAATAGATGCGCCCCCACGCACGGGCCAAACTCAACGCTATCGAGGAATATCGTGCTCCCGGTCGAGGTGATTCCGTTCCCGCTAGTTGTCGTTTGCAGCTTAATACCTGGACCGAGAATGAATCTGTGTGACGCCGTCGCTGTAATGGCCGTCGCTGAGGTGGTATGCACGACCGCCGCCGTTCCGGTCAAAGTCACGCTCCCGGCGCCAACCGGGTCTTTGAGCACTAGCGGTTCAGTGTAGGTGCCAGAACCGACGCTGATCGTCACATTGTAGATTGATGTGTCGAGCGCAGCTGAAACGTCTATTGCGCGTTGTATCGTACGGAACGCCCCACCCGCCGTATTGCTCAATCCATCGTTATTGTCGTCGCCATCTGCACGCACGTAGTAGGTGCGATTCGCAGTTAGAACCTCGCGGCCTCCACCGCCGCCGGTCGCACTAACAATCGGGTTCTGCGGGTCTGAGGCGTCCACGGTGATGCCAGACCCGGGTACGAGGGAAGCAACCGCGCCGACATCTTCGGCGTCTAATACCACGGCGCCCGTCTGGCCGTTGACGCTGCTGACCGCGCCTCCACCCCCGCCGCCTCCGAACTCCCCGAGGATTCTGGCGTCTGTCCAACTTGTGACGGTTGATTCGCCAACCACAACGGAATACAGACGCCAGTAGTTTTCCTCGTCGTTCCAATTGGTATCGTCAACGCCGACGCTGACAGCGCCCGATGACTTGTCCGCAACGATGTAGTTCGTGCTCGACGCGGTAAGCGTCACCGAACCGTTCGCGATTTGCGCAGTTGCGCCGCTCGATAGGCGAACATTCCCGCCGTAATACGCCCACGTCAGCCCGGAGGACGCGCTTGCTCTGCGGCCATACGTCGCGGCCTGGGACGCTGCATTGAAGAACGCATTAGCCGTAACCTCTTTCCCGGACTGGTTCTGCTGAATCAGGTCGATGTTCGATGTGCTGTTTGCCATATCACTCTCAGTCGAAGAACGGCGGATTGTCTTTGTATGGATGGCCAATCGGAAGTTCGTTTACAAGGTCAAGTTCCCATGCCGCCCATCCAAATAACCTGTCGATTTCGTCCTCGGTCGGCAAAGAGCCAGAGCCAACCACCACGCATGCAACATCTATATCGGCAAACGCGAATCGCGTGCCGGTGCTATCTTGGCTACAGCCGATATTTGACGGCACAGAATTAGACTGTGTGTTGGATGTCGTGGTTGCAATGCCAAGCGATGAGAAGTCCTCAGGCGTTCCGCCATTCTCAATAATCTGTATTGAATCGTTTGCGCCGTCCCAAGCCCAATACCCCAAGACCCAATCGCCAAATCTCGGTGTGGAGGATCTGCGCAACGCAACGTCTCCCGAAGCATCCAGCGGGCGCACAAAAATATATGACTTGTTGTATTCGCCTGTGCTCGCATGCGATACATGAATAGCATATCGGCTGGTACCGTCACCCCTGGAGAACTGAATCAATACCCTGTTGGGGATGGTAGTTGCTGCAGTATCTTGAGTGCGCTTCTTGTAAACCGAGAACCCCCAACCCGCGCTGACGTTTCTCATAACGGCCTGCGCTGCCTGGTTGATGAGCGAGTCATCTACACCATCGAAACTCAACACGCGCAAGCCATTCAACTCACCGTCAAGGATCGCCGGCCTTCGCCCAGATGTGCCTTGGGTATAGTGGTATCCATTGCCGCTACGGTCTCCCCACTGGCTCGCATTGCCCGACGCATTCGTCACGCTCGAATTCCAATCAAGCAAGATCTTCGGCGGATTCACCATATTGAGCGGTGTCCACAACCGCTGACGTGCGATGGTCTGCTCAAGCGGATACCCGCGCCCAACCCGGGCACTCATTTGATAGATACGCAGGTTCAATTCCGACTGATTGCTGCCAAAATCCTCCACCTGCTGCGCGCTGGTATAAGTGACGCTCGGCATAGTCGATTTCAGGGTCCGAATAACCGTGCTCCAATCAGAACTAAGAATGTCGATCTCATACGCCTCGGTTTCCTCTGCGACGGGCACATCGACGTTATCGCGCCATTCACCGTTGATCCGGGTGCGTCGAACCCATGTCAACGTCCAGTCGCCATTGGTGCCGCGCTCCCCGTTCAGATAGACCGGCGAAAGCGGCTTCATGTTGACGCCGCGATAGGTAAAGTTTTCCGTCGCGTCGGAATCAATGGTCGCGTTAGACGTAATGCCCCGATACCCGAACGGAATGCCGACCGTGTTCAGCGACATCGCAATAAACGCAACGTCTGGATCGTTCAGTAGGACAACGCGGTCGCCGGGCTGATGAAGGCTCGCGGCCCACTCAGTGCCAAACCGGCCACGGAGCATGTCGCTCAAATGCCAAATGCCATCGGAATCTTCTTCGCAGTTCATAACGCCGATGATTTCCCAACGCCCATCATCGCCATACGCGAAGTGATTTGCCCCGTTCAGCATGGCAAGCTCGGAAACGCTTTCCAAGTCACCCGCGAATAGACGCACCTCAAGTACGTTACTCGGGTCGATAACGTTGAAGTCCCACGTTCCGATTACATTCTCCGCGCGCCCCATCGTGACCGGCGCGGCGAAAGCCTGAATGTCCGTCCAAGTCTGACCGTCATCCGGCGTGCGGAACAGAATCCCCCCAGGCCATGCATCAGTAAATCCGGTCATCGCACCGAGGAATCCCGGATCATCCATTGTGTCGACTACGGCCGGAACATCCAGCAAGACGTAATCGCTCGGGCCTTCAAGCCCGATGACCTGCTCAGGGGAATCACCTGCGTCACCCTTCGCGTCAGACATGTAAACACTGGCCGAGTGAAACTTGGCACGGCACTTCTGCACGCCGTCTGACTGGTAGTGGATCTCGGTCAAGCGTAATTCATATTCGCCCCAATCGCCGACCACCTTGATGACGTCGGCAGGCTCAAGGGCCAGATATTCCGGCGACAGCTCGAACTCCAGATCAGTGCGCTCCAGCCACCACAGATGCAGCAATACTTCGGCCTTTTGAGCGGCACCATCCGCCGTCATGACGATCGGCAATTCTAGGTTGTGCTGGTTCGGATGACTGTCACGGAACCGTTCTGCTCGCTGCTCGCCGACATCGTATTCGCGCTGACGATCAAGGTAGGTCATATGCACTGCACTAGGCAGTTGCAATGCCATTTCCCTTTGCTCAACAAGTCGACGATCAAACGACGTGCCAGCAGGGCGCGCGCCTAGTTCGTCCGCCGTGATCGTGAGCACAGGAGAGCCGCCACGACGACGAAACGCGACCTTATACCCGCTTTGAATAATGTCAAACGGCCACGCCGCTTGCAGCGGGTCGATGCCACCACGGATTGCGCCGGGGTTTGCCACCATGTAGCCCTCGACCTCATCGGTCAGGCTTGATGCGTCAATATCGGACGGCTCCAGAACCTCAGACAGCAAGCACTCAGCCGCAACGATGTCAGACAACAACTCTGTTTCGCCGACAACATGAGGCGTGCCGGCCGGGATAAAAACCTTGTTGTAGCCGTACCAAATGTTTAGCCCATCGGGGCGGACAGCGCTATGGTTCCCGCTTGTCGAGCCTAAGCACGTTTTTGTAATCGTGCCGTCATCATTCAGTATCAGCACTTGCTGCGCCACGTCTCCAGTGTCTGTCCCACCGTAGAGGATGCGGCGTCCGATAGGCCAAGGCATCCACGAGAAGTTAGGCGGGCCATTGAAGCTGGGCCAGCGCATGATCTCATTTAGCTCAAGATCAAGCTCAATCAGCGCGTTGTAATCATTATGGGCAATCCATGCATAGATCACCTCTCCATCTGTGGAAAGGCCTGCGTGCCTATCAACCTCACCACCGGGGCCATATTCCGCGACGACAGCAGCGCCAGTCTCCCCCGTATCAAAGTCAGGCATGAGCCGAATCGCACGAATGTATCCACCATAGAAAGCATAAGTCGTGTCACCGACTTGGATAATTTCTCGCCCGTATCCCCTACCCTCAAGATTGCAACGGACGCCGTTGTTATAAACAACGCAGTTTCTATTCCCCCGATAGGCGAAATATGAATACGGCCAGTTCCTCGCGGGCGGCCGCACCGTCTCTGCCGGACCAACGGGCATGATCTTATCGAGACCGATGAGAGTCCCGTCCAATTTGCGACGTTCTACACGAACGCTGTTATTTTCAAGCCGGCCGGTAAGCAGCGTCCCATTATCGTGCGCCACGCTAATGACGTGTTCGCTGTTGATAGACCCCAGGTCCATCAGCGGGAGGGTTTGCGCAAGCGTCCGGATGGTTGGGCAATCAGACGGCGGCTCTGCATCAGCAGATACCTCAACTTTGATCTGAGCGGCAGGGAGCGCATTTCCAAAATCCGCCAAGGGCAGGTCGTAAAAAACGATGTAGGCCAGCCCACGATATGCGGGCGTATTGTCTACCCCACGATCCGCCTGTATACGAGCATCCGGCAATTGATCGTCCGTGCCGTAGTAGATGCAAAAGCCCTTCGCCGATTGATTGCTGGCGACGATCGAGTCAAGATCATCGGAGCCGGCGTCATAGATCAGTTTCGGGCCGACCCAGATTCGACGCACGCCTTGGATCGGTCCTTTGCACAAGCCGACGGCAAAGGTCGCGTAATAGGTATAAGTGTAAACTTTAGAGACAGGACCGCCGCCTTTGCCGCCTTCCTTCGATTTTTTGACGACCTCTTTAAGCTGGTTGTTCTCCAGCCAGAACACGTTCCCATGCACAGCAATCGTGCCATACACGCGCGGAATCGCAGCACCATAAGTGCTCGTCTGGACTGACAGGTCATTAAGACGCGGGCCATGAATCGTCGGACCTCTGGGCGGATCAATGGCATTACCAATGATCGACCCGATCATGCCGCCAAGCGGGCCGAAGAAGTAATAGCCCGCAGCGCCGCCGATCAGTTGACCAAGACCGCGACCGCTCATTGCTTCACCCTGTACCGCGCGACAATCCCGTCACGCCATGACTTATCAATAACGTGCTCGCACACCTTGCCCACATGCTCATAAGCGTGAATCATCGTTCCGCCCGCATCAATGGCGATGTGCGTCGGCTCGGACCCGACACGGATTAAGAGCACGTCACCCGGCCTTTCATCATGCACACGCTCGATAAACGGCTGCGCCTCGATGGCCGCCTTCAACCGGCCACGATGAGGCAACCGGGAATAGCCCTGCACGTCGACCACATCAAAACCAAGCCTTCGGAATACGACTACCGCCAAGCCAGCACAATCAAGCGCTTTCCCGGGGATACGCCCCTGATGACGAAACGGCGTGCCAATACACTCGCGCGCCGCATTGATGATTTGCTCCTGCATCAGGTACCCCACTTCTGATAGGTGCTCTGCAGAGGCACATCGGGGAATCCACCGAAGTTGACGATGTTGTTATATTTGCCGTGACAGTCCTGTTTTCGTTTCCGGCAACCGGGCGTCATTTCGTATTCATCCCCAACCGACACGGCATAGTAAAACGGCTCAAACAACTCAATCGTGCCGTCCGACTCATATGCTTTGATCTTCTGCGGAGGTAGGCCGGCATTCGGCCCGGTGGTGAACACAATGTCGCCCGCCGCGAACCAGTCGTCGTCCTCGCTTCGAGTCGAGTCGCGGAACACATAGGGACCGGACACGTCAGTAATAGACCCCGTCACCCGCAAGGGGCCGAGATCAACCTTGCAGCCCGCAAATTCCTGTCCGCCGAACACCTTGGGACACGTCGGCCCGTACGTCTCCCCCACGGACTGATTCAGCGCATCCAGCAGCGCCATTTCCTCGATGCGATACCGATCATCGACAAGCGTTGTTTTGCCTAAGATGCTCGCGACGATTGGTTCCTCGTCCTCGATGGGCGTGTGCCATGTCGTCGCGAAGCAGTAGCACCGGGCGTTGTCATACTGCCCGCTCGAAAGCTGCGCGCGGGTGATTCCCGCAATCCCGGCGATTCCTTCCAGATCAATCAAGGCCGGCGATAAACTCGACGCAGACGTATAGCCGGTGAACTGATAGCCCGAACTACTGACGTAGACCTCGCCGTTACTCATTTTCAGATCGCGCGGGAACTGCGTCAGCCGAATAACGGGACCGAAGGTCGGCTCGATCCGCAAGCAGGTCGTGCGATAGTGATAATCAGCGACATGCGGCTTCACGGTTTCAATAACTCCACGATCTCAAGCACACCCGTCTCCCGAAGCTCGGGCGAAACAGGCGTAACATCCAATGGGGAATCGAAACGACAAGGCAGGTCGAACAGACACCCGCCATAGATATCCTCGCCTGCCTGTGGTTGCGTATTGACCTCGCCGCCAGACGTGTAAGCGCTAAACCCTGTGGTATCAATGTCAACGGTAATATCGGTCGATGTCCGCCCGACAATCGTTGCGCGCATGCCGTTGATTTCGGTCATGCCCTCCACACCAGAGATATGGACCTGCTCGCCATTAATATAGGTGTTCGCCCCTACGGTAATCACGGCTTGACTTGCTTGGGTGATATTGGTGATTGCGCGATTCTTGTTCGCGGCAAAAGAGACCCGGCCGGTCGTCGTGTCAACCGTAAATGCGGTGGACTCAAAATCCCCGGTGATGGGGTTGCGGATCCCAACCCTCACCGTGCCAGATACCGGCTTGAAGATGGTGCGCCACGGCCGGCCAATGATCGGCAGGCCGTTCGCGCCAGTGCCGTATTCTTTTCGGAGTTGATAGACGCCAGCAGAAACTAGCTCTAATTCCTGGTCCCAGGCCGTAGGGGTGCCGGTTGTGCCATTGGTGGAAAAGTCGTCCTCGGCGCGTACGCGGAATCCGGCGAACCGGCCATAGCACCGGTGATAGAACGAGACGATTTCATCCCACAGCCGCGACTTCTCTTTCGTGTAGAACACGCTGAACCGGCGCACAGGGAACGGATGTACGAGCGTCCGATATTCGCTGCCGTCTGCGGTCTGCACGATGCGGACGCTGTAATCGTCCTGCCAGGACGATCCGTATCGGATGCAGCCCGGAAGTTGCTCTTCGAGGAAAGGCTGTGACATCAGGCGTACCGTTGAGCGTTGTTCATGAACGACAGCGCAGAGCGCGCACCGGCACCAGCGGCACGACGCACCTCATCAGGCGTGCCAGGGGCAAAGTTCTGATTGATGGTCACATTCGGACCGCCGCTCAGTTCATGCGCGGGGGTGATCTCACCGGAGTTATTCCCCGTCAAGAGATAGTCCCGCCCACGAACAGTGAGCATTTCCATTCCGGCTTCGTTGACCTCATAGATTCGGTTCGGGCCAACTGCACCACCAGAAGCCCGGCCTCCACCAAAGATCCCGCCGAACAGGCCGCCGAAGAAATCTCCGAACATGCCGCCGCCACCCTGGCCAAGCTGCCCGAATAGTTGATCCATCAACCGCTCGGAGATCATGTCCATCAATCGCTTGCGGAAGGAATCAAGAAAGTCGATTGCGGCTTCTTTGGCGGACTTCGCGCCGCTCATGAAATCGGACAAAGCATTTGACGCGCTGCTGCGGAAAGCGTCCATTGCCTCGATCTGAGCAGACATCGCGTCGCCCTGCCGATACAGTTCTTCCACGGTCGCGATGATGGCCTGTCCCATCTCCGACTCGGCCGTCACGCCGGCATTCAGCAGAGCGTTCCGCTTTGCGATCCATTCGGCGGATTTGCCCAGCGCTTCGATCTCTAGGTTAAGCGTATCGAGAACGAACTGTGCGCGCTTCTGGCGCTCTTGCGCCTTCTCGCGTTCTTCTTCTTCCTCGCGCAAGCGCCGCAATGTGTCAGTTAGCGACTGCGCGCGGGCGATCTGCTCGGGCGTTGCACCCTGCAATTCGATTTCAAAAACGAGACGCTGCCCCTCGTCCATTCCGAAGGTTGCAATGTCCGTAGACAGGCGAGCAAGCCGCTGCTCCACCTGTTGATAAATTTTCTCAGCCTCGCTAACGACCTTCTTGCCTTCCGCCTTGACCTTTTCCACAGCAAAGGAAACGGGAGCGGCGAGTTTTCGCGCCGGGACTTCGTAATTTACTTTTACGTCATCCCAAACGGACTCAACGGTAGAGACCGTGTCTTTAATGTTCTTGACAATATCCGAGCCGACCATCTTGACGATGTCCGCCGCTTCTCGGAAATTTCCTGACAGCAACGCCCCCATTGCGGCCGCCACGCCACCGATTGCCTCACCCCAGGTTTTGAACGTACCGATCACCCACGCGCCGACAGACACCAGGAGCTTGACGCCACTGACCGCGATCTGCGTGGCTTTAGAGAACGCATCAACGCCATTTGTGGTTTCGGTGAATCTGCGCGTGAGCGCAACAAGTGTCGGCAAAAGTTCGGCCGTAATACTGTTGTACAAGCCGTTCTTTATAGCGTTGAGCGTGTTCAGTTCCGTGCCAAACGCTCTAGCCGCTGCGGCCGTCTGCTCATCAATGGTGACACCGAGACGATTAGCTTCTTCTTCAAACTGGCGAATTCCCTCCGCGCCCTCCTTGAGCATGTTGACCAGCGGCATGCCCTCGGTATCGAATATCGCCATCGTCGCGCGTAGGCGCGTGCCCTGATCCTCCGTCTGCTTCATGGCGTCCGCAAGTCGGCGGAACTGCTCGTCAGGGCTGAGCTTCGCCAGATCCTCCGCAGACAAGCCCAGCGCGCGCAGCGCTGCAGCAGCAGGGCCGGCACCGTCCGCTGCTTCGGTGATGCGCCGCGTCATCCGGCGCAGCGCCATATCGAATTGCCCCTCGGACACGCCGGCCATCTGCTCAGCCGCATAACGCAAGCTAGATAAGGCCTCGGTGGTAACACCGATCTGATCGGACATCAGGGATAGCTTGTCGATCTCCTTGATGGTGTTGCGAACGCCTACTGCAATAGCAGTCGAAATCCCGGCCAGGGCAATGCCGATTGCAGCGCCCGCCTTTTTGGCGTCAGCCGCAATCTTGTCCATCCGCTTCGACGTTTCACGCTCGGCCTTCTCCATGCCCTGCACGAGACCGCCGGTCTTGGCGACTACGTCAACGGTGAGCGTTCCGAGATTTCGCGCTGCCATTCTTTGCTGCCTTTGTCTGATGCGCCATGTTGGTCAACAAGGCGACAACGTCTTGAGGGGTTGCGACCTTTTCCGGCTCTTTCGGCCAGATAGCGAGGTCGCGTGGTCTCACGTTCTTTAGGAATGGGGAGACAGCCCTTGCGATTGCCCACTCGAACCGCACAGCAATATTCGCTGGCCCCATTTCCTCGAAGTAGGTCTGCCAGTCGCAGTACTCGGAATAACTGAGCCGGCCGCGCAACTCGGCAACCGTCATCCCCAAAGCTAGCGCAAGTTCATGCAGGAACTTGTCGTGCGCGGTTAAGACTTTTTTGGCTCGTTGACCTCTTGCACCGCATCAATCATCGCCTTGGCAAGATTAGGGTGAAAACGCTCCGCATCCTTAAACGGGATTCGCTCCTTGCCGTCCTCGCCCAACATCACCGCATACGAGATCAGATGCGCCGATGCAGCGCCTTCCTCAAGCTTTGCCGCAAACAGCTTTTCATGATCGCCAATCGACAACCGCTTGACGTGAATCGTCGCGGTGTATTCCTGGTCATCGTCCAGCTTGAACGTGATTTGCTTAGTGACCGGAGCTTCCGGGATAACGCCGCCAACTGCTTTAAGGTCTTTGAGAGATTTCATAGTTCGCCGTTAAATAGGTGGGCGCGGGAATCTGCACGGCGAGAAACAGCCCACACGACCGCCCGTTGATTCTGCTGTCGCCGTTTAGGTGCTTGCCTTAACCAGAACCGGGAAATCCGAAACCTGCACCGAAAGGTTGTTCGTCACCTTCTGCCCCACAGCGAACGACCAAGGGAAGTCGCTGATGTAGCCATCGAACGTGATGAACGACCGGCTGGTCGGCAGAACGAAATCGCCGTCGGAGTCAACGCCGGACGGATCGCTAGTGCCATCCGAAAAGCCCAATGCCCACTTGAGCGTCGTGCCCGCGCGATACAGTTCGTGCATACGCTGGTGCGATTCGTCGTCCAGATCGAAAAAGATCGCGAACGTCGCCGCGCCGGGCGTCAGCAAGCCCGCCTCGAAGCGGCGCGCCTCGTCGCTGATGCACGTGACATCCAATTGATCACGCGAAGCGGTCAGGCCGTCCAGCGTGGTGACGCAACCAACCTCGACAACCTCGCCGCCGTTCGACCCTTCCGGGTCAATGAAATACAGCTGCGACCCTTGTACGTTTAAAGACATAGTGTTTCTCCATCAGATGGGAATGTGGCGTCTCACGACGCGGTTTCCGCGTGTCATCACGACAGGCGGATTCGGCCTGCAGACCGAACTCGGGCCAAAAAAAAGCCCCGCACTTGGCGGGGCCTTGATGAGCTTGGTTGCTCTAATTAATTGCGATCTTCTCGGCGGTCATATCTGAAATCGTCCCGCCCTTTGGCATAACGACAAAGACCGCATACTCCTTACGCAGCATCGCACCGAAACTGTTGTGTGCGTCAACGTGGCCTTTAACAAAGAAGCGCGTTCCTTCCTCGTTCGCGCGCACCTCATAGCAATCCGAGAACTTTGCTGTTGACGGCGCCTTTAGATAATCACGCACGGCATTCTTTGCCGTGGCGCATGCACCGCTCGACAGCAGCGTTTCCCTGCCATCGCCTCCACTCGTGGAACTCTCCGATGTCGCGGCGACGTACACCGTCAGCACGCCGGTCAACGCAAAGAACCACGCGAATGCTTTCGTCAAACCTGATGTTTTGGCCATGCTTCCTCCCGCTCTCAAAACGCGGGGTATAACACCTGTCGCCACTCAGGTGTAGTAAAAATGCCCGGCTTCGGGGCGTCTCCCGACGGGCCTAACCGGGGCCTTATCTATCCGTCCAGAACTCCAGTGTCATGCCCGCACGGTAAAGCCCGGTCGGTGCATCACGTTCCTCGCCGTTGTAGTTCGTCACGATCCCATGCGGCTCAAATGCATCACGCAGAGCAAGCAGGACATTCCGTGCCGCCGTTGCCGTCGCCGCATAACAGTCGACTTGAATTCCAGTGTTGTCGGAATCCGGCATCGTGCCGATGTAATTCGTCGGCGCGCCGTACACAACTTGCCAGACAGCGTATGGCGCCGCAGCAACCGCATCATTCGCATGCGGCGCTTGATGGAACGGCCAAAAGCGCGTCGGGTTGGTGCCTAGCAGATTCTTGACTGCGGCTGAGGCCGTGACCCATGTGAATAGCGGCGGCGTCATTTCAGCTTGTCCAGTTCCTTATCCAGTTCCTTCGTCGCAGACTCTGCTACAGCATTAAAAACCTGGCTTGCGGTCGAATTCATCGCCGGGCGCATGAAGGGCTTAGCCGATGCCTCCGAAGTGCCAAACTCTATAAAGCGCCAATGCGTAGTATTCCCCCCAGGCGCAGCAATATCGCCCCGAGTCGGACGCGCCCCACCCCGGACGCCAACACGCATCATGACGCCGCCGACTTCTTTTTCCCGCCGACGCCCACCGCCATACACGGCGATGTTCTTGTAAATCTGCTCGCGGGTTTTCAGATCGTCGATCTTCTGCGCATTCTTGCGCGCGGCATCGCGCACGATGTTCGCGCCTTTGCGCAAAGCGCGGCGCATGGCGTTGTTGCCGAGCCTGTCCGGAAGCAGGCGCAGCTTTCGCTCGATCTCGTCGAGCCCCCGGACATCAACCTGGATATCCATTACTGCACATACCTCCGCCACCGCTCACACTCGAATTGAGTGAGCATTGCCTTGCTTCCCGCCCCGAATCTTGTCTTGGCAATCACGGTTGACCGTCTGAACCTGACCTCTATTTCCTGCTCCGACACCGCCAGAGCGGCCGCCGAAGGACTGACCTCCTCGGCGGGATCGTAGGCCGGAAAGTGCTTCTGCATGGATGGCGTGACAGCACGGATGTTAGCCCCATCAACAAGCCGCTTTAGGTCCGCAATGCGCGCGTCGAAGAACTTCTCCGGCCTGCCCTTGCTCGAACTCTTGGCCTCCGCGTCGTGCCAGTACACGCCGCCCCGGTAGCACTCCATGCCGCATACGATGATCGGATTGGCGCCTAGCATCGACGCGAACCAGATGGATTGCATTCCGCAGTTCCCCCGGAACCCGGCCGCGTTCCAATTCGGAACGCGGTAGTCGGCGCCGAAACATGGCGAGATCGTCGGCACGCCGAATGCTGACAGCTTGTCCTGCATCCGCTCCCGTGTGACCTGATGAACCGGGTCCACGTAGACGATGTAGTCGCACTGCCTGAGCATGGCGCCGTGCTGATTGGCGCTGAACCAGATGGCATCGCCCTTCACCTTCTCCACATCATCAGGCAGGCTCGGCGCCCCGCCCATGATCACCGCTGGCCTGCCCTTGACGGCAGGAAGCAGATCAGCCAACAGGGCCATACTTGATGACCTGAAATGCAGGACTCCCGCCGGCCTTGCCGATTCGCTTCGTGTTGCGGTCCCAACAGTCCCGAATCAGCCGGTGCCACTCCGGTGCCGGACGCTTGCTGATATGCAGGTCCACTCCGCCAAAGATGCTGGGGCGCTCGCTGGCGCTGACCGTGACGGACATCCGGGCGACCCGGTACATTTCCATCAGAGCGGGCCTAATGTCTTCTTCAATCAAATGTTCCAGCACGTCGAAGCAGGTCACGTGATCGAAGCTGTTGTCCTCGAACGGCAGGCTATGCGCTTGGGCGAATACGACTTCATCATTCAGCAGGTCAGGCACCACCTCCGTACCCGCCACTGGCTCAAAACCAAGCCTCTTGGCGAACTTCAGCGTCTCCCCTCGGCCGGTGCTGACATCCAATAGCGAACCACGCCGCAGATCCTTCAGGATGCGCTGAACGTCGGCTTGCCGCCGCGACCCCATCCCGTACTTCGGTGACTTGTAGTGCTCGACGTACAGGGCAATCTCAGAATCCCGATCATCTCTCAAAGCACATCCTCCAACCTCGCCAATGGGAAGCACTTCAAGGCGCTGCCTTGTGTGCAGTTAAAAATCTCGATTTCTTTGTTCTTCGCTCGCCATTGCTTGAACTGCTGCAGATGCGCTTTTCGGCGGAAGTCGCTCGTATTGGCGCAGCCGTTCGTGTACGGCCCAAAAAAGTGCGTGCCGTGCATATCGAACCCCAGCAGCACAACGCGGGTTGCGCCCAGGTTGCGCAGGCAGTCCAAAGCCAAGACGCCGCTATTGCTGCGGCTGCCGAATGTGTTGGGCTGGATTTGCTCGACGCCGGCAATCTTGTTCGCGCTGAACTTCCGTCCTGCGAAACCATGAGCCTCCGGGTGCAGTCGCCACCACTTCGTGTCGTTCGCGACCAGCACATCGGCCCACGGCGCCAGCTCGTAGGTATTCCCAACGACGCAGACCTTTTGCCCCCGGACGCGCTCAGCCAGTTCCCGGCTCATCGAAGGGCCAGGCGCAAGGCAGAACCACAGCATCAGGCAACGCGGACGCCTTCGGATAGCGCCAGCGTCAAATGCTCAAGTCCGGAATCGTTATCCGGCATCACGCCCAAGATTCTGTAGTATCGGCCCCGGTGCAAGATTCGCCACGTCGCATCCACATCCGACCGATAGCGGATTTGCGCGTAACCGCGAACCTCGGACTGCTCGGCGCCGGCCGCCACGAATTCGCGGACCGACTGATAATTCATATCCGCCCAGACCGTCGCCGCCGTGGACCACGTGGTCTTCATCTCGCCAGTAATGGCATCCTGCTGGACGATCTTGCGCTGGAGTTTGACTTGGTTCTCCAGTTTCCCCGACGCGATGCCAGACATCAAATCACCGTCGGGCGGCGCAGCGGCGTGAGCAGAGCCGTGGACGCCTTGTTGAGCACATAGCCGTATCCGGCATCGGGCGTGACGACGTTGTCCTTGCCTTCGCCTTCGCGGAATCGAAACACCGAGGCCAGTTCGACCAGCACGGCGAGTCGCACCGTCGGATGCACAATGGGGTCGCCGTTGCTGTCCTCGGCCGGCACCGGGTCGTCGTTGCTATCCAGCACAACCGCCCCGGTTGAATCGCGCGCGGGCAGGTACAAGCGCCAGTCGTCTTTCAGCCAGCCGCGCACCGCTTCGCTGATCGCGGGAATAGCCGTCTGCAACCACGGATCGTCCGGGCCATGAGTATCACCGTCCGAATCCGACTCATAGTCGAGTCGCAGATGCGCGCGGGCGTCCTCGATCGTGACAAGTTCAAACGACATATATTCGACCCAATAAAAAAAGGCCGCACAATGGCGGCCTATCACATCCCATCTGCCTACTATCCCGGCGAAACTGTATACCCAACCGACTCTAAAAGACCAATTGTCCTCTGCACATCACGATCTACGCGGCGAATTATCTGATTCACTCTGGTCTGGCTAACATCAAACTGCTCTGCCAGTTCTTTTTTTGTCGATTGCTTGCTTTTGTGCGCAATATAAATTTGCCAGTCCCGCGCCGGAAACAGCCTCTCCCACTCGGGAGATGAAACCTCTTCCAAGGTCCGTTCAAACGCTCTTTTGGCTCTTGCGGTTGGCCTAACCTTGAGCGCCCCGCTTTCAATCCAGACTTTTATTGTCGCCGCAATTATTTCTGAAAACTCGCTGCTATATTGATTGGATAACGCGGCTGTTGTGTAGTTTTCTACCTCGCTAACAATCCGACTTAGCGTAGCCTGCTTAACCAAATCCCTTAGTAGTTGGCGGTCTTCCTTGAAGTCAGCGCTCAACGCAGCAGCAACTTGTTCTGCTATTTCTTTCACTTCCATGTCACCTCCTATCGTGACTCCTACTTAATCAGGTGTGCGGCAACCCCGGTAGGAAACGGGGCTTTCGGAAGCTATCCTAGCCGCACAAACCAATAATAAATCAAGTTCGATTGATTTTATCAGTCCTCTCGCCTGAAATCAGCGTCCCGTAATCGGCACAGGCGCAGGCGGTTCGCCCTTTGGCCCTCGCGGCCCTTCTTTGCCATCCCTACCCTTGCGCGCGGCCAGAATCCAGTCCTCGCTGTTTTCGAGGCACGGCTTCGCCTTCGTGTCGCGCTTGGCAATCCACAACGCGCCATCGTGCGTCATAGAAACCCCGGCCTGAGCCATCTTGCCTTCACTCCAGAACCCCGCGTGCCGCATGTATGGCAACACGAATTCAGCAGAACACTCGCCATTGGTCAGCGTGATTACAAAGCCACGCTCAGCGTCGAACACCCCTTTAGCGTGCTCAAAGCTAAGGCCGTCTTTGCCGTCGCGCCCATCCTTGCCATCGCGGCCAACAACGCAGCCAAGCGACTTCATACGGCCATCAGTGAACGTCGCGACTAAAACGCCGTCACGGTCAATCAGCAGGTCGGCAATGCCAGCGCCGTCTTTCCCGTCAGCACCTGGGTCGCCCTTGTCGCCCTTGTCGCCTTTATCGCCTTTGTCCCCCTTCTCGCCACGCTCGCCATTTTTGGGCTGCGGGATCCCGGCAACAGCCTTGTCTACCAACTCTTTGATCAGCGGCGCAACATCGTCAACCGTCACCGATTGGCCATCCTGCCCGTCGCGACCGTCTTTCCCGTCGATGCCCTTAACCGGCTCGCGGGACTCCAGTTCGGCCACCTTGGCGCGCAAGCCCTCGATCTCCTTCGCAAGAGGCGCGATAGCATCCGCGACAAGGGCGCCGATCTCGACGCCCAACGCCTTTACGTCAAGCTGCATTGCGAATCCTTTGGTGAATTTCCTTCGATGCGTGATACATAACCGCAGAAAGGTTTAAAGCTCGCCGCTGCTCAGCTTCTTCCTCCGTTTCGTCAGGCTCCGGGTCGGGCTGTGAGACCGCCGCGTCCACAATCTTGTTCTTGCGCACCTGATCAAGCGGGAAGTCCTGCTGCTGCATGTAGACCGTATCGCCACCTTCAAGCGGCGGGAGGTTGAACCGGAGCCGTCCCTCGTTCGGGGTCTCGACGCCACCGCCTACAAGCTTGGTCGCCACCTCGGCCCGCTTGCCTTCATCCATCCGAAGCAGCGGCTCCAGGTCAAGTTCAACGCCAAGAGGACGACCGATCTTCAACCCCTCATCGAGAAGGTTTTCCATCGCCTCGATGTGCGACTGCAGCGCGTCGGAGTAATAAAGCTGATTGATGTCGTCGACCTTCATCCCCGCAGGAATAGAGCCGATGCCGATCTTGAACGGCGGAATGCCAAACGGCTGGCAAATTTGCTCGTCCGAGTAGCGCATTTGCTCAACCAACTGCGAATCCGCAGACTTCATCGCAAACGGCGTGAACTTCATATCAGCACCGATCACCGCAATTCGACCAGCGTTAGCGCCGCTGTAGTTCTTGTTCCAATACTCTTTTAATTCTTCCGCGTCCTTTTCGCTCATGCCCGCCGGCGCGGTCAGAATGCCGCCGGGCTGCGCGTTGTTCCCAAAGAACTCAGACGCAGAACGCAGGATGCGGAGGTTCTTCACCGCAGGCCAGTGCGCAGCGCACAGCGGCGGCACGCCGATCAACTGATGGTGAAAGCAGTTGAGCCGATCGTGAATGATTTCAGACGCAGGAACAACAATTTGCTGCGCCGGGTATGCTTCAGGAAGTAAATTTTGCGAGCTGGTGTAGTTCAACTGATAGAACACATTGCCAGCGTCAGACACCATCGGAATCACGCGGCACGGATCCAGCACATAAAGTGCGACCACGACGCCACGGTTATCGCGCTGCTTGAGAATGTAGGCATTGCCGGCGATCAGCTTCGACAGCGTCCATGCCTCGCGGAATTGCTGCGCCGTTTGATACTGGTTCGGCTTGCGCAAGACCGGCGAATAAGAGGGGTTTTCTTCCTCCTGCCAAATGCCGTCATTGTCTTTGCGCTTGAGAAGAAACGGCAGTTTGCCGATGTCGCTCGAAATGCGGTTTAGACAAGCGTACAGCGTCGGGTAACACACCAGATCGCCGTGCAGAACCTCGTCGTTTCGCTGCCACGCGCCGGTGTACGGCTCATGGATCACGCGCCAGCCCTGGCGCCAGCTAGAGACAGGCGACAGCGCTTTCTGCGCGCGTTTAATCTCCAGCCCGAAAATCCGCATTTATTCGTCCTCTGCCCGCATGTCGCGGCGCTTATATCGCCGCTTCGGTTTGCCGGTGCGCGGCGAAATTTCCACATCCGGCGCGGTCGTCTCCGGCAGTTCCCGCCGCGTCTCGACCACCACTTCGCGCGCGACCTTGCACGCGATCAAACGCTTGCCGGCCGCTTCGCTCACATTGCGCCGGCTGCGCGTCAAAACGTATTCAATGAGCATTCACGCCCTCGCCATAGATAGAAAACGGGGCGACCGAAGCCGCCCCGCCTTCAAGCTGCTGCGGTTATACCGACGTGCCGCATGCGTTCCAGTTGACGTGCGCCCACACCACTGCGGCGTCGCGACGCTTCTGGAAGTTGATAAAGCGCTCGACCAGAAAGCCGACGCTGTTGGTCTGCCAGAGGCTGACCAACGAGTTCGAGCCGGTCGGGGTCGTGCTGTTCATCGACGGTGCATCGTCCATCACCAACGACGCCTGATCGCTCATCGAGACTTGGATACCGCCCTCGTCGCCGAGGAAGATCTCGTCGCCCTTGATCAGCATCACAACAGCGCCTTCCGACTCGTCGGCCACGTACTGCGACGTGAACACCGGCAGACCCGCCAGCGTACCGCCATTCGGGGTGATGCCCGGGAACGCCGGAGCACCGACCTCGTTGGTCGCCATCGACAAGTCGATCGCGGTCGCTTCGGACATGATCCAGAACGCGCCCGACACCGACAGGTTGTCGCCCACCAGCGCCTTGAGGAAAGCCGCGATGTCGCAGCGGATGCCCGCCACGGTGCCGTCGCCTTCCAGCGTCAGCGCCGCCACGCCGTTGCGGATACCGGCAGGAGATTCGCCGGAAACCGCAGCCGCATCACTGATGAACGTGGTGTCGATGCCCGAACCAATCGCGCGGGCCAGTTCGTCACGGATCAACGCATCAGCGGCGGCCGAAGCCCTCGCAAGCTGCTCTTTCGTGGCCGCAGCAATCGCGGCGATCTTGAGAGGGGCGAGCTTGGTCTTCGTGTAGCTCCACGAGGTCAGCGGCTTGGCTGCGCCTTCCTTCACCCACTTCGCGGTGCCGGCCGACGTTTGAATCATCACCTGCGTATCGAACGGCAGACGACGCAAGCGGTCGCTGATCTGACCGACGACGGTGCGCGGCTGCAGATACTCGACGAAGTCGGCGAAATACGCGCCGTTATCGAGCACCAGGTTACCCATGAAGTTGGCATTTGCGGTGTTCGCCGCAGGCACCGCCGTCTTGATGTTGTTCATCAACTGGTCGTCGCCGGGGTAGACGTGCTGCGCGATCTGCGCCGGGTCGGCGTGATTGATGTGCGCCAGCGCCTTCACGCGCGCCAGACGGGCGAAACCGATGCCCGGCTCCAGCTTCTGCGTGTTCTTCACTTCGACAGGCACGGTACGCACGGTCGAAACCGTCGCCTTGCGCTTGTCAGCGTCGCTCACCGGCTGAGCCGTGGCGGCGTCAGCCTTTTCCATCGCCTCAAGATCGCGCAGGTTTGCGATGTTCTTGTCGATGGTGCCGATTTCGCCCTTCAGCGTGTCAAACTCTTCCTGCTCGCCGGTATCCAGCGTGCGAGATTGCTCGGCAGCCTTGGCTTGAATTTCCTTCATGCGATCCGCTTTCGCTTTGCGGGTCGCTTGCAGATCAGCGATCTGCTCCGCATAAGTTTTCATATTCAGTTCTCCGTCATGGGGAATGTGTCGCTTCACAGCGAGAAATGACCGTCAATAAGACAGTCGCCGCGCAGCCCTTTGGCTCCCGTTCCACGGGGAACTCTGCCTGCGTGAACCAACAAAAAAGGCCCGCCGAAGCGAGCCTTAAAATTGAGTGATTGCGCCTTAGCGCGTCAGCGATACAGCCCCGCGTCTGATGTGCTCATCACGGGCGGAAATGAGCGGCACCGCACTACCTCGCGTCGCCGCGTCCATCGCCTTGATGGCCTGAATCGTCGCCAACTGATGCATCGGGATCGTCACCGCCGACAACTCGTAAACCTCAGTCTCCTGGAAGTGGATTCCGCCGTTTTCAATGTACGCATATTTAAGCGCACGGAAACCAATCGACACGCCACGCACCAGCTTCGCCTTGATTGACTGCCACGCCATATCGACGAGGTCTTTCAGCGGGCCTGCTTCTTCGATCTTCGGCAGCGTCGCCGTAAAGGTAATGCCCTTCTCGGTCGGCTTGTCGAACACCACATGACCAATCGGCTTATCGTGCTGGTGTTGCCACAGCAGCGGCAGTGGGTTCGTGAACTTCACACCCAGCGGCTCTACAATATCCCCCGCGCGATCAGGGACAGGCGAGGTCGCCAAGCCCTTAATCACGCGCTCGTCGCCGTCCACCGACTTGATCTCAAGCACCGAATAGGCGCGGTTCGTTTCCATGTGAATTCCTTTACCCAAGCATGAACATCTGCAGTTTCTTGGGAGGCTCGTCCACCGCCTCCGCAGCACCGCCGATCGCCATCACTAAAGCAACCATCCCGTCGATACGGCCTGTCGCCTTGCTCTTGTCGAGTTTCCGGTTGCCGGCCGGGTCAGATATCGCGACCGCGTTGGCCGCGCACATATTCAGCACTGGATGGTTGCCGTGCCGCAGATTGCCTTCCACCAATTCGGCCTCGAGCGTGTCGAGCGCCGGGGTCATGGATTTGTAGCCTTGGCCGAATTCCTCCATCGGCAATTCGACGCCCAGCCGCGCAAGCTCTGCTTTGAACACGTCCATGCGCCACCGGTCAAACCGGATCGACTTAACGCCATGATCCTCGCAGAACTCGACCAGCCACTTGGCGACAAACTCATAGTCCACCGTGTTGCCCGGCGTGAGCATCAAAAGCCCCTGCTTCGCCCACACGTCATACGGAACACGGTCGCGTGCCGATCGCTCCGCAATGCCCTGCTGCGGCACGAAGAACGTCGGCCAGACATGCCACTTGCCGTCGCGCTTCACCACCGCAACCGCCGCGGTCAAGTCATGCCGCGCCGACAGGTCCAGCCCGACAAAGACGTCGCTATCAAACGCCTCGTAATCCGGCGCCTCCGCATTCATCTCCCACACCGCGCGCGACACGAATGGATTGCTCATGTTCACGCGCTGATTAAGGATCAGATTTCGATAGGCGTTCTCCGCGCTCGGCATGCGCTTCGCCGTCTCGGCCTGCTTACGCACCTCCTTAGGATTCTGGAAGTCACCGAACGCGGGATTGGCCGCGATGATCGCCTCGTCCGCGAATGGATCGAGATCATCCGGCGCCGTATAGAGCCACAACTTCGTTTCCGGGTCGGCCTTCGCCTTCGCGTCGTCAATCAGCAACGACAGCAGATCCGCATCTGTAGGCGCCTGCGTGCTGATAATGATCGACAGCGGGGCCTCCTGAGCGGCGGACGCGGTCTCGAGCGCTTCGTACAACTCCGATCGCGGGCCTTTGACCTGCCCAAGCTCGTCGTGCACCACAAACACCGGCGACAAGCCGTATGCCGTTGACGCCTCGGCGGACAGTGCCCGGTATTTCGTGCCCAACTCCGGACACAGCAACTCTTTCGCCGTATCCCGGACCACGACGTATTGCGCCAGGTCCGGAGACATGCGAACGCATTTCGCCGCAAGCGCGAACAGAATTGAGGCCTGTTCTCGCGACTGCGCCGCACTGAACAGTTGGCTATTTGCCTTGGCCTCGGGGCCGACTAGGTGCAGCAACAGCAGAAAAGCAGAAAGAGCGGTCTTTCCGTTCTTCCGCCCAAACGAAATGATCGCCCGGCGCGTCGGGGTGTCGTATATCCCCTTGAGAATTTCGCGCTGCCACTTCCGCAGCTTCACCGGTTGCCCGACCAACGCGCCCTCCGGCACGCAGCACATAGCCTCAATCCACGCGGCGTTGCGCTCCCCTCGGCTTACTTTGCGGCGACCTGCCACGGCTTCCTGCTTGATGCCCCACGGTTGGCCGTCGACGCCGCCTTGGGCGTGTATCGGCTTTGCTGCGTCAAGCGCAACTTCGTCCCGATGGACAGCAGCCGACGGGACTCCATATCCCGAAGCTGCATCGCCTCTTTAATCTCCTTCGGATCACCCCCGGACAAAGCCGCCTGAACCTGCGCATGAAGCACATCACACGACACCTTTGCCCGCACGTATTCAAGCAGTAACGGGGCAGAGTCCTCCGCGAACCAGTCGGCCGGCTTGCTATCCACCACGGCCTGCCACATTTCGGCCTCAGCCTTACTCAAGCCCTCCGGGGGCGCCAAGCGCGCAAGCGGCTGCACCGGCAGCACACTCAGGCTGGCCGATGATTTCTTGCTCATGTTTTGTTCCTACGCGTTTGGAAATTGTTACGACTTATCGAAGAAGAGGTCCGGGCGACGGTGTCCGTCGGGGTCGGTCTGAATAGTTTGCCTCCCCCCCCTATCCTATCGGCCATCCATCCTCGCCGATGCACACCTTGACCTTCCGTCCCTGCGCCTCCGCTG